>Ga0074195_1004188_pt1 | contig 12170 bp, 10 predicted proteins | sample EPASupsiteHSE623_FD_64525 | JGI IMG/M metagenome (GOLD analysis project Ga0074195, IMG submission 64525) | Bioremediated contaminated groundwater from EPA Superfund site, New Mexico - Sample HSE6-23 | ecosystem: Environmental > Aquatic > Deep subsurface > Groundwater > Contaminated ...
TAAAAAAATACCCATATCTTCAAATGATTTGAAGATACAGGTATTCTTAAAAAAAAGTAACAGCTACGCTGTGAAATGTCTAAAATAAAACATTTTAATGGTTATGTTCACCACCGCCATGTTCTACCCTTTTCGGATCACCCGGTTTACGGCAACATCCCGGAAGCTTTTCGTAGGCTACAGGATCGGCGGCAATGTCATCTGCATCATGTCCCACTTTAGAAATTGCGAGTCGTAATTTATCCGGATCTGTTTTTTTAGGGTTGTATACAACTTTAACCTTTTTTGTCTCATTATCGAGAACTGCTGACACAACACCTTTTTCGTATGCAAGTGCCTTTTCAATGCGGTCTTTACACATACCACACTGAGCCGAAGTCATAATTTCAATTTCGGCATTTTTTTTCTGTGCAAACGCTGTTGTGATTCCAACAAACATTGCAATGATCATGATTTTTGTTTTCATATTTATCTGTTTTTGTTTTACTCAATTTTAAATCTCAGGCCTGCATAAAATGTACGTCCCATTACCGGTCCCCAAATTAGCGATGCATCAAAATCACTGCCAAAAGGATCATGATGTGCAATAACTGGATGCATCTGCATAAAGTTTGTGATATTCTCTGCACCCGCATAGACATCCCATTTTTTAAAACGACGGGTTATTTGTGCATGTACAGTTATAAACGATGGAAAAGTTTCTTCAAGCCTGTATTCTTCTGGCTTAAGATCTGTAGGAGGTATTCGTCCACCGCTGTTCCACAAAAAAGTTCCGTCGAAAGACCATTTATCAAAATGTGTTGTGTAAGATGGTGAGAATAAAAACTTGAGTGGACTTATAAGAGCCTTCTGTTTAAGTTCTCCATTCATGAATGCCTGCCTGACATCGTTATACCTTAAAGCAACAGTATATTCAAATCCCTTTTCAAGAGTCTGCTTTATATTTAGCTGGTAGCTGTTGCTATATGAATCTTTTTCGGGATTGTATATCATGACGGAATAAGGACTTGTTTCCACGTCTGCCACTATCTGATTTATAAAAACCGTTCTGAATGCATCAAGGCTCAGCACTGTTTTATATCCCATGACAAGAAAATCACCGGTGATGCTCAATCCGGCATTCCATGCTTCTTCAATGCTTAGATCAGGAGAAACAAACCAGTTCCGTGATGAGGCCATCATCCCGAAATTTTCTGCAACCGGAAGAGAAGATCTGAATCCCTTGCCAATAGATGCTCTTATTGTCCATCTATCGCTGAAATCGGATTTTAAATGCAATCTTGGAGTTATCAACCATCCGTAACTGCTGTGATAATCGCTTCTTATCCCTGCCACTATCTGCATAACACTATCAATATGCCGGGTATATTGCATAAAGGCACCCGGAACAGATTCGTAAAAATCATCCACAGGAAACAAACTGAAATTCTGACTGTAATTGTCGTACATATAGCTCAGACCCGTATTTATAATATTCTCTGAATTGCCGATATATGTCTGAAATATTACATTAGCATATGCACTTTTCTGTGTAGCATTGTAAAAATTACGTCCGTATTTAGTTTTGAAATCATGATATGTTGCTGAAGTCTGAATCCCTATACTTGTCCCTGGTCTTTTTAAGAAGAAACCATGTTTGGCAACAACGTCAGCCTTTCTGTTCATTATTTTGAGACCGAATTTTTCAGATGTGCTGAAATCATCATATTCACCAAAATCAGTCTGTCCTCCAATCCTGTCATCATAATTGAGTCTTACCATATATTGATTGCATATCTTTCCCTCAACTTCGTATTCCCAACGATGAAGCAAATTTGCCTGGAATCCTCTGGTTACATCAGCAAAGCCATCTCCGTTCTTATCAGGGGCAAATGGCATATACCCAGCATTGAAAAGCGTCATGGTTGCAATAGTGTCGGTAAGCCGATAAGCACTCCACAAATTAATTTCAGATCTTCCCTCTGAACTTCCATAAAGGTTTAAGAAAAATTTTTCGCTACTTGCCGGTTTTTTGAATTCTACATTTATCTGCCCGGTTATACTTTCATACCCATTCTCAACAGAAGCAGCACCTTTTGATACCTGTATTGACTCTAACCATGGCCCTGGAACGAAAGTTAACCCGAAAGGATAAGACAGACCTTTTATCATTGGCATGTTTTCGGCCATTATCTGAGCATAAATACCGGCCAGACCAAGCATCTGTATCTGCTTTACACCAGCTACTGCGTCAGAGTACGAGACATCTACCGTAGCGCTGTTCTCAAAACTCTCAGATAGATTGCAACAGGCCAATCTCTGCAACCCACTTGTTGTAATTTCTTCAGTCTTTATCGGATTCATTTTATTTATGAATTCGCCTGTTTTTCTTTCCTTTATCTCAACTTCCGACAACTGATGAGTCTGCTCAATAATTATATTTATATCTTTCTGAGCTTCAGGTATTCTTATAGTATCCGACCTGTAGCCTACGAAGCTGACCACAAGAACCGCCTCGCCTGGTCCGGGCTTTTTGATTTTAAATTTCCCGTGTTCATTTGTAGAAGTACCGTTAACAGTACCCTTCCAGTATAAGTTAGCTCCGGGAAGAGGCACCATGCCTTTAGAAGCATCTTTTTCATATACTGTTCCGGTTAAATTCTGTCCTTGCAGAAATACCGGAAATACTAATAGAATAAGAACAATGATCTTCATTTTATTCTGATTTGGTTAAACAAATTGTTAATCAAAAAAAAACAGAAAAGATCAGGTCCTTAAAATACAGTTTGAGATATAAGCTGGTGGTGGATAATACATCCCATCATTTACAACTCCCGAAACAAGTGGAACAATGTAAACGATACTTGAAATATTTTTAATAACGGGTTCGGCAAAAATGTGAAATCCAGAAAAAGATAATGTTGTAGGGGCAGAAAACATGTAAACCTTATGCTGGCATTTGTGTAATTCTTCGTGAATACCATTGCTGCTATGACAGCATTCCATTAAATCGTGACTTTCGTTGCAGCAGTTATCTGCACTGAAGATATCAATATCACTGTGTCTGCACAAAGAACAATCGTGCCTTATTACCGATAACCCAGATAATGCAAAGAATATCGGAAGGAAAACAATTACAAGTGCTATATTTGAATATCTTTTCTTCACAGCACAAAAATAGTATAAAAGTATTGTTATTCCTAATAATAACTGCTAAAAAAACTAAAATTGGTTCAAGTTAACGATATGTTTTATTATGATCTAAAACATTATTATTTTTGAAAAAAATATTTCACATGAAAGCAATTATTGTTTTTTCGTTATTCATATTCATTTTTACGAATTTGGATGCTCAGATAAATGTATCTGATATAAAGGACAAGGCATCAAAAAAGGTTGAAAAAAAGTTAGACAAGACAGTTGACAAGGCTATAGATAAATCTATAGAAAAGACCGAGGAAAAAATTGATAATGCTGTAAATAAAAAGGACAAGAGCAGCGAAGGCAACGGAGAGGTGAATGAGACCTCACCTACAGAAGGCGAAGCCGAGAACAACGAGGTTCAGACTGTAAAAGCTGATGACACGCCAAAGCTTACAAGTTATACAAAATATGATTTTGTTCCGGGCGACAAGATCCTGTTCTTCGAAGACTTCTCGCAGGATGCAATAGGAGATTTTCCATCAATGTGGACTACAGACGGTTCTGGTGAAGTCCGCACTCTTAACAACTATCCCGGCAACTGGCTTTACATGTCTTCCGAAGGAAATGTATATTGTCTTATGAAAGACCTTACACTTCCTGAGAATTTTATTTTTGAATTCGATCTGGTTGCTCCTACAACAGAAGAAGACATATTTCCCGGCCTATACCTCACAATATTCAAGACCTCTCAGGACTGGCTTAATGATGAACTTCTCCCCGGAGACATGGGCTTTCATGTTAGCATGAGCAACAACGGATGGAATGCAGATGGATATGCAAATCAGGAGTACCTTACAGGATCAAAAAGTGAGATAGCTCCAATACCTGTAAACAAAATGACTCACGTTATTGTCTGGGTTCAGAAACGCAGGATAAGGGTTTACCACGAAGGACAGAAAATAATTGACGGGCCAACGGCCTTGCCGGCAGATGCAACATACAACAGGTTGCGATTCAGCGAACATGGATATGCAAGCCATTGCTTTCTCACAAACCTTAAGATCACAACGGCATCGCCTGATACCAGAAGTAAACTCCTTACAGAAGGTAAGCTGATCTCTTATGGTATTTATTTCGACAGCGGCAAAGATGTTGTTAAGGCCGAATCATATGGTGCACTTAACGATATCGCAAAAGTTCTTAAAGAAAATACTGATGTTAAAATTATGATTGTTGGGTTTACTGATGCTGATGGAGAAGATGCTGCAAATCTGGACTTATCAAAGCGAAGGGCAGCAAATGTAAAGAACGCTCTAGTAAAAGACTTTGGCATTGACGGAGGTCGCATTGAAACTGATGGCAAAGGTGAAAAAGAACCTATTGCACAGAACGACACCCCTGAAAATAAAGCAAAAAACAGGCGTGTTGAATTCATAAAAAAATAATTTCTCTGGTATAATAGTTGCACACAAGGCAAAAAAAGTATATGAAGAAGCTGGCATTGATATCGCTATTCCTTTTAAGTTTCAGCGCAATATTTGCATGCGAAATTGTTCTTGAAGTTGAGAACGGAATAAAAGAAAAATACGCCATCGGCGAAGAGATAGTAATCAAGGTTAAATTTACTTTTACTCATCGTGTATGTAATGTTTCACTCGAAGATACAAAGTTTGAAGGAAAGGGACTTGAAATACTTGGCGGTACCGACTGGAAAGAAAGTTCTTTTAATTCGTGGGAACGCAAGATAAAAGTCAAAGTTACAGGCTCAACCGACGGCAATTGTGTATTTAATGTTATACGCACCTGCGATAAAGTTGGTGGTTTCGCTACTGTATCATTCAAGGCAAAGCCTGTGAAAGCAAAGAAAAACTTAAAAACCAAATAGTTTTTCTTAAAAAGATTAATATACAATTACCATCAGAAAGCTGATTAAAAATCCAGCGCCCCACCCTGCATATACCTGTGGTGGGTCGTGAGCTTCTTTTATCAGACGGGCAACAGCTACAATGCTGCCAGCAAGTATTGCCCCTGCTATATAGTACAGAACCATTGCATCGAAACGAACTGAGAAAGCAATCAGACTTCCTGTAAATCCTCCAATAGCTGCCATATGAGCACTTATCTTCCAGAAAGATGTAATAATTAAAACAACTCCAATTATAATTATTGCTGCAAGAACAAAGCCTTTAAAGAATGACGGAAGTGGGAGCGAGTTCAGCATATAAAATCCCCCCATATAATAAAGCAGTGTAAAAACCATTGGGAACACTCTTTCCTTTGATGTTTCCATCTCTTTGCTGCTGATCAGCCTGAAGTATGCATAAACAGGTACTGAAAGTGCAGGAAGCAGAAAAGTGAAAATGAAAACAACAGAAAGGACGACGACCTGTCCCTTATCAGTAAGCATGAACCAGTATCCTGCAACATCCATGAAAATCCATGTTGCAATTGTTGGAATTAAAAGCGGGTGAAATAAGTAAGAGATAACAGTTGCAGCTTTCTTCATGCTATAACTCTTTTCTCAGTCTGCCTACCGGAATGTTTAGCTGCTCCCTGTATTTTGCAACTGTTCTACGGGCAATAGGGTATCCTTTCTCCTTAAGCTTATCGGCAAGTTCCTCGTCGGTAAGTGGATTCTTTTTATCTTCTGCATCTATAATGTCTTCCATAATCTTTTTTATTTCTCGGGTCGAGACTTCTTCGCCGGAATCATTCTGCATCGACTCAGAAAAGAAATATTTCAGAGGATAAATACCATACTGGGTCTGAACATATTTGCTGTTAACAACTCGTGATACTGTTGAGATATCAAGTCCGGTCATTTCAGAAATATCTTTAAGTATCATAGGTTTCATGAATACATCGTCTCCCTCGCGGAAGAAATCGGCCTGATACTGCAGTATAGCATTCATAACAAGTAGCAAAGTATTCTTACGTTGCCTTAATGCTTCAATGAACCAGTTTGCAGCATCTAACTTTTGCTTAACAAATGTCTGTATCTCCTTGCTGTTTTTTGATTCGCCGAGCATTTGTTTGTATGCTGTACTTACCCTCAGTTCCGGTGTGTTACTTGAGTTCAAACTTACATAAAGTTTTCCGTCAATATTCTCAACACCAAAATCGGGCGAAATCTGAAGCATTGACTTCTGGCCCGAATCTGATACAGTACTGCCTGGTTTTGGATTAAGCCTTAATATTTCTCCAATTGCATCTTTAATTTCTGCATCTGTAAGACTCAGCTTTTTCATTATTTTATCATAATGTTTCTTGCTGAACTCCTCAAAGCAATTTTCAAGAATTGTAAGGGATGTTTGTGTAGTGACTGTCCTGTTTTCTTTTTTCTGAAGCTGAAGTATCAAACATTCTTTCAGACTGCGGGCACCGGTTCCAGGTGGATCAAGGTCCTGAACCTCAGCAAGTGCCCTTTCGAATTCCTGTTCAGTTGCTGATATATTCTGCTGAAAAGCAATATCATCTATCATCGAGGGTATTTCACGCCTCAGGTAGCCATCGTCATCCAGATTACCGATAATAAACTCTACAAGTGCCCTTTGCTTATCTGTAAGTGTCTTTAATCCAGCCTGCGAAATAAGATTTTCATGATAAGTATTGAAGGAAGAAAAGGGAACTTCCCTTCGCTCATCGTCCTTACTGAAGTTGTTTGTCTTAAGATTATAGTATGGCGTGTCGTCTTCGTCAGGAATGTAATCATTAAGTGAAAACTCATCATCAAGCGATTTGCGTGTTTCTGCATTTTCATCAATATCGTCATCATCATCCAGCAGTTCGCTGAATTCATCTTCAGGTTCATCACGAATTTCATCCTCTTCACTTCCTTCTTCGAGGACAGGATTTTCCTCCAGTTCCTTTTTAATTCGTTGTTCGAGCTCAATCGAGGGTATTTCCAGCATCTTAATAAGTTGAATCTGCTGAGGCGAGAGCTTCTGGAGTAGTTTCTGTTGGAGTTTCTGATTAAGCATATCCCCGTTTTTCCTTTAGAACGGAAAAATTAATGAAAATGTTTCAAAAGTTTAAAACTCTGCATTTCTTGGTGTTCTTGGAAATGGAATTACGTCACGAATATTTGACATTCCTGTAACAAATAGTATCAAACGTTCGAAGCCAAGACCGAATCCACTGTGAGGTGCTGTACCAAAACGTCTTGTGTCGAGATACCACCACATATCCTTTTCGGGAATGTTCATTTCCTTGATACGCTGCATGAGCTTATCATAATTTTCCTCACGCTGCGAACCTCCAATTATTTCACCGATCTTGGGAAAAAGGACATCCATTGCTCTAACAGTTTTTCCGTCCTCGTTAAGCTTCATATAGAACGCCTTAATGTCCTTGGGGTAATTTACAAGAATCACCGGCTTTTTATAATGCTCTTCAACAAGATAACGTTCATGTTCGGCCTGCAGGTCACTACCCCACCTTACAGGAAATTCCCATTTCTTTCCTGATTTTTCAAGGACAGTTATAGCTTCTGTGTAGTCTACCCTGGCAAATTTATTATCGGTAATAAATCGCAGACGGTTGATAAGTTCCTTATCGAACATGTTATTGAGGAAATTCAGGTCGTCGATACAGTTATCCAGAGCATACTTAATCAGATACTGAAGAAACTCCTCAGCGAGGTTCATATCGTCTGTAAGGTCATAAAAGGCCATCTCTGGTTCTATCATCCAGAATTCAGCAAGGTGGCGAGGTGTGTTAGAGTTCTCAGCACGGAAAGTAGGACCGAATGTGTAAATCTCCGATAATGCCAAAGCTCCAAGTTCGCCTTCTAGCTGTCCGGAAACTGTAAGACTGGTTTCTTTTCCAAAAAAGTCGTTACTGTAATCTATCTTACCTTCAGGTGTTTTTGGCAGATCGTTAAGGTCAAGTGTTGTTACACGGAACATCTGCCCTGCCCCTTCGCAGTCACTACCAGTAATTATGGGAGTATGGAGATAAAAAAAACCTTTGTCGTTATAAAACTTGTGAATAGCATAGCTCATTGCATGACGAAGACGAAGTACTGCCCCGAATGTGTTTGTGCGGGGACGCAGATGTGCAATTTCACGGAGGAATTCCATGCTGTGACCTTTTTTCTGCAATGGATATGTTTCTGCATCTGCAGTACCATATAGAGTAACTTCTTTCATCTGTATCTCAACAGCCTGACCTGAACCCTGAGAAGGGACAAGTGTCCCAAGTACTCTGATGCAGGAACCTGTAGTAATATCCTTCAGCTGTTCTTCAGTGAACAGAGCCATATCAGCAACAATCTGTATATTATTGATAGTAGAACCGTCGTTAAGAGCAATAAAACTTACATTCTTGTTTCCACGGCGGGTACGCACCCATCCTTCAGCTACAACTTCACTTCCGGTCTTATCGGATAACAATAATTCTTTGATCTTTGTCCTCTTCATAATATTGAGTTTTTGGAAACACAAAGTTAGTATTTTGATTTTTAAATTTACACGTAAAAATGTTTAAATTCTAAGCTCTAATTTTGAAATACGTCTCACTAGCGATTCAGTTAACCTGACTAAAACACATAATTTGGTATTGTAAAACAAACACAAATGCCTAGAACACGCACACAGAAATTCTATTAAACACTCATTTAATCTCCACACTCATTCTCTGCTCTATCCCTTTCACACCCTTCCCATCCACTTTCCGATGAAACCCATGAACTCATCCTTCTTGTTTCGTGCGATACTTAATTTCTTACCGTCCGACATTTCTACAAAACCACCATCTGTACGGTAATATTTCTTCATGCAATTCAGGTTAATAAGGTAGGATTTGTGTATCCTGAAAAAGATGTCCTTTGGTAAAAGTTCTTCAATATTACTTAGGCTTTTGCTAACCATTAATTTTCTGTCATCAGCAAGTACTATGCTACAATAACTCCTGTCGGCCTCGATATACATTATATCATCCACTGCAATAAATTCAGAACCGTCTGCCGACGGCACTGCTATTCTCCTAACAGCTCCAGCCTTTATGTTCAGAAGCAATTCGTTGATATCCGGAAAAATACCTTCAGAATTCGTTTTACGTTTTTTTATTTTTTCCATTGCACTCTTTACTTCTTCAATATCAACCGGCTTTAGTATATAGTCGGCTGCTGAATATTTTATTGCCTTTAGTGCATAATGATTATATGCGGTAACAAAAATAACATCAAAATCTCTTTCAGGGAAAGCCGTAAGGACATCAAACCCGCTTCCGTCAGGCATCTCTATGTCAAGAAAAATCAGATCTGGCTTAGATTTCTTTATCTCTTCCACACCTTCGTTTATTGTTCCTGCTGTGCCAATTATTTCTATTCCCTGACAATACTCACTTATTACCATTTCGAGAATATTGATCGCGCGGGGTTCATCATCAATAATTACTGCTTTCATAATTTATTCCTCCAGTCCAATTGTTATTTCAACCCTTGTTCCACAACCTTCACCATTATCATTATAAAGATCCCTGAAAACAACATTAAGTTTACTGTCGTAAAGCTGATTTATAAGATCAATTCTTGTTTCTGTTATTCTTGTTCCAAGCGACGTGTGTTTGCCGCTGTTTCTGCTTAATTCTTCAGCTTTTTCTCGTCCGATACCATTGTCTTCAATTGTGCAAAGCAGTCTGCTTCCGGATTTTGAGAATCCCAGAACAAGCATCCCATGTTTATCGTTTTCCATCTGCATAAGTCCATGCCATATTGCGTTTTCGATATATGGCTGGAGGATAAAAGGAGGTAAAATAATGTTATTAACATCAATATCTTTATCTATTTCTATCCTGTATTCGAATTTATTTACAAAACGAAGTTGCTCCAATTCAATATATGACCTTAAAGCCTCAAGTTCATCATTAAGACAAATTGTTTCGTGTTGTGAATTATTGAGGGTAGTCCTCATAAGTCTGGCAAACATACTAAGGTATTTGTTTGAAGTAACCTTATCGTTTTTAAGTATATAATACTGTATTGAGTTCAGCGTATTAAAAAAGAAATGCGGGTTCATCTGCTGTATCAGCGCCTTCTGCATATAAATATTCAGCTGCTGTTTAAGATCAAGTTGTTTTTTCTTCTCTTTCTGAATACGCATAAAATATACAAAAACAATTATCAGAATAATAACAACAAGACCTGTAACGAACCACAGAGTGGAAAGACGCTGGTCTCTTATCTCATCCTCCTTCTGAACCAGACTAAGCTGGTTGATCTTTTTTTCCTGCTGAAGTATTTCAATCTCATGTTCTCTTTTTGCTGATTCGTAATACGACTGAAAATCACCTAGTTTCTTTCGGCTTTCGGCGTTATAAATTGAATCTTTAAGCAACGCCCACTTTTTATAGTATTCAAGGGCTTTTATTGTGTTACCATCGGTTTCCTCAAGGTTCGCTCTCTCATTATATATCTGAATGAGCACATCAGGATAATCAATTTCGGATGCCTGTTCCTCAGCCATTTTCAGATACTCTAATGACTCTTTGTTCCTGCCTAATTTTTTAAGACTTTTACCTATATAATATAGATCACTTGCCATACCATGTTTTGACATAAATTTTGAATCAATCTCAAGGGCTTTCTGGAAATAATCAAGAGCTTTTTTAAAATTATCCGAACCAAAATAGGTCTGTCCAAGATTGCTGTAACGGATTGCCATGTCTCTTTCATTTCCTATTGCACGGTCCGATTCAAGAGCAAGCCTGAAAAAACGCTCTGCTGCAGAATATTTACCAGCACTCAGATACACTTTGCCGATGTTGTTGAGCCTGATAGAATAATAAGTTGAGTCTTTACGCAAACTATCGATCTTCCATGCTTCATGAAAAAAATCCAGTGCTTTCTGAAACTGCTCAAACTTAAAATATACGATACCAATATTATTAAGTCGAATAGCAATTTTGGCTGAATCACCAAAACTACGGTCGAGCTCAAGCGCTTCGCGCAGATAATCCAGTGCAAGCGAAAAATTTCCCATTGCTGAATATGCCTGCCCGATATTATTAAGCCGCATAGCAAGATCTTTCTTGTTGCCGGTACGATTATCAATATCAGCAGCCTGTTTATACCATGACACTGCTGTAAGATATTCTCCTTTCTGATAAAACAGAACCCCAAGCTCGTTGCATGCAGTTGCCTTGTCGTTTTGTGATTTCTCTTTTTCGGCAAGCAGGAATGCCTTTTCGGCATATGCCTGTGATAAGGCAAGGTCACTCTGCCTGAATTTTACTGAAAGATTTATAAGAGAATCAAAATCAGCTGAACCAATAACAAGGCTTACATTCAAGCACAATATTATTAACAGGAATATGCAGTAAAGCCTTTTACTCATCTTTGACTTTTAAAGCATTAAAATTACAATAAATATCCGTCAATTATCCCCTTATATTTCCCTTTGACCAATTTTGATTTCCTAACAACGTTCCTCGCAACATATAGCAATATTGTAATTCAGTGATGACACTCTGATAGAAGAAACTATTTAAAATAGAAAAAAGCAAGTACAAACCAGCCTGCCTTGTCTACGCAATTCAACTGCAGAAAATCTTCTGAAGTACAGGACCTTTGTTCCTGGTGAAATGCTCAGTATAAGATTCTTCGTTGCTTTCTGTATGATAGAAAACCAAGCAAAAAAGCAACAAATCAGACTACATTTTCTGATCCAGGTTTTTACCTGTTTCGATATGTTCGAAATTTGGAAGATATTTTTTCAGTGCATCAACCAATCCTGCTTTTGAAGTTCCTGATTCGAAGAGATTGTGCAGGCTGGAAAATATTTCCTCTATCTCTAGCTTGCCTCTTACTTTTGATTTTTTTACCACACCAAGATTTGGAAACGTAATCAGATCAAGAGTTTCCTGCTCAGTATAGAATTCCTCATACGACTTCTCGCCTGATGTGTCGGATGAAAAATAGTACACTGGGTATGTTGTTGATTTTTCATCAAGTTTTAAAGCTTTCTGACGTGCTTCCTCCTCTGTTTTGCATATGTCAGGTTTGAGACCGTATTCTTTCAGCAATGCATCTACTATCATTGTAAATG
>Ga0074195_1004189_pt1 | contig 12168 bp, 8 predicted proteins | sample EPASupsiteHSE623_FD_64525 | JGI IMG/M metagenome (GOLD analysis project Ga0074195, IMG submission 64525) | Bioremediated contaminated groundwater from EPA Superfund site, New Mexico - Sample HSE6-23 | ecosystem: Environmental > Aquatic > Deep subsurface > Groundwater > Contaminated ...
TCAGTGCTGCTTGGAACAGAAGAACCTGTTGTTCTTCTGAAAATAAATTATAATGATGACATTTGAAGAAACGGGCTTGAAGCCCGAATTACTGAGCGCCATTTTAGAAATGGGCTTCGAACAACCTACACCTATCCAGGAAAAAACAATCCCGCATCTTTTAAACAATACCAATGACCTCGTGGCTTTAGCCCAAACGGGGACTGGTAAAACTGCCGCGTTTGGCTTACCCATTCTTAATCATATCGATGTTGGTTCCAGTCAGATCCAGGCGATGGTTTTATGTCCGACCAGGGAATTGTGTCTGCAGATCACCAGGGACTTGGATTCCTTCTCAAAAAACATGAAGGGGCAAAAGAACATTCCGGTTTATGGTGGTGCGGATATCAGAAAACAAATTAACGACCTTCGGTATGGAGGACAGATTGTCGTAGGGACTCCCGGCCGGGTACATGACCTGATCCGAAGGAAGGTTTTAAATATAAGCCAGATCAAATGGCTGGTCCTCGATGAGGCTGATGAAATGCTGTCGATGGGATTTAAAGAGGAATTGGATGCCATTTTATCAGTCACTCCCTCTACCAAACAAACCTTACTGTTTTCGGCCACTATGCCACGGGAAATCAAGGAGATCACTGAAAAATTTTTACATCATCCCGAGGAAATTTCTGTTGGCAGGAGAAACGCAGGCGCTGAAAATGTGGAGCACCATTATTACGTGGTCCATGCAAAGGACAAATATGCGACTCTGAAGCGCGTTGCCGATAATTACCCGGATTGCTATGCCATCGTCTTTTGCCGGACACGAATGGAAACCCGTGAGGTGGCAGAGAAATTCATGGCTGATGGTTACAATGCCGATGCCCTGCATGGAGATTTATCACAGGCACAGCGTGATCAGGTCATGAGCAGGTTCAGGACCCGCCATTTACAGATGCTTATCGCAACAGATGTAGCTGCCCGGGGGCTTGATGTCAATGACCTGACCCATGTGATCAATTACAGTTTACCTGATGACCCGGAAATATACATTCACCGCAGCGGGCGTACCGGAAGGGCAGGTAAGAGCGGTATATCCGTATCAATCGTTCACATGCGTGAAACCGGAAAGCTTCGCCAGATTGAACAATTGTCAAAAAAACGTTTTGAACGCAAAATGGTCCCGGGGGGGGAAGAAATCTGTGAAAAACAGCTCATGCACCTGATCGACAAAGTAGTCCAGGTTGAAGTCAATGATTCACGTATCGACCCTTACTTGCCCGAAATAAAGAAGAAATTTGAAGGACTGAGCAGCGAGGAAGTTCTGAAACGGTTTGTTTCGACCGAGTTTAACCAGTTCCTGTCCTATTACAAAGATGCACCTGATTTGAATATCCATGAGAAGGAAACTTCATCAGGACGTTTTGAGAAAAGGGGAGCAGACAATAGCAGCAAAGTGAATTTTTCGCGTCTTTTTATCAATGCCGGGAAGAAGCAGAATTTGAATGCCGCCCGCTTGCTCGGAATGATCAATGAACACCTCCGTAGAAAGAATATTGAGATCGGCAAGATCGATATTCAAAGGAAATTTTCCTTTTTCGAGGTCGACAGCCGTTATGAAGAAGAATTGATCAGATCAATGGGCCGGTCATCGTTCGATGGCTTTCCGATGAAGGTTGACCGGGTAACGGGGCAGGAATGGGCACCTCAGCAGCGTAGTTCCGACCGAAGGAGTGAAGGGCGAAGGGACGGTTTCAGAAAAAAAGCAGGAAGAAGATAAAAACAAAAAAGCTGTTTCATTCAAGTAATGGAACAGCTTTTTTCAAAATCTAAAATCTGAATCGTTGCCCTTAGTGAAGTTCTTTAAGAAGTTCTTCAGCCCTTTGTAATATTTGGGTATCGTCCAGTAATACTATCCCGCCATTTGGTCCCGGTTCGATATGCAGCCCGACTGATCTCCCCCGGTCATAATTAGCGCCTCCAAAATAATTTCGGACGGTTTCCACGTCCAGATCGAATTCACGCGCCAATTGCCGGATAGACCCGTCAGGTAAGCTATCCTTGATTTTGCGAAGCTCATTGAAAGTGATTTTCCTCTCCATGGCAGTAAAATTTTATTGGTTAGAATAATAAGTCACGAAACTTTGTTTAAAATTAGAATTAATAATTTAATAATATAAGAAGTTTCGGGGGTTTATTGCTTTTCAAGTTTCCTTTCCTGCTTTTTTTTAGCGCGCATGTAATTTTTTTGTAATGCTGAAAGCTTGACCTCATGAGGGCTTGAAGAGGATGAGATTTTTTTTTTAGATCAAAATGTTTAAGAACACTTTTAACAATTTTTAATGTTTTGGCACCCCAATTTTGATGCTGTCGTAGATGGCCTGAAGTATAGCCGACCGGATATTTAAATCTGACAACAAAGAGTTCTTACGGCTCGGATAGATCCTGTTTGTCATGAATATAAAGAGGATTTGTTTCCTGGGATCAACCCAGGTGAAGGTTCCCGTGAAACCGCCGTGCCCGTAGCTTTCCGGGCTGGCATCAGGCGCCGGATAGGCATTGTGCTGACGGTACAGGTAATTATTGATAAATGGTTTATCAAACCCTAGTCCTCTGCGGTTTTGCCTTTCAGGATACTGAACTTTGGTAAACTCAGCAATACTAGCGGGAGCAATGTAATTTTGTCCTCCGTAATACCCATTTTGAAGATAGAGCTGCATCATTTTTGCCAGATCATTCGTTGTTGCAAATAACCCGGCATTCCCAGACACCCCGCCCATCATCGCCGCGCCTTCGTCATGGACAAATCCCTGGATCAGTTCATTCCGGAAAAAATCATCATTTTCTGTGGGGACGATCTGCCGGATAGGAAAATGATTGGATGGATTGAAGGTAATTGTAGTGGCTCCAAGCGGGCGATAAAATGTTCGTTGAAGATACTCCTCATAATTTTCTCCGGTCAAGTCTTCTATAACCTTCGGGAACAGATAAAAGGGAAGGTCTGAATAGGTATATTTTGTCTGGGAAAGAAGCCGGGAGTCCCGTATCTGGTCGTACATTTTTTCAATATGATCCTTGTTCATGTACAGTCGTGAAGAAACCCGGACATCAAACTGGTCGGACGGGCTGTTTTGAAAGATTAAGGGATCAAGTTGCCCGTTTCCCAGAACCGTTTCACTCCAGAAAGAGATGCCCGATCGAAGTCGTGACTGGTGGGCCAGCATCTGCCGTGACGTGATTTTTTCTTTGTCAGTTCCTTTAAAATCAGGCCAGTACGTGGAAAAAGGAATATCCAGCTTGAACTTTCCTTCTCCATGGAGCTTCATCAATGCCGGGACAGGTGCAATTATTTTTGTCAGAGAAGCCAGATCGTACAAATTGTCTTCGCTTACAGGAGTGAGCTTTTCGTAGGTGTGGTACCCGTAACATTTATGGAAAATGACCTTTCCATCTTTTGCGATCAGTACCTGGCACCCGGGATACGCTTTTTTTAGCAGACCGAGTTCTGCAAGGCTGTCAATCCGGTGCTTCAGGTAAGACGATGAAATTCCCGCCTCTTCGGAGAGGGTGTATTTTAACCGGCAATTTTTTTTTAAATCGATACCGTTGTTCAGTCTGAAAATGGTACTTACGTTTACAGGAAGTTTCCCCGTGACATCAATGGCTCCAAAAACTGCCTGTGCAGCCAGTTCCTGTGTTTGTGTGTTTTCCTGATAAGTCACCAGCAGTCCATCTGAAAGTTCAATGCCTGTCATGTAGTTTAAAGCATACGGATTGCCGAACAAAACCATGACCCGTTTCCGGTTGGCAGTTTTTTTGATGAATTCGGGAATGGAGGCGTCTACGCCATAGTTTCCGGAAGGTGTCAGATTTAGCCGGTGAATGCCGCAGATCAGCAGATTGTACGTGTTTAATGATTTGATCAAACGATCAACTTCCTGAGGCGTGGCATTTTCTTTCAAATAGAAAAGGTCACAGCTTAAATAACGGGCTGCCATTTTTTGAAAGGCTGTTTCGCTGGTATTCCCAATGGCGATCACTGCAACTTTTAATGTATCCAGTCTCTGAAGCGGAAGTAACTGGCTGTGGTTCCTCAATAAGGTAAGCGATTGCTCATGGAGTAACCGTTGTGTCAGACTGAACCGCGGATCGTTGAGATCCTTTTCCAGCCCGTCCTCTGAAATTTTGTTGTAGCCGGAGGTATGTGCCCATTTTTTTAAAGCCAGAATTTTCCGGCATTTCTTGTCTATTTCCTCTTCCGTAAGTTGGCCTTGCCTGACTGCTTGCCTGACTGCTTTGATGGCTTCGGGAAGATTGGGAACGATCTCCAGCATATCATTCCCCGCCTGCAAGGCTTTCACTGCAGCTTCACCTGAGCTGAAATGTCCGGACACTCCCAGCATATTCATGGCGTCGGTGATGATCAGTCCATTGAAGCCGAAACGCCCGGTTAGTATATTTTTAACGATCAGAGGCGAGAGCGACGAGGGGAGGTCGGGAGTGGGGTCCAGCGCGGGTACCTGCAAATGGGCGGTCATAATACCGCCAATACCATTTCTGATCAGTTGTTCAAACGGATAGAGCTCGGTATGGCCTAAACTTGCCACATCTTTGCGGATGACGGGAAGGTCATGATGTGAGTCCGTACGCGTATCGCCGTGCCCGGGGAAATGTTTGGCTACTGCCAATATTCCTGCATCCTGCATTCCTTTTGCATAAAGCCATGCTTTTTGAGCCACTTTTTCCTGGTCCTCACCAAAGCTCCTGTAATTGATCACGGGATTGTTAGGATTATTATTCACATCGGCTACAGGTGCAAAATTAACATCAACCCCCAATCTTTTTAACTGAAGGCCTACCTCATATCCCATCCTGTAGATCAGTGAATCCTGAAGGATGGCTCCCAAAGCCATTTGAACCGGATAAGCCGGAGTTCCTCTTAACCGGAATGCAGGCCCCCATTCAGCATCAATGGCAACCAGCAAAGGAATTTTACTTTGCTTTTGCAGATGACCGATCTGGTTGACCTGGTTTGCCGCAGTCCCCTGCATGAAAATGACACCGCCCACCTGCCAGGTTTTGATCTGGTTGACCACATCCGCCTGTGGGGTATTCTCCCGGCTGTACGACTGAACCATGAAAAGCTGCCCTATTTTTTGTTCAAGTGTAAGATTTGCCAGTGTCGAATCGACCCAGCTGTCGTTGAGAAATTTTAAAAAAGCAGGATTTTCCTGTGCGGCGGCAAATTGTCCGGCATACAGAATAAAAAACAGGGTAAAAACGTTTCTAAGCTGGCGCATCATGATCTTTCAATGTGGCCATAAAAATAGAAAAGATTACCCGGATACTTAAATTATTATATTATTTAAACTGGTTTTTCTTAACTTCGTGAAGAGCAAAAAGAATATGATGTACCATAAGTTTTTAATTATACTGCTTGTTTTTTCTGTTATGGCGGTTTCTGCCCAAAAGATCAAGCCTGGCGCAGAGCAGCCTGAAATTTACCTCCCCCTGGTTCAGAACAAAAGTGTCGCGATTGTGGCCAATCATACTTCACTCAATGGAGACCGGCACTTGCTTGATTTTTTGCTGCAAAGACAGGTTGCTGTTAAAAAGGTATTTTGTCCGGAACATGGGTTTCGAGGAGATGCTGATGCCGGTGAGAAAATTAGCGATCAGACTGATCAGGTAACAGGATTACCGGTCATTTCTTTGTACGGGAAGAATAGAAAGCCAACCCCTGATCAAATGACGGGAATTGATATTGTTCTTTTTGATCTTCAGGATGTCGGGGTTCGTTTTTATACCTATTTGAGTACAATGCATTACGTGATGGAGGCTTGCGCGGAAAGTAACATCCCGTTGGTGATACTAGACCGGCCTGATCCAAACGGAGACTATGTAGCCGGTCCGGTTTTAAAACCGGAGTTCCGTTCTTTTGTAGGTATGGAGCCAATACCAGTAGTTCATGGGTGTACGCTGGGAGAGCTTGCGAAGATGATCAATGGAGAGGGATGGCTTAGCGATGACCTGAGGTGTAACCTGATCGTGGTACCGGTAGAGAATTACACGCATCAGACCAGATATACCCTGCCTGTAAAGCCTTCGCCGAATTTGCCCAACGATGTGGCCGTCAGGCTTTATCCGTCATTGTGTTTTTTTGAAGCCACCAATGTAAGTATAGGCCGAGGCACTCCGTTCCCCTTCCAGGTGATCGGTTACCCTGATCCTTCAATTGGCAATTTCATGTTTACGCCCGAAAGTGTTCCGGGCGCCAAAAATCCGTTACATTCGGGTAAAGCCTGTTATGGCGATGACCTTCGTGGCGCAAGCCTGGACAACAGGTTTAGCCTGAGTTATTTTCTGATGTATTATCACCGTTTCCGCAATAAGGAGGATTTTCTCAGTTCCGAGAGATGGTTTAATTTATTGGCTGGTACAGATCAGGTACTTAAAGACATCAGGGTGGGAAAAACACTTGATAGTATTGAGTTGTCCTGGCAGGAAGATCTGAAAAAATATATCAACCTGCGGCGGGAGTACTTATTATATTCAGAATAAGAAGTCTAACAAAACCTTTTCCTGAACAGTCATTTAATAAGACATCCGGTTTTTTAAGTTAATAATTTGTGAATTAATTTAATCAAAATCAGAAAAGAAGGCTTGCTATTTTCTTTTTTTATAAAAAATGTTAAAATTTGTGAAAATCATTTCTTAAATTTAACAGGAAGTTACAGGTCAAACCTATCATGCATGAGAAAGAGCTTTTCCATACTCATTGCCATCATTTTGTTGATTATTATGGTTTCCTGCGAGGATGAGAAATATGTTTCTTCTTCGGATGTAAAACTTCAGTTTTCGACTCAAACGGTTAAATTTGATACTGTTTTCCCTACTATTGGTTCAGCAACACAGCATCTTAAAGTCTATAATCCATATGATCAGAAGGTATTGATATCCAATATCAGGCTGGCGTCGGGCAAGGAATCCGGTTTTAAGTTAAACATCAATGGTGTGGCCTCGAATGAGCTTTTTGATGTGGAAATTCCCGCGAACGACAGCATTTATATTTTTATTGAGGTCGACCTTAATTTTGGAGATGAGGATTTACCTTTCGTCGTGAAAGATTCCATTGAATTTATGACGAACGATAATTCTCAGGATGTGGATCTTCTGGCCTGGGGGCAGGACGTCGTTCTTGTGCCCGCCAGTATCAGCGGGAATGTAAACTGGACTGCCGCAAAACCATACCTGGTCAATACCGGAACACGTGTGGAACGGGGTGCAGTTTTAACTGTGGATCCCGGGGCACATGTCTATTTTCATAAAGGTTCAGGTCTCTATGTCAAAGGAAAAATTATCGCCGAGGGTACCCCTTTGCAGCCAATTATTTTTGAGGGCGATCGTCTGGAAGATCTGTACAGGAATGTTCCGGATCAATGGGTTGGTGTGCTCTTGTTTTCGGGTAGTCAGGATAACTTATTCAACCATGTTGAGATCAAAAACGGCAATATCGGATTACAGGTTGGTACGGTTGAAAGTGAAGGATCTGCCTCAGTCGTGGTAGCCAATTCAAAAATATATAATCATGCCTACGCGGGTATTTTTGCCTTGAAGTCGAAGGTAAGGGCGTACAACACGCTGATCACCAATTGCGGACTTTACGGGGCAGCGTTACTGGTGGGTGGTGAATATGAATTCTATCATTCCACGATCGCCAATTACAGGAATGCCTTTTCGGCAAGTAATCGTTCAACTCCAACGTTGATGGTCTCTGACCATGTCATTGTTGATAACAGTGAAGAGAGCATTACCTATACCGGTGATTTAAACAAGGCTTATTTTGCGAACTGCATTATCGCCGGTGATATACCGGGAGGGAATGAAGTGGAATTGGTAAAATTGGGAGATGCTGTTTTCAATTTCAGATTCGACCATTGTCTGCTGCAATTAAACGATACTTTTGATATTTCAGCTACCGGACACTACCACGAGATCATAAAAGGTGCTAATCCCGGATTCAAGGACCCCTACAGGGAGCTGAATTTCGAGCTGGATTCACTAAGTCCTGCCAAAAATGCCGGTTCACCTGAATTTTCAGTTTTATTTCCTTTTGATTTACTCAACCAAAGCCGCACCGGCAATGGCGCTCCTGATCTGGGTGCTTATGAGAGGATTGAAAAGAAACCGGATTAAGGAGCTGCAATTTGTTTTAATTGGTCTGTTTCCTTTCGTTTTATCAGCTCAGGAACTCCTGCCTCTAAAGGAGTTGAATATTCTGTTTTATAATACCGAAAATTTCTTTGATGTGGTGGATGATACGCTGACCCATGATGAAGAGTTTTTACCTGAGGGCAGCCGGTTCTGGAGTCTGAAACGCTTTGAAAAGAAGCGGAACGATATTGCGAAGGTGATCATTGCCTCGTGCGGCTATCATGTTCCTGCAATCGTGGGGTTGGCCGAAATTGAGAATAGGTATGTACTGGAAGCCCTGACAGGAGACGGACCATTGGCTTCGTTCCATTACCGTATCATTCATAAGGAATCGCCCGATGAAAGAGGCATTGATGTTGCACTGCTCTATCGTCCGGATGTAGTCAGTCCTTTTCTTTATACCTATCTCCCGCTGAAAGATGAACATGGACAGATCATGTTAACCCGGGAAATACTCTATGCAGGGTTTAATACTGCTTCGGGCGATACCCTCCATGTTTTCTTTAATCACTGGCCGTCGAGATACAGCGGTCAGGCGGAAACCGAGCCTCAAAGGATGATTGCCGCACTGACATTACGTCAGTATTTAGACGGATTGTTCAAAACAGATAAGTCGCCGTCTATCGTGATCATGGGCGATTTTAATGATCAGCCTCAAAACAGGAGCATGGCGGAAGTCTTGGAAGCAAAGGCTGGCAATAAATCCGGGAAGCCAGGTGAGATCATTAATCTTTCGGTACACTGGCGTCCTGCAGGAACTTTAAAATTCAGGCAAAGCTGGCAGATATTCGATCAGATCCTGGTCTCTGGTTTTTTATTGGATCGTGATCGCCTCTACACAAAAGCCGGTTGGGCAACAATCGTTTCGAACGATTTTCTGCTGGAGCCTGATCCGAATTTCAAAGGGAAACGGCCGTTCCGGACCTACCAGGGATACCGGTATCATCACGGGATCAGTGATCATCTTCCTGTCAGACTGAAGCTTATCGTCAGTTACTAATTTTTTAGAGGTTTTAGTCCCAGTTCACGGGCCTTTTCCATCATGTAACGCAAGGCTTCTTCCCGGTCGTTATGAATTTCTCCTTCCAGAATGGCTTCCTTGATAGCGGTTTTAATGATACCTACTTCGCGACTTGGCTGCAAACCAAATATTTCCATAATTTCCTCACCGGATACCGGCGGCTGAAAGTTGCGGATATGATCCCGTTCTTCCAAATCCCTTAGCTTTTCGCGGACCAGCCTGAAATTTTTGAGGTATTGCTTTACTTTATCCCTGTTTTTTGAAGTAATATCGGCTTCACACAGGGTCATTAAATCGTCAATGTCGTCACCTGCTTCAAACAATAGTCTGCGGACGGCCGAATCAGTCACTTCTTCTTCTGAAAGAATGATGGGCCTCATATGAAGGGAAACCATCTTTTGCACATACTTCAGCTTTTCATTCATGGGCAGTTTCATTCTTCTGAAAAGACCGGGGATCATTTTTTCTCCGACATGGTTGTGTGCATAAAATGTCCAGCCAACCTCAGGAACAAAGCGTTTGGTACGCGGCTTTGCAATATCATGGAGTAATGCAGACCACCGCAACCACAGATTATTTGTATTGGGAGTGATCCGATCAAGGACTTCCAGTGTATGCAAAAAATTGTCCTTATGGGCTATTCCGTTTACTATTTCAATGCCTTTCATGCGGTGAAACTCCGGAAAAATAATCTCAAGCAAACCTGTCTTATCCAGCAGGAGAAATCCTTTTGAAGGTTTGTCTGACATGATTATTTTATTCAATTCATCTACGATCCGTTCCTGAGAGACGATTTGTATGCGCGTTCTGTTTTCCGAAATGGCATTCAGGGTCGTTTCGTCAATGATAAAGCCAAGCTGTGTGGCAAATCGAACGGCTCGCATCATTCGTAACGGATCGTCCGAAAAGGTGATTCCCGGTTCCAGGGGCGTGCGGATAATCTTATGGTTCAGATCGCTGATCCCATTAAAAGGATCAATCAACTGGCCAAAATTCAAACCGTTTAAACAAATGGCAAGTGCATTGATTGTGAAATCGCGTCTCTTTTGATCATCTTCGAGTGTGCCGTCTTCAACAACTGGTTTCCGTGAATCCCGGTTATAGGATTCTCTTCTGGCGCCAACAAATTCTATTTCAAGATCGTCCGATTTGATCATGGCTGTACCGAAGGTTTTGAATACACTTACCGCTGTTTTTGGGCCTAAATGCCGCGCTACCTTTTTTGCAAGTTCAATTCCGCTCCCCATGCTCACGATGTCGATATCTTTCGATTGACGATGAAGGAACAAATCCCTGACAAAACCTCCGATGACAAAACAAGATTGTCCGAGTTGATCTGCTTCTTCCGAAATAATATTAAATATTGGATGTTTCAAATGCTTTCTCATTACTTCTCTTTTCCTGCCGACACGAATCTATTTTATACTTCAGCTGTTGTACAAATAAAGAAACATGACTTTTTTTAAATTGTGACAAAATTACAATTATTTCATTCAAAAAAACCTGTGTGAAAGGTTTAACGCTTTCGTACCTGACTAAATCATTTGCCCGTAAAGCTTCATTTTTTGGTTGGCATGAATATTGATATGAAAATATAAAACAATTTATATATTTGCATAATTTAAAATTTACAACTATGTTGGAACATTTGACCAAAGAGACATTCAAGGAGAAAGTCTTCAATTTTGAACAGAATAAAGACTGGAAGTTCGAAGGAAATACGCCCTGTTTGATCGACTTTTATGCCGACTGGTGCGGACCGTGTAAGATGGTTGCCCCGATTCTGGAAGAACTTCAGAAAGAATATGGAAGCAGTTTGAATATTTATAAAGTAGACACGGAAGATCAGCGTGAACTCGCTTCCATGTTTGGCATTCAGAGCATACCTTCGCTGCTTTTTGTTCCTGTTGAAGGACAGCCGCAAATGGCGATGGGCGCTTTACCAAAAACAACATTTGAAAAGGCAATAGCTGAAGTATTGAAGGTTGACAAGCCTGTAAATTAAAGGCTGAAGCGGACTAGCGGCTCGGTGCGCTATCCGCGCCCCAGCTTATCGATAATTTTTTCCAGGCGAATTCCCCGTGAACCTTTGATCAGGATCAGATTTTCGGTGACTGGATTTTGCCTGTCAAGGTATTCAGCCAAGAGTTCTGTTGTGTCAAACTTCAAGGCAGGGCCGGCGTCCACCGCCGAGAAATGACATCCCACGAGGTAAACAGTATCAAAATGTTCAAGTCTGATGATGTCGGCGATTTTCTGGTGTTCTTCCGCTGCCTGACTGCCCAGCTCGAGCATATCACCTAAAATAACGGTTTTTTTTGGGTGGCCGATCTTTGCAAAATTTTTAAGAGCGGCGGTCATACTCGTGGGATTGGCATTATAGGCATCTATGATAATATGATTGCTGCCTTTTTGCATCAGTTGTGAGCGATTGTTTCCCGGCTTATAGTTTTCAATTGCTTTTTGAATATCAGTTGGCTCCACGCCGAAATGAAGGCCAATACGTACTGCGGCCAGGATGTTTTCGAAATTGTAACTTCCGACCAGCTTCGACTTCAGATAGAGCCAGCCTTTTGGAAACAACACGCGGATGGTGAGATACCATGAAGATTCCTCAGGAAATCCCTGCAGTTGGGCTTTAGCGCTTGTGCCATAGGTTAAGTGATCAAGGCTGGCAGCTTGCGTTACAAGTAACTCATTATCAATGTTGATGAAGCATTTCCCGTGCTTTTGCCTTAAAAAGTCATAGAGTTCGGACTTGGTCTTGATGACGTTTTCAAATGAGCCGAAGCCTTCGAGATGTGCTTTCCCGATATTGGTGATGATCCCAAAGTCGGGTTCGGCGATCCGGCAGAGTGCGGCGATCTCGCCCGGATGGTTGGCCCCCATTTCAATAACTGCCAGTTCGGTTTGACTGGACATGCCAAGCAGGGTGACCGGTACACCGATATGAT
>Ga0074195_1004190_pt1 | contig 12165 bp, 9 predicted proteins | sample EPASupsiteHSE623_FD_64525 | JGI IMG/M metagenome (GOLD analysis project Ga0074195, IMG submission 64525) | Bioremediated contaminated groundwater from EPA Superfund site, New Mexico - Sample HSE6-23 | ecosystem: Environmental > Aquatic > Deep subsurface > Groundwater > Contaminated ...
TGATCGCGGTATCGCCATCCAGCAAGGGGCATTGCCCGGTATACCAGAAGGGAATTTCTGTTTTGTATTCCTTTTCAAGATCGATGCCCCACAGGAAATCCCCATTGAGGCGGTTCAGGCACATCACCTGGCACTTCGGTCCGATCGAGAGGACGAATTTTTCATTCACCGCGGGAACGGTGCGCGACAGTCCGTGGTTCCGCTTGAGATGAACCCGGTACCCCCTGCGCCAGAGCTCTTCGCCGGAAGAAAGTTCAAGACAGCGCAACTGGTCGGCCTTTGTGGCCTCATCATAATCGAGGAGGTAGACTTTCCCTTTATAAACGGCCGGTGCGGCATGACCTTCACCAAGCGACATCTTCCAAAGGATCTCAGGTCCTTTCGTTCCAAAGCGGTCAATCAGCCTGATGTTTTCCTTGCTGATATTGTCAAAATCGCTGCCCCTGAAGCGGGGCCAGCTTGTTCCGGGGAGATCACCGGCGACTTTGAAGAACTTGAATTCCGCCCCGATTTCAACTGGTTTTCCCTGGGATACTACGCCCGCTTGCCGGTTATCCATCCCGGGAACCGAAACGGTAAAAGATTTTACGGGATCATAAAAGAACCACCATGCAAGCAGGCCAAGCGCCAGCATGACAAAAACCGGAATGACAAATCTCCTCAGATCCTTGTTGGCCATAAGGGTTCATTCATAAACTGTTATTTTTTTCGGATGTCGTAGGCCATCAACACGTCACCCCGCCTGATGTAAAGGATCCCGTCCCTGATCTCAGGATGGGCCCATGAAGGGCCTTTTCCCAATGGCGCTTTGAAACTCCCGGCAAGTTCGAATTTTTCGGGGCCCGGCTTCAGCAAGCCGACATTGGCGTTTTTTTCGTCATAAATATATAGCATCCCATCCGACGCGATGATGGATCCTTTGGTCTGCCACTTTTGTTCATACATGGCCTTCCCGGTTTTCCAGTCGATGCAGCACCAGTTTCCACGGCTATTGTCTTTCCAGTTTGAACCGTAGATATATCCATCGTGGAGTACAACGCCCCCGTGGTGACAATCGAGCAGGGTATCGGTCCAGGCCAGCGTGATGGCTGCGGCATCGGGAGCCAGGGTGAACATGGCGCCAACATGGTTGTATCCGCCGGTGATGTATAATGAGCCGTCATGGTACAGCGGGGTGATCGTATTGGTTTGCGGCGCTCCGGGCCACACCTTGACGCTTTCCTCCGGTTTAAGCGCTGCATAATTGTACTTCCAAAGTATCCTGCCATTAGCCGGGTCGACCCCGATCAGGTGGTTGGCCATGATGGTAACGATCACCCGCTGGTTGCCGTATTTAATGAGGCGCGGCGAAACGTAGGCGCTGGTGTCGTTCAGACTCTCCGATTCCCAAATGGGTTCACCGGTATTTTTATTTAATGCCACCATGGATGTCCGGGCACCGGCAGGCGTATATATGACCATGTCGTCAACCAGTAACAGCGATTCACAAACTCCCCAGGTGCCAAAGGCAGCCCCGAACTTCCCGGCAGCATCGAACTGCCAGTAGGCTTTCCCATCCAGGGCATTAAAACAGCCGATGGTCCCAAAACCGCTCAGTACATATAATTTCCCATTCTCCAGGGTGGAGGTGCAGCGTGTGTCGGGGAAGGAGCTGTGCCAGGAGGGGCCGAATGGCACCTGCCACACAATCTCGCCTTTGTTGTTTATGGAGGTGAGGTAATCGGTGGAGTCGCGCATACCGGTCACGTAAACCATGCTGCCGTCTGAAACGGCCGATGAATAACCTTTCCCGATCCCAGGACAAGACCAAAGGAGGGGCGGGCCTTCGGGCGGCCATTCCTTCATAAGCCCGGTTCCGGGGTAGTGGCCATCGCGCACCGGTCCGCGCCATTGTGATATCTCCTGCGAAAGGGCGCCCTGATAAACAAGGAGGAGGGCGAAAAGTGCAATCAGTTGCTTCATCGGCTGTTATTTGTTTTTAAGGTTATAAACCATGAGTGAACCGCCATGACGGACAAAGAGGCGGCCATGGGCGATTACCAGATGCGACCAGTGCTGGTCCGCGCCATAGGGCACTTTGAAAGCGCTGACTTTTTTAAAGGAGTTGGCCAGCGGCTGCGCTAAGACCACTTCGCCGTTGTCGCCATAAAGATACAGCATGCCATCGGCGAAGATGATATTGCCACGCCCGGTGATCTTTTCCGAAAACATGGGGGTGCCGGTTTTCCAATCAACACAATACCAGGCTTTTCCTGAATCGTCCGACCCGAAAATTTTTCCGTTGAAAAGGACGAATCCACCCATGCGGTTATCGATGCTCACATTCCGCCACAACTCCTTCACCGCGCTGCCATCGTCGGATACGCTCAGCATCACGCCACCTTTGCCGTAACCTGAAACACAGTAAAGGAGTCCGTCATGGAAGAGGGGGGTGTTGGCGTGGACCGAATATTTATTGGGCTGGTCATGGCTCCATAACAATTTTCCGTTGGCCGCATCAATGCCGAGGATGGAGCTGGCGGTATGGGTAACCAGGATGTGTCGGTTGGCCAGCTTGATCATGGCCGGGGATCCATAGGCACTTATCTCTCCTTTCCCGGGGCATTTCCAGATCAGTTTACCCGTGTTCGGATCCAGGGCGACCACATTGGCTTCGGGTCCGCCCACGGTGCAAAACACCTTGTTATCATCGATCAGCAGGTTTTCGGTAACGCCCCATTTGATGTTGGGAGCGTTGTAGTCCTTGAGCATATCAACACTCCAGATGAAAGCGCCGTTGTCGGCCCTGCGGCACACCAGTTTCCCAAAGCCGCTGTATTGGTAGATTTTCTCATTATAAATAACCGGTGTGCTCCTGACCCCGGGCCAGCTCTCGGTCCATTCCTCTCCGTATGGTACCTTCCAGAGCAGTTTGCCATTAAAATCGATGCAAAAAAGGTACCCGATCCCATCGATAATTCCGGCCGTATAGATCCGGTCGGAGGTTACGGCGGCAGATGCGTGGCCCTCGCCCAGGCCGTCAAAATGCCAAAGCAATGCCGGACCATTCTCAGGCCAGGATTTCAGCAGTCCGGTTTCATTGTAAATGCCGTCGCGGTTAGGACCCCGCCATTGGGCATTGTCCTGTGCCGGGGCAGAATCGTGCAAAAAACATCCAAGGATGAGAAAAATCAGCATTTGTTTCATTATCGTCAGGATTTAAGGATACTTTAGTTTAAAAGTGTCAAAAATACCATAAAAAATGATACCTTTTTTTGTCTACCTTTAGGAACCCAATCCTGATCATATGAAAACATTCATCCTTTCGCTGGCAGCGCTGATTGTCATCAGTTTCAGCCCTGGGATCCCTGCCTCATCCGGAAGCAAACTGGCTGACCCAGGTATCCAGGTGCCAAAGCACCCGCCAAAGCCGAAAGCGCCTAAGAAGGCGCCCAAGCCAAAGGAGCCCAAAAAACCGAAGCCACCAAAGCAACCCAGGCAGCCCGGCAAACCCAAAGCGCCTCCCAAGCCTCCGAGGATCGGGTAATGGACTAATGTGCTAATGTGCTAATGTGATAATGTGGTGATGTGGAAATGAGGAAATGTGGAAATGTGAGAATGTGAGAATGTGAGAATGTGGAAATGTGAGAATGTGAGAATGTGGTGATGTGGAAATGTGATAATGTGGTGATGTGGTGATGTGCTGATTTTTGGCGGGGTGCAGGATGTTCAGTATGGAATTTTATCGGATTTGTGTTTCCACTCTGTGAAAAGTTCGGTGGCTTTGGGATGCTGCACCTGTTTAAATGAGATCCGCCTTTGTGCCTGCGGGAGGTTCAGCTCTTCATAGATATGGTTGTCTTTGAACCCGATCTCATTTGCATCATGGCGGGTGGAACAATAATAAACGGATTTGATGTTGGCCCAGTAAATCGCTGCAAAGCACATGGGGCATGGTTCACAGGTTGAATAAAGCGATGCCCCGGTAAGATCGAAACTTTCTAACAGACTGCAGGCGTCGCGGATGGCGACAATTTCGGCATGGGCCGTGGGATCATGCAGTGAAGTCACCTTGTTCCCGCCTCGCCCGATTACCTTTCCATCCTTTACGATAACTGCACCGAACGGACCGCCGTTATTGCTGCGTACCGATTGAAAAGCTTCCTTGAAAGCTTCATCAAAATAATTTTCTATTACATCCATTTGGCTTGACTTTATTCCTCCAGCCACCCTGTTGTGGCGGGCGGAACCGGCTGTCTGGCAAATATAGTCAAATAATCATTTTCCAGGATAGATTCAAGTCTCATGCTTTATCTTTAAATTTGGACATTATCTCGAACATACATTTTAACCACAGAAACTTGTCAGGAAAATTTTTTCCAATACCACTACCGCAGTTGCTTTCGCAAACCCTTGATGACATCAGGCAGGATAAATTCATGGGCATCCCGGGTTGTCTTTTTTATCGTCCGGATCCACAGGATCCATTTGGTTTTGAACGCTATGGCCGGATGGTCGAAACCCCAATCGGTGTGGCGGCGGGTCCGCATACCCAGCTTGCGGGAAATATCATTGCGGCCTGGCTGTGCGGCGCGAGGTATATCGAACTGAAAACGGTGCAAACCCTGGATGAACTGGATGTTCCCAAGCCCTGTATCGACATGCAGGATGAAGGTTATAACTGCGAATGGTCGCAGGAGCTCAGGATCCGGGAATCATTTACCGAGTACCTTAATGCCTGGATCATCATACACATCCTGCGGAAAGAACTGGGCTTCAATGGTCCATCCGGAACCTTGTTCAACATGAGTGTGGGATACAACCTGGAGGGCATCCTGAGCGAAAATGTTCAATGGTTCCTGGGCCGGATGAAGGATTGCAGCGCCGAACTGATCCTGGCAAAGGAGATGATCCGCAACATTTATCCCGCCATTGATGCTATCATTATCCCGGCATGTATTTCAGATCACATCACGCTGAGCACGATGCACGGATGCCCTCCTGATGAGATCGAAAAAATCGGGCTTTACCTGATCAGGGAGCAGCACCTGCATACAACCATCAAGCTCAATCCCACGTTGCTGGGACCTGTTGAGCTCCGCAACTTACTCAACACTACACTGGGATATCCGACGGAAGTACCTGACCTGGCATTTGACCATGATCTAAAGTACCCTGATGCCTTGCGCATCCTGAACTCCTTGTCGGCTGCCTCACTTGAAAAAGGTCTGCAATTCGGCATCAAGCTGACCAACACGCTCGAGAGTGTCAACCACAAGGATGTATTTGGTAAATCGGAAACCATGATGTATATGAGTGGCCGGGCCCTGCATCCCATCAGCATCCGGCTGGCAAGGAAACTGCAAAATGATTTCGCAGGGAACCTCGATATCTCGTTTTCGGCCGGCGCTGATTGTTTTAACATCACGGATGTGATTGCCTGTGGCATGAAACCGGTCACCGTGTGCAGCGATTTACTCAAGCCCGGCGGATATGGACGGTTGCACCAGTATATCGAAAATCTCAGGACAGGATTTGAATTACAACAGGCCCACAGTATCGGTGATTTCATTGTAAAGGTATCAGGAAACGTTTCACTGGCAAGCGCTGCGCTTCAAAATTTGAGAAATTATGCCGACCGGGTTGCGGATAATCCGGCATACCAGAAAAAAGCACTCTCTGATCCCTCCATCAAGACATCGCGGGAGCTCGGATGGTTCGACTGCATTCATGCACCATGTACCGATACTTGTCCAACGAACCAGGATATCCCGGAGTACATGCATCACACGGCAACCGGAAATATTCCAGCCGCGTTTGAAACCATCCTGCGAACCAACCCCTTCCCATCGGTGACCGGTATGGTGTGCGACCATTTATGCCAGCTGAAATGCACCCGGGTCAATTATGATGAGCCCCTGCAGATAAGAGAGATCAAACGGTACGTTTCGGAAAGCATTGGGGATGAATATAGATCGGATGCCATTTCATACAAATCGGATGCTACATTGCAGAACTCCGAAACACGCGGTTCGACCCTGCAGCACTCCGAAGCACACGATTCGGCCCTTCAGCAAACCGAAACACCCGGATCAGCCCTGCAGCACACTGAAACACATGGATCGGACCCGCAACAGACCGAAACACATGGATCAGCCCTGCAGCACACTGCAACACATGGATCGACCCTGCGGCACACCGAAACACATGGATCAGCCAAACCCGGTAAACAGAAGGCGGCTATCATCGGAGCAGGTCCGGCAGGACTTTCCTGTGGATGGTTCCTCCGCAAGGCTGGTTTTGAAGTGGATGTTTTTGAACAGCGAAGCATTCCCGGAGGTATGGTTTCCGCCGCAATTCCATCTTTCAGGCTAACTTCTGTAGCCATAGAAAATGACATTCAACGGATCCTGGCCTCCGGTATTCATCTGCATGATAATCATGTGATTGATCGCAATCGTTTCGAAGATCTCAGGCGCGAATATGATGCAATCTTTTTGGCTGCCGGCGCACAAAAATCGGTCAAACTAAAGATCGATGGGGTTGAATCAACCGGAGTGATCGATCCACTGGATTTGCTGTTTGATGTCCGTCAAAACCGAAAAACGCCACCAGGGCGCCATGTGGTTATCATCGGTGGCGGAAACACGGCTATGGATGCCGCAAGTACGGCATACCGGCTGGGTGGCCATGAAGGAACTGTGACCATTGTTTACCGTCGTACCATCAAAGAGATGCCGGCCGACCAGGGTGAGATCGAAGCAGTCAGGGCCGAAGGGATTAAAATCATAGAACTTACAAATCCGGTGCGTGTTCAATCGGCCGGAGGACAGGTAACCGGACTTTTGTGTTCCCGCAACGAGTTATCAGTAAAAGCAAAGGATGGGAGACCCATACCTGTTGCCATCCCCGGAACAGAATTCGTAATTCCCTGCGATACAATCATCCCGGCCATTGGTCAGCAACTGGAGGTTGACTTCCTCGACCCGGATCAACTAACAACTATTCCGGGTAGTTACAAAACCCAAATACCAAAGCTCTATATTGGCGGCGATGCGCTGCGTGGAGCATCCACTGCCATCAATGCCATTGGCGATGGGCGGAAGGCAGCAGCAGAGATAATAGCAGAAACCTTGCATCCCTCCGCATTGCTCAATAGGACTCCACCCCGGCACCATACTTCACTGCTCAATGGCACCTCATCCCTGCACACCTCCCCTTTAAGCAGGGGAGGGGAAGGAGGTGAAGACTTCCAGGCGCTTCTGCATCGTAAGGCCACCCGGGAATATGGGATTCACCCGGCTGAGACAGCATTGGATAACCGACAGAATTTCGATCTTGTCATCTCCACGTTATCGGAGGAACAAGCCGCGAAAGAGGCATCAAGGTGCCTGCAGTGTGATGTTATCTGCAATGTTTGTGTTTCGGTTTGTCCCAACCTGGCAAACGTTGGCTACCAGGTTGAACCCTTATGTTATTTGCTGCAGAAGGCGGTTTTGAAGGAAGATGGAACCATCGTAATTGAACCTGACAAGGTTTTCAGGGTTGATCAGCAATTTCAGATCCTGAACATCCGCGATCTGTGCAATGAATGCGGTAACTGTACGACATTTTGTCCAACCAGTGGCCGGCCATTCGCTGACAAGCCAGGAATCTGCCTTTCGGTGAAATCGCTCAACGAAGAGGGCTCCGGGTTTTTCCTGAGCCGTTTGCCGGATAAGCCGGTGCTCATCTATAAGGAAAAGGAAAATATCAGGACCCTGAGCATTGAAAATGACCATTATATCTATGAAACAAACCAGGTCAAAGCGGTTATCAACCCGGATGATTTTTCCCTGCTGGATGTAAAGTTTCTGACTCCGTGTGTGAAGGAGTTTCATTTTGAGTTTGCAGCGGAGATGAGTGTTGTGATGAAAGGGGTGATGCAGGTAAGTTTATTTAATTGTTATGCGACAGGTATTGGAAAAAGAAACATTTTGAGTATTCACTAAATGTATATACCTTTGTGCTATAAAACAAGGGAAGAAAATGAAAACGTTATCACTTAAACTAGATGATTCGGTTTTTACCGAAACCGAGCAGTTAATCACTCACATTAAGAAATCACGCAACAGGTACATTAATGAAGCATTAGATTATTATAATAAAGTTCAAAAGCGTAAACTCTTAGCTTTAAAATTGGAGAGGGAATCAAAACTTGTTAAGGATGAGTCTTTAACGGTATTGCATGAATTTGAAATGATTGATTATGAAGGCTAAGCAATTTGAAATATGGATCGCAGATTTGAACCCGACATTGGGAATCGAACCTGGGAAAGTAAGACCTGTAATCGTTATCCAGACGGACCTATTAAATAAGCATCATGCATCTTCAATAATATGTCCCTTAACGACGAATGTTCAAAAGGGAAGCGAGATTCTGAGAGTTCACTTGAAAAAGGGGAGTTGTGGAATAAATGAAGCGTGTGATATTATGATTGATCAGGTTCGTGCAATTGATAATAAAAGATTATTAAAAAAAGTTGGTGCTGCTTCTCAAGAGATTTCCGGAAAGATAAAAGAAAATTTGAAAATAGTTATGGACCTTGAATAATACACGCCGCATAACATGCCGCTAAAACACAACAAAACAGGCATTGAAAGTGCCTGTCATAGGTAGTCATTTGCTGCTTTAAGCGGGTATCCGTTATCAACAAGCAATAAAAAACGCAAACAATCGATGAAAAAGCAAATTATCTATTCCATCCTTTTGTTGATATTATTGGCTGACCTGGGTTATTCATTTGCCCAGCATTACAGCCAACCACTGGATGGTGATATGGCATGGAACATTGTACCCGCAGAGGATGTTAAACCAATACTTGAAAGCCCTCTAGGAATTGGAGTTCTCTTAAAGGATCAGTCATATCCAAATCCAAATCGTTTTTTCTGCCATTATGCGATGAAAGAATATTTTGAAGTCATCCCTTTGTTTTTACAAAAATTTGTGAAGCCGATTGATAGTGTCTATTTATCTTGTGCCCTTGTCAAAACTCTCATTCAACTGATTTTAATTATTCTGCTGGCAATGGCAATAACCGGAACCATTAATTTGTTTAAAATAGATTTTTTAATTGCAGCAATTTTGATTGCTCCACTTTTTCAAACTGAAGGTTACCAAAGTTATATGGGTATTATAGACAGATCTCCCACATATACTTTTTTTTATGCTTTGCCTATTACATTATTATTGTTGTATTTCTCACCGTTTATTCTACTGTATTACCATAAAAAAAAACCTACTCTTCAGTTATTGATTTATCTCCTCTGGATTCCTATTGCCATAGTTATTTGTTTAAGTGGTCCTTTAAATCCGGGAGTAGTTTTAATTTTCTCACTATTACTTTTTTTAGGTAATATAAACAAGAATTATATTCAATCAAATCAACCAGATATTTTCAAAAGAATACTAATATCAATTTATAGGATTCCAAAAAATTATTGGTTTTATTTATTGCCAATTTGCATGTTCTCTCTTTATTCCCTATATATCGGAAGGTATAATTCAAATAATATCAACATTCCATTAAGTGAATTGTATTCAAGACTTCCTGCAGGAATTTATTATCCATTAACAAAAAAATTAGGATTTCCAGTTTTATTTTTAGTCATTGCATTAAATCACTTTATTATAAGCAGAAATTATAAAACGGTAGAAGGAGAAAAAATCTTAAATATATTTAAGTGGATTGGCATCTTTGCTTTGCTTTATATTCTATTATTGCCTTTAGGGGGGTATAGAGATTATCGTCCCAATGTTATTCGCTATGACACAATTATGCCAATAACAATTAGTTTGATTTACATTTTTGGCATTTCTACATTATTTTTATTCAAAAACCTGACTGACAATCAAAAAAAATGGTACTTGCCTATAATTTTGGGAGTTTTACTGTTATTTATTATTAATGATGAGCCTCAATTTGATAAAAATAAATGTGAAAGAATTGCATTAAAAGAAATTTCCGAATCAGAGTGTAACATTGTTCGATTACAAGGTGATTGCGATGTTCTATCTTGGCAAAAGACTCTTAAACCAGAGGATTCTCAGTTAAATGCTCGACTATTAATCATTTGGAAAGTGACAAAGGAGAAAAGGCTTTTTTATAATGAATAAAGTGCCTGTTGCTACGAACCGACAACCAGGCAAAGTGGGCGGTTTCCGGATGTTGGCATTCACCGTCCCTGCGAATGATATTGGAAAGCAAATTTATGAACTACTAAGTCCGCACTTAGGCTACAGGTGTAACGATAGCTGCAATTCAGGAGAACCCAAACAATAAATTTAACATGAAACAACATTTTTCCTTTCTTATCTTAATATTCCTTATAATCCTTACCATGTCAGACGTAACTTTTGGTCAATCATCCGTGGCAATTACCATTGATGATGTTCCAAACACAGGCAAATTCAGGAAGGACAATTTTACATCAAAACTATTAAAAGAACTGGATTCGTTGAATGTTCCGGTTACAGTATTTATCACGGAAGGCTTATTGTACAAGGGAGACAGCATCGGTAAAAATTTCGAACTTTTACAAAACTGGATAAACAGAGATAATGCCACGATAGGATACCATTCTTCACAGCACTCCCGGTATTCGGAGGTCGGTTTGGATTCTTTTAAAATTGATGTGGAGCGGGGCGAAAGTGTGATAAGGGAAGCAGCCCAGAAGCATGGCAAGTCGGTGGAATATTTTCGAATGCCATACAATGACTTAGGCAAGGACAGTGTTCAGCATGCCGGTATCGAGCGATATTTGTCTTCGAAAAATTACAAAATAGCGCCTTTTACTGTCGAAAGCGCCGACTGGATGTTCAATTACATTTATGAATACTACCTGGAGAAGAAAGATTCAGTAAAAGCCAGGGAAACAGCCGGTAAATATATTGCAAAGACCCTTGCGTATTTTGATTTCTTCGATTCGCTGGCCTTGAAGCTCTACGGAAGGCCAATCAGCCAGATTTATTTGTGCCACGACAGCAGGTTAAATGCAGATTATCTGCCGGTTTTGTTGGCTGAAATGAAAAAGAAAAATTATAAAATTATCAGTTTTAACGATGCATTGCAGGACAAGGTTTATAAACAGAAAGATAATTATTACAAGAAATGGGGAATCTCCTGGGTGTACAGATGGATGAAAAACCAGGAGGAGATATCTTTTTTTCAAAAGCAGGAACCTGAGGAAGATTCGTATGATTTGTACAAAAAATTGATGCAGCAGCAAAAGCAGCAATAAAGTTCAGAATGCAAAAAGAGTAAGAACCTAATTTATAGATTTGACAAATATGATCCCAATTATCAATCAAATAACTGATTCAACTGTTTTAGATAAGGCAATACGCCATTACCGCGAAAAGGGGATCATTCTTCCGACCTTCGCACAGATGCAAAACCCGGAATTGATTCCGGGGAAAATAATAGACAAACTGAAGGCTATCGGCCTATGGGATTTGCATCCGCTGAACCTGTTCAGGATAACCTGGAAAAACGAGCCTAAAGAGACCGGTGGACTTTACGGAACGCCGAATTTCATCGAACTGCCGAAGACGTTAACAGGCGTTGATGCCCGTATCGTCGTGATGCTCGGCAAATGGTTTCCGACCGGTGCGCACAAGGTGGGCGCCGCCTATGGATGTCTGGCACCACGCATCATTACCGGCGGATTTGATCCAACCTATCATAAAGCAGTGTGGCCTTCAACAGGAAATTACTGCCGTGGCGGGGCTTTCGATTCCTACCTGATGGATGTTACCGCTGTGGCCATCCTTCCGGAGGAGATGAGTCGGGAGCGGTTTTCATGGCTGAAGGAGATCGGCGCAGAGGTGATCGCCACCCCGGGATGTGAATCGAACGTAAAGGAGATTTATGACAAATGCTGGGAGATCAGACGGACCAGGCCCGATTGCATGATATTCAACCAGTTTGATGAATTCGGAAATTCCTGCTGGCATTACGAGGTGACCGGTAATGCCGTTGAAGAGGTTTTCAGTATGTTGTCGGGCACAAATGATAAACTTGCAGCCTACATCTCCGCCACCGGTTCGGCCGGGACGATTGCTGCCGGGGATTACCTGCGTACCCGGTTTCCCCATCTGAAAGTGGTGGCATCAGAGGCGCTGCAATGTCCTACTTTGTTGCAGAA
>Ga0074195_1004191_pt1 | contig 12164 bp, 12 predicted proteins | sample EPASupsiteHSE623_FD_64525 | JGI IMG/M metagenome (GOLD analysis project Ga0074195, IMG submission 64525) | Bioremediated contaminated groundwater from EPA Superfund site, New Mexico - Sample HSE6-23 | ecosystem: Environmental > Aquatic > Deep subsurface > Groundwater > Contaminated ...
CGTTGTGCATCAGGTGAAGGAATAAGCCATGCGCCTGCTCCCTGAACACGCCACCCAACACGCGGTTTCGATTCCCGAGCTGCTCGCCAGCCGGGATGAGAGACAAGCAAGGCAACATGCCTGGCTGACGCGTCATCACGCGCCACTGGTCTCGTTTACCGTGGTCGCACCGGGTCCGATTAAAGACAGCGCATTAACCCGTTGCATCTTTAATCACGGCGTAACCGCCCTGCTCGCGCTGGCGGAAAAATCCACCTGGATTGTCAGGGAGCAAACGGCGCTGGTTTCTGCCAGCGGTCCGGAAGGTCTTTTGGCTATTGAGGCCCCGGCCCACGATCTCAAGCTCGCCACGATTGAACTTGAGCATTCACATCCGCTGGGACGGCTATGGGACATCGATGTCCTGACCCCTGAAGGGGAAATTCTGTCCCGGCGTCATTTCGCACTCCCTGCCCGCCGCTGTCTGCTGTGCGAGCAAAGCGCTGCCGAATGCGCGCGGGGTAAAACCCACGCGCTTTCCGACTTACTCTCTCAGATGGAGGCTCTGCTGCATGATGCCGATTCCCGCAACATCAACCAATAACGCAGTCCTTCCTCTGGATCTGCCTGACGCTTACGCAACGCTTGCGTGGCGGGCCATGTTGACTGAAGTCAACCTGTCGCCCAAACCGGGTCTGGTGGATCGTATTAACAACGGCGCACATAAAGATATGGCGCTAGAAGATTTTCATCGCAGCGCTGAGGCAATTCAGGCCTGGCTGCCGCGTTTTATTGAATATGGGGCGTTTAGCGCACAGCTGTCGCCCGAAGATGTGTTGAAAGGACTGCGCCCACTGGGCATGGCCTGCGAAGCCGATATGTTTCGCGCCACCGAGGGGGTAAACACCCATAAAGGGAGCATCTTTTCACTGGGGCTGCTGTGTGCCGCCATTGGCCGCCTGCACCAGCTCCAACTAACTGTTACCGCTGAAACCCTTTGCTCTACGGTAGCAACATTTTGCCGTGGCCTGACCGAGCGCGAACTGCGCCAGAACAATCAACAACTCACGGCTGGCCAACGTCTTTATCAGCAACTGGGATTAACCGGCGCACGGGGCGAAGCCGAAGCGGGATACCCGCTAGTCATCCAGCATGCCCTGCCGCACTACCGCGCACTGCTGACTCAGGGCCGCGATCCTGAACTGGCGCTACTCGACACGTTATTGCTGCTGATGTCTATCAATGGCGACACCAACGTGGCTTCACGTGGCGGCGCAGAAGGTCTGCGTTGGCTACAGCAGCAGGCCACAACTCTATTGCAGCAAGGGGGGATTCGCACCCCTGCCGATCTCGAATACCTGCGCCAGTTCGATCAACAGTGCATTGAACGCAACCTCAGCCCAGGAGGCTGCGCCGATCTGCTGATCGTCACCTGGTTCTTAGCTCAGATTTCACAAGTTCATCATTATCACAATTAAAGATCCTTTCCGGAGAATCACACACATGTCTTTAGCAAAAGATAAAATATGGAAATTACTGGCCCCATTGGTCGTAATGGGCGTCATGTTTCTTATCCCTGTCCCTGATGGAATGCCCCCGCAGGCCTGGCACTATTTTGCCGTTTTCGTGGCAATGATTGTTGGGATGATCCTGGAGCCAATCCCGGCAACAGCGATAAGCTTTATCGCCGTAACGATCTGCGTCATCGGCAGCAACTATCTGCTGTTTGATGCTTCAGAGCTGGCCGACCCGGCGTTTAAAGCGGGTAAGCAAGCGCTGAAATGGGGTCTGGCAGGCTTCTCCAGCACTACCGTGTGGTTGGTGTTTGGCGCGTTTATCTTCGCGCTGGGCTATGAAGTCACCGGTCTGGGTCGTCGTATCGCGCTGTTCCTGGTAAAATTCATGGGTAAGCGTACCCTGACGCTGGGCTACGCGATTGTCATCATCGACATTCTGCTGGCGCCGTTTACACCGTCCAATACCGCGCGAACCGGTGGTACCGTATTCCCGGTTATCAAAAACCTGCCGCCGCTGTTTAAATCATTCCCGAACGATCCGTCCGCGCGCCGTATCGGCGGATATCTGATGTGGATGATGGTAATCAGTACCAGCCTGAGCTCCTCTATGTTCGTTACCGGCGCTGCACCTAACGTGCTGGGTCTGGAATTCGTCAATAAAATTGCCGGTATTCAAATCAGCTGGTTGCAATGGTTCCTCAGCTTCCTGCCGGTTGGTATTATTTTGCTGATCGTTGCTCCGTGGCTGTCCTATGTTCTGTACAAGCCAGAAGTTACTCACAGTGCTGAAGTTGCCGCGTGGGCTGGTGATGAACTGAAAACCATGGGTAAACTGACGCGTAAAGAGCTGACCCTGATCGGTCTGGTTCTGCTCAGCCTGGGTCTGTGGGTCTTTGGCGGTAAACTGATTGATGCGACCGCTGTGGGTCTGCTGGCAGTCTCGCTGATGCTGGCGCTGCACGTTGTCCCGTGGAAAGACATCACCCGTTATAACAGCGCATGGAACACCCTGGTTAACCTCGCCACGCTGGTCGTTATGGCGAATGGTTTAACCCGTTCAGGCTTCATCGACTGGTTCGCCAACACGATGAGCTCGCACCTGGAAGGCTTCTCGCCTAACGCGACCGTGATCGTTCTGGTGCTGGTGTTCTATTTTGCTCACTACCTGTTTGCCAGCCTTTCCGCACACACCGCCACCATGCTGCCGGTTATTCTGGCCGTCGGCAAAGGCATCCCGGGCGTTCCGATGGAACACCTGTGTATCCTGCTGGTACTGTCCATCGGTATCATGGGCTGTCTGACTCCGTATGCAACTGGCCCTGGCGTTATTATCTACGGCTGCGGTTATGTGAAGTCCAAAGACTACTGGCGTCTGGGTGCAATCTTCGGCGTTATCTACATCTCTATGCTTTTGCTGGTCGGCTGGCCGATTCTGGCAATGTGGAGCTAATCATTCGGGTTCCCGCCTGATGAAAATGATGCCAGTCAGCTAAACCTGACTGGCATTTTTTATGATTAAATAGATGATATTCAGAATTTATATAAGTATCCGAAATCATCATGACATCAAGATGGCGTTATTCTTCGCTGCTGGCAGCACTTCTGCTCCCAGTTTCTGTAGCTCAGGCCGACGAACTTCAGGCAAAACAGTACGCTGATTTTGACAGCTACGTGCTGGCCCTCTCCTGGCAAACCGGATTTTGTCAGAGCCAACACGAGAGAAATCGTCAAGAGCCCGACGAATGTCGTCTGCAAAAAGAGAGCGCGGACAAAGCAGATTTCCTGACCGTTCACGGTTTATGGCCCAGCCTGCCAAAATCCATCGCCGCCCGCGGAGTAGACAACCGCCGCTGGATGCGCTTTGGCTGCGCGACTCGCCCTATTCCCAACCTGCCTGAAGCGCGCGCCAGCCGTAAATGCTCGGCTCCCGAAACGGGCCTGTCGCTGGAAAGCGCGGCAAAACTCAGTGCCGTAATGCCCGGTGCCGGCGGGAGATCCTGTCTGGAACGTTACGAATATGCCAAACATGGCGCCTGTTTCGGTTTTGATCCCGACGCATACTTCGGCACGATGGTACGGATAAATAATGAGGTTAAGAACAGCGAGGCTGGCAAATTCCTCGCGGAAAACTACGGCAAAACAGTCAGCCGCAGCGCATTTGACGCCGCCGTCGCTAAAAGCTGGGGCAGAGAGAACGTCAAAGCCGTGAAGTTAAGCTGCCACGGCAATCCGGCCTATCTCACAGAAATCCAGTTGTCCCTGAAAGCCGACACCATTAACCAGGCGTTATCCGCACAGTCATTCTTACCGCAACCGCATCCGGGTAACTGCGGTAAACAGTTTATTATCGACAAAGTGGGATACTGAAAATAACGACCGGCGCGGCAAGCTGGCGTCGGTCCATATGGTTAGCGTTTTGAACGGGCATCCGGGCGAATTAAATCAAAGCGGTGTGTTTCACTGATCGAATAATACGCCGTTGGCCCGCCCGCACGCAGTACCGGTTTTGCTTTCGCCGTCTGGTAGATGCCGCCTTCCAGTAGCGTTTCATCAATATGAATACCCACCACTTCTCCCAGCACCAGCCAGGTTTCAACAGGCGAACCATCAGCGGTGGTCAGTTGCAGACTTTGCGATAAGCGACACTCAAAATTGACCGGGCTTTGCGCCACGCGCGGCACGCTGACTATCCGACTATCAGCTTTGCTAAGCCCGGCGGCAAAAAACTCATCCTCGCCGTGAGGCAAGCTGGCTGACGTTTCGTTCATCGCGCTGGCCAGCTCAAGAGTCGTCAGATTCCAGACAAACTCACCGGTGTCGATAATATTCTGCACGCTATCTTTCCAGCCGCTGCTGGCGAAACCGATAATCGGCGGATGATAATTAAAGCAGTTAAAGAAACTGTACGGTGCAAGGTTATGCCGACCGTCGCTGTCGCGGGAGGAAATCCAGCCAATAGGGCGCGGTCCAATGATGGCATTCAGCGGATCATGCGGTAAGCCGTGTCCTTGTGATGGTTGATAGAAATACATAGCGTTCTCTGTTGAAGTTAACATCAGCGCAGCACAAATTATGCTTCGCTCATCTCCCTGGAAAAAGAAGATCAGCGTAGAACAATCCGCTAAAGATTACGATTGAATAAAGTTGAGCAGATCGCCGTTAATCTGTTGTTTATGGGTAGTGCAAATGCCATGCGAACCGCCAACATACACCTTCAACTGCGCGTCCGGCAGTATTTCCGCCGCAACCTTTCCGCAGGTTTCAAACGGGACAATCTGATCGTCATCACCATGGATCACCAGCGTCGGGATAGTCATCTTTTTGAGATCCTCACGCAGGTCAGTTTCTGAAAACGCGTGAATACAGTCGTACAACGCTTTAATGGAACCTTGTAAGCCCTGTTCAACAAAGCTTTCACGAACGGCTTTCGACGCATTTACGCCCGGGCGGTTGTAGCCATAAAATGCAGCGGTCAGTTCATAGAAGAAAGCAGCGCGATCGTTTATCACTCCCTCACGGATGCCATCAAACACCTCTTTCGGCACACCATTTGGGTTAAAGTCGGTCTTGATCATTATGGGCGTCACCGCGCCGATTAACACCGCTTTGGCTACCCGCTGCGTTCCATGGCGTCCAATGTACCTCGCCACTTCCCCGCCCCCGGTAGAGTGTCCGACATGTACGGCATCTTTAAGATTGAGATGCGCGGTAAGTTCAGCCAGATCGTCAGCATACTGATCCATATTGTGACCATCCCAGGGCTGGGCTGAACGCCCATGCCCACGCCTGTCATGGGCGATCACCCGAAATCCTTTCGACCCGAGGAACAGCATCTGATCCTCAAACGCATCTGCCGTCAGCGGCCAGCCATGGCTAAAGACGATAGGCTGCCCACTTCCCCAATCTTTAAAATGCAAATAGCTGCCGTCTTTCAAGGTAAGTTTGTCGTACTGGCTCATGAGATCTCCTGTCGCGGAACACTGAGTTGTTTGACGCGCCCGCAGCGAGCGCTTAAAAAGCATAATGCAAATTGGAGAACGATCGCGTTTTTCGGCTAAAATCACACCATACGCAACAATATTGATGATTTGCCTGAATGTGAACTAAATCACTTCAAACCAGGGGTAAGTCTCAGTATCATCATAAAAGCTAAACCCTTGCCGCCTGACGGTGAGGGTTTTCTTTTGGGATTATTTACCTGCGCACCCGCAGTATCGACGACATGGAGTAACAAATGTCCAGACCAACTATCATCATTAACGACCTCGATGCGGAACGCATTGACCGCCTGTTGGAGCAACCTGCGTTTGCTGGTTTACCGATTGCCGACGCCCTGAACGCCGAGCTGGATCGTGCCCAAATGTGTTCACCAGAAACCATGCCGCACGATGTCGTGACCATGAACAGCCGCGTGAAATTCCGCAATCTGAGTGATGGCGAAGTCCGTGTGCGTACCCTGGTGTATCCGGCCAATATGACTGACAGCAGCACACAGCTTTCGGTAATGGCACCTGTTGGCGCTGCACTTCTGGGCCTGCGCGTTGGCGACACCATTCACTGGGAACTACCAGGCGGGACCTCAACACACCTCGAAGTCATTGAGCTTGAGTACCAACCTGAAGCTGCGGGCGACTACCTGCGCTAACTCTGTCTTATCAAAGCCACTCGCTTTATCTTACAGGGGATGCATCCGCATCCTCTTTCCGGTTAGTCCTCTGCTCCTGACTCTCACCTTATCTCCTGTTCGCAAAACATAAATCTGTGTCGTGACTGACAGAATCATTTTTAATACTATGCTGATATGTGTTCATGTAATGACAAGGAGAATGTTTATGTACAACACAATCATAATGCCTGTTGATGTATTCGAAATGGAACTGAGCGATAAGGCTATTCGCCATGCAGAATTTCTGGCACAGGAAAACGGGGTTATTCATCTGCTGCATGTGCTGCCAGGCTCAGCAAGCTTAAGCCTGCACCGCTTTGCAGCCGATGTCCGTCGTTTTGAAGAGCATCTACAACACGAAGCGGAAACCCGTCTGCAAACGATGGTCGGTCACTTCAGCATTGATCCTTCCCGTATTAAACAACACGTCCGCTTTGGCAGCGTACGTGACGTCGTCAACGAGTTGGGTGAAGAGTTGAATGCGGATGTGGTCGTCATTGGATCGCGCAACCCATCAATCAGCACTCATCTGCTCGGCTCAAACGCTTCCAGCGTTGTTCGCCACGCTACTCTGCCAGTGCTGGTTGTACGTTAATAGCCTCTAATTTGCTAAAGAAACCCCCTGCCAGGTTAACGCCTGACAGGGTTTTTTATTGCCTGACGATCAGTACAAATGACCGATATTCACGATGGTACTAACCGTATCGCCAAAGAACGTCAGACGACTCAGGAATACGCCAACAAACACCAGGACAAAGAGCGCTTTTGCACGACGCTCGCCCTGGCGGCTGAGGACAAAGGCCACCGCCAGACACACCAGACTTGCCAGATAAAGCGGCGACGTCAGCCAGGCATGCGCCGTCATCTGCATGATGGTGCCACCGCTTAGCCAGATAATGGGCGCCGCAATCATGACCGCTATACAAACGACAATCCCCTGACGCAATGCGGCAACGGCAGGCGCGAGGTTAAGCAGCGGAATCGCCGCACAACCCATAACCCACACCGTGATGAAGAACAGCAGCATCGTCAGACCGTTGGCGATCGCCACCATCGCCGGGGCGGCATAGGTCATCCCCTGTACCGCCACCAGCGCGATCCCGAGAACAGAGGCCAGAACAGCCGGCGCTCTGTGCCCTTTTGCCAAAAACGTCACGCCCACCGCCGCGCCGTATAAAGTTGCGCCGAGAATCTCACGGCTCAGCCAGGCATGCTGGAGGTTAATCAGGGCATTGTAGGCGCGATCCGGATGCGCAAGGTGCAATACCGCCGCCACGGAAGCAGCCGCCAGAACCAGCCCGCTTACCAGCCAGTACAGGCGCTTGCTTTCCAGTTTCCCTTGCAGCATGCGCAGCGTCAGAATGAGCGTTATACCGACCGACATCTGGCTCAATACGGTAAAAATAACCAGAGGGAATTCATACTTTTCCATTACTTGCCCTCCGGTTGCTTCGGTTGACGCGCGAGGATAAAACGTGTGCCAGGATTAAGCTGCGGCATACGTGGGAATCCCGGCGGATACTGTACGGCATTGTTGGGGATCGGATCGGCATCCAGATCGATAAGCGTCAGGGCGCCTACCGGGCAGGCACTCACGCACGCCGGCCGCATACCGACATCAAGACGCTCGTAGCACATGCTGCATTTTTCCGCTTTTTTCATCTCTTCATTAAAGCGCGGCGCACCGTATGGGCAATTGCGGATACAGTTTTTGCATCCGATACAACGTTCCGGATTATGCACCACAACACCATCCTCGCGTTTGGTGTACGCCTCTACCGGACAAGCCGCCAGGCAGGCCGGATTTTCGCAATGGTTACAGGCCAGCGAGTAGAACGCTCGCTCCTCATGCGGGTAAATTTCTTTATCCAGCGGGTAGACATAGCGCCAGAAACGTTCAGGCTCCAGCTGATTAAAACTCTTACACGCCATCGCACAGCCACGGCAGCCGATGCACTTATCGCTATTGACTAAAAACGCGCGTCTCATGCCGCAGCTCCTTCATTTCCTGACAGAGTAATATCTACAAATTGACTGTGTATGGCCGCACCGGGCGCGCCTGTCGCCATTTTTCCCATATCGGCGGGCGTATCTTTGACCACATTCTGTACGTTGTAACTAAGCTTGTTGAACCAGGATTCGTACATCACAAGAAAATCTTCCGGCACATTAGTGGTAATTTTGGCTCGCAACTCAACATGGCCCACCTCGTTGAAGACTTTGACGTGAGCGCCCTCAGTGATGCCCTTTTTCTGTGCAGCAAGCGGGTGGATATAAACAAAGGGTTCTGGCCAGAAAACCTGCATCCAGTCCAGATTGACAAACTGCGAGTGCAGACCGTACTGAAGATGAGGTGTAAACAGGTGGAACGGCAGCGCACCCTGTGCACCCGCTTTATATTCCGGCAAAGCCGTGTGACCATTTTCCGCACAACGTTCTGATTTGAACTCGTACTTGCCTGACGGCGTTTTGAACTTGCGATCGTACCAGGCCGCGGTGCTGACCATTTTTGCTTTGCGTGGTCCTTCCAGCAGGTCATCCCAGCCCGCAATGCCAAACTGTTTCCCCATCCCCTCATTAAATTCCTGATCCAACCAGCGTTTAGCATCAAACGCCTGCGGGAAGGTACATGAACCGGGTTCCAGTTTATTGATGGTTTTGGACAGCAGCGCCGCGATTTCCGCATCGCTCTTGCACTCATACAGCGGTTTGATAGCCGGCTCGTTGACGGATAACCAGTAGTGCCAATAAGACGAAGAGACATCCCATTGTTCAAAGGTGGTAGTGACAGGCAGCACGATATCCGCATGTTGGACGGTTTCGTTGAAGAACTGGTCGACACAAACCACCATTTCCAGTTTATCAAACGCTTTGATCATCTTGTTGCGGTCGAAATCCTGAGCAAACGGGTTTTTAGAGGCCACCCACAGCATCCGTACCGGTGGTTCACTGGCGTCCAGAATCCCTTGCGCCGTCTGGTTGATATTCAGCGCACGATCGGAGTATTCGCTCTTCTCACCGCTATCGCTGACAAACTCACCCACCGGACCACCTGCGCCTTTTATTCCGACAGAACCTGCAGGAGGCTTCTGCATCATTCCATGGTAGTTATAACCCCATGTCTGCAGATGACCGTAGCGGGCACCGCCGCCCTCAATACCAATATTGCCGGTCATTGCCACAAAGGCATCGATCGCCCGTACGTTAGCGCCGCCGTTAACATGGCGCTGCATGCCGTAGCCAATCCACACGGTGGCAGGATTAACCGCCGTAAACTCTTCCGCTAACTGGCGAATGGCATCCGCCGACAGACCGCAAATTTCAGCGGCCCACTCGACGGTCACACTGCTGCGCAGATAAGCTTCGAATTCCGGGTATCCGTGGGAATAGTTATTGACGAAATCCTGATCAACTAAACCTTTATCCACCAGGTGACGCGCCATGCCCAGCGCCAGAGCGCCATCTGAGCCTGGGCGAACACGTAAATAACGATCGGCTTTCGCGGCGGTCTGCGTTAACAGCGGATCGATAACGACAACTTTTGCGCCTTTCTCCCGCGCCTGATAGATGTATTTCATAGTGTGCATAGAGCACCAGGCCGGATTCGCGCCCCAGATGATGATATATTTTGCTTTTACAAAATCTTCCGGGTCGTTACACCACATATCCCCCATATCATAGTTCTGGGCGTCGATACCGGCTGGCCAGCAAGGTGTCCCGGCAAAACGGGTGGTGTAACCCAGCGAAGACATCATCCCTTCAACGGCATAACCCATCACCCCAAGGTTGCCTGAGTATTTTGACAGCGCCAGCCCCAGCATTGAGCCGTCTTTCTTTTTAATCTCCAGCATCTTGGTCGCAATGCGCTGCATTGCTTCGTCCCAGGAGATACGACGCCAGTTACCGCTGCCGCGAACATCCTGAACCATCGGATATTTAATGCGATCCGGGCTATACACCCGGCGAGGATAAGTCAGACCTTTTACACAGGGTGTTCCATGCGTAAACGTTGACTCAGGCGCGCCTTCCACAAAGGTAATGACGTCATCCTTCACCCAGGTTTTCAGGCTACAGGTGTCATAGCAGTTACGCGGACAGGCGTTGCGAGAAATTTTGTAAGTTTTAGGGTTAAACGGAATTGGCGGTTGCGCCAATGCGCAGCGTGAAGTCAGCAACCCCCCAGGCAGGGCAGCCACGGTTCCAAGGGCAACTAACCCTTTCAAAAATGAACGTCTGTTCAGAACTCCCGGTTCATTACTCATATTGATACTCTCGTGTTTAATTCATTAAGCCAAGAAGACAACCTTCCCGCTACGGTTTTCAGCGTGGCGGTTTGTGCATTTATATTTATTTTTTCGATATACTCGGGCACCCACAGCGCTATATACTCACTTACATATCGAGTGAAGGCGACCTGGTATTTAGCTGATGTTCTGGCATTAGCCGATAATAAAACCGCCAATTCCAATACATATGAAATATGATCATCCGGTATATTATTTTTGTGGTTTATAGATAAACCTATATTTGCCATGAATTCCCGAATGCTCAAAGTTGATTTACCCATTACGAGGGCATCTTCTTCGAGATAAACCGAAGCGAACGGCGCAGCCTTTAACGTCTGTGGCCCAACAAATAGCGCATTGAAGTCGTACTCCGCGTCCAACCACTCCTGTTCTGTTAGCCTCGAGGCATGTGCTTCCAGAGCTGAATAAGCCGCTTTCAGCGTGTGACTATCGTGAGAAATAAAAAAATCACGCAACAATAACCCTGTCGATTCAAAGATCGTCAGGGTTTCATATATTTCACCCATGAATTAACCAACCATTTATTCATAAAACAAATGAAAACGTAATGCAGGTTGATATAATAAAGAAAACGCCTCATCTTTCTTTGATGAAACTAATGTTCAGACTCATTAAATGAATGTGTTATGCGGTTTATTGTTTCAAGAATTGACAATCTGAAAGCGTGGAAATAAAAAACCGCCAGCGGATGGCTGACGGTTTTGGCATTGCAGGTGTGTCTTACTTTTTTTATGCTACTGTCGTGCGAATCAGATAATCAAACGAACTCAATGAGGCCTTCGCGCCTTCACCGGTCGCGATGATGATCTGCTTATATGGTACGGTGGTGCAGTCACCAGCGGCGAAAACCCCCTTCACGCTGGTTTCGCACTTGGCATCGATGATGATTTCACCCATGCGATTACGCTCGACGGCACCTTCCAGCCAGTTGGTGTTTGGCAGCAGACCTATCTGTACAAAGATACCCGCCAGTTCCACACTGTGAACGTCGCCACTCACGCGGTCACGATACTCCAGGCCGGTGACTTTGCTGCCATCGCCTTTCACTTCTGTCGTTTGCGCATTCAGAATAATATCGACGTTTTTCAGACTGCGAAGCTTATTCTGCAGCACCTGGTCAGCCTTCATTTCAGGTGCGAACTCCAGCAGCGTCACATGTTCAACAATGCCTGCCAGGTCAATAGCAGCTTCAACACCGGAGTTGCCGCCACCAATCACCGCAACGCGCTTGCCTTTAAACAGCGGGCCATCGCAGTGTGGGCAGTAGGTTACGCCTTTGGTGCGATACTGATCTTCACCCGGAACGTTCATGTTGCGCCATTTCGCACCGGTGGCAATGATAATGCTGCGTGCTTTCAGCACCGCGCCGGATGCCGTTTCAATCTGATGCAAACCGCCTTCCTGCGCTGCCGGAACCAGTTTACTTGCGCTCTGGCTGTCGATCACATCAACATCATAGTCATCAACGTGTGCTTTCAGCGCGCCCGCCAGTTTCTGGCCTTCGGTTTTCGGTACCGAGATGTAGTTTTCAATATCAACGGTATCAAGAACCTGACCGCCAAAACGTTCGCCCATCAGACCGGTGCGAATACCTTTACGTGCAGAGTACACTGCCGCTGCCGCCCCCGCAGGACCGGAACCGACAATCAGCACGTCATAAGCATCACGTTTGTTCAGCTCTTGTGCCGCACGTTT
>Ga0074195_1004193_pt1 | contig 12153 bp, 11 predicted proteins | sample EPASupsiteHSE623_FD_64525 | JGI IMG/M metagenome (GOLD analysis project Ga0074195, IMG submission 64525) | Bioremediated contaminated groundwater from EPA Superfund site, New Mexico - Sample HSE6-23 | ecosystem: Environmental > Aquatic > Deep subsurface > Groundwater > Contaminated ...
CGCGATCAGTGACCGGTACCTTCAGAATATTGCCTACATCAGGCTGAAGAATATCCAACTGGGATATACCCTTCCAAAGAATCTGGTGTCAAAGATGAGGATGCAAAACGCACGTATTTATGTGACCGGCGAAAATCTTTGGAGTTGGTCACCCCTTTACAAGCATACCCGGGACTTTGATGTGACCAATACCGCAGGATCGGACCCTGACCTGACAACGGGCACCAGCGGAGACAACTACAGCTATCCTTTGATGAAGAGTGTTTCTTTAGGTTTGTCGTTAACATTTTAATTCGTAAGTAGCATGAAAAAAGTAATATTTTTGATATTCGCTGCAGGAGTCCTTTTTAGCGCATGCGATCTTTATGAGGCGCCTGTGGCCGATGCGGACAAAGAGGCCATCTTTAGTTCAGAAGCCGGGCTGAAAACATATATCTATTCTTTTTATAACATGATGCCTTCGGCCAGTGATCTGAACCAGATCGAGATTGATCTGGTCGACTTTGGCGCAATCAACAACCTGAATACCTTTATAACCAAAAATGCATACAGCGAGACAAACAGCAGTGGCTGGTCCTCGAAGGACGACTGGAGTAAACTGAGGAACATCAACTACTTTATTGCAAATTGTACCGATGAATCTGTCCCGGAAACTGTCCGGAATCATTATATCGGGATCGCCCGTTTTTTCAGGGCCTATTTTTACTATGATATGGTTACAAAATTTGGTGATGTTCCATGGATAGACAGTCCCTTGAATATGGACGATGAAAAATTATATGCGGCCCGCGACTCAAGGGAATTGGTCATGGAAAAGGTTTATGAAGATCTTGAATTTGCCTGTAGTAATATCACTACAACAACTGACGCGACCGGTTCTGTGGTCACTAAATGGGTCGCTTACGCAATGGCATCGCGGATCAGCTTGTTTGAAGGAACGTTCCGGAAATACCATCAGTTAAACTTATCAACTTCTTCCGACACCTGGTTGCAGCGTACGGTATCCATGTCGGAGTATTTGATGAACAATTCCGGGAAAAAGCTTTATATTGCTGCAGGAGTCCAGAAGTCATACCGTGCATTGTTTACGAATAATAATCCATTGACCGATGAAGTTTTGATGGCTGTATGCTCGAGCACTGAGCTAGGCATACTGCATCATGCAAACTGGAAATGGACATCGCCGACTTATGGAAACCGTTTCAGTATGATCCGTCCTTACATTAATACCTATCTGCAATTGGATGGAACTCCTTATACCACCAGGGCCGGATGGCAAACAGAAACGTTCTACGATGAATGTCAAAATCGCGATTACCGTTTATCCCAAACGATCCGGACCCCGGGATATACACGTGACGGTGAAATTACTGCTCCTGATTTTGCTGGATATGTACGCACCGGTTATCAGCCAATGAAACTTTGCCTGGATGGAAAAAGTTATGACAATGCAGCATTGAATACGAATGCCCTGCCGCTTTTCCGTTATGCTGAAGTATTGCTGAATTATGCAGAGGCCAAAGCCGAACTGGGAACATTAACCGATGCTGACTGGGCCAAAACAATTGGCGCTCTTCGGTCACGTGCCGGGATTACCGGTGGAATTGCAGCAAAACCGGCAACGATCGATACCTACTTCCAGTCCACTTATTTCCCGTCCGTATCAGATCCTGCGCTTCTTGAGATCCGTAGGGAAAGGGCAATCGAATTATGTCTGGAAGGATTTCGCTTTGATGACCTGAGAAGGTGGAAACGCGGTGATTTGTTGAAAATGAGCTGGAAAGGGATGTATATTCCTGAATTGAATGTGCCAATTGATCTGGATAAAAGCGGAACTTTTGACGTCATTTTTTATACTTCGGCTGCAGGTCTGGACGCTGCCAAAGCTTTAACCGGCGACTGGTCCAAAGCCAAAGCAACCTGCGCCACGATCTACGTGGAAGAAGGAGCAGGCAGCTCCAGTCAATTACAACTGGTTGAAAAGGTCGCCGGTACTTCGGGTTATTACCTGACATGGGATGTTCCAAATGAATATAAGCGGGTATGGGGAAATAAGCAGTATTTCTATCCGATTCCTTCAACTGTAATGGTTAAAAACCCGAGTATTATCCAAAATAAGGGTTGGGAAAACGGTGCTTCCAATGACGGGAATTAATGTTTAAAAATCAGGTATCTGTATTAAAAGTGTGGCAGGATTTGTAACTTTAGACCATAAAAATAAAACCGGGAGATCGTGAATGTTCTCCCGGAAAAACTAAAATGAACCAATTATGAAGAAGTTGATCTTATTGTTGGCGGTTTCCCTGATCGTCTTTGATTTTGGTTTTGCGCAGGATGGTAAAACATTGAATATTGCGACCTATAACCTGCGGATGAATAATCCCGGGGACGGCGTAAACGCATGGCCCAACCGGAAAGAGCAGGTGAAAAAGCTGATTCAGTTCCATGAGTTTGATATCTTTGGTACCCAGGAAGGTTTTATTGGCCAACTGAACGACCTGACGGAAATGAGTGAGTATGCTTTTATCGGGTCCGGGCGCGATGATGGGAAGCAGGCCGGCGAACATTCTGCTATCCTTTACCGAAAGGACCGTTTCAAGCTCTTGGAGAATGGTGATTTCTGGCTTAGCGAGACTCCTGAAAAGCCCGGAAAGGGCTGGGATGCAACCTGTTGTAACCGGATTTGTTCCTGGGCCAAATTCAGGGATATGGAAACTAAAAAGGATTTTTACTTCTTTAGTGTTCATTTCGACCATCAGGGAGTGAAGGCCCGGATTGAGTCAGGAAAGTTGATGGTACAAAAGATTGCAGAAATTGCAGGTGCTGCTCCTGTGGTTTGTGTGGGTGACTTCAATTCCACTCCGGAAACGGAGCAGATCAAAACAATGAAGTCTTTACTTCACGATTCTTATGAAGTAACAGCGATGGCGCCTTATGGACCAGTGGGGACCTTTAATAGTTTTAATTATAATGCACCGATGAAGAACCGGATCGACTACATTTTCGTGAGTGACCAGATCAAGGTTCTGAAATATGGTGTGCTGACCGACAGCTATGATCAGAAGTTTCCTTCCGACCATCAGCCGGTGGTCATTAAGGCCGTTTTCAATAAAAAGTAAGAGATTCAGTACTTAACAAATAGGCTGTCCGGTTTTCGTGCAGCCTATTTTTGGTTGTTGAAATATGACCCGGAGGTATCGCTTTTTTAGTATTTTTGCCCGCACTATGAGAAACAAAAAGAACCAAAAATCAATCGCAGGCATTGGAAATGCCCTGGTTGATATCCTGATCCGGCTTGAAGACGATCGTTTACTGGATCAGTTTGAACTTCCGAAGGGAAGTATGACCTTGGTGGATGCCGGTCTTTCACAGACCATGCTCGACACAACAGTCCGTCTAAAGCGAACAATTGAAACCGGAGGTTCCGCGGCCAACACCATACGTGCCATTGCACAGTTAAAAGGTTCCACAGGTTTTATCGGTAAGATCTGTGACGACGAGCCGGGCCGTTTCTTTAAAAAGGAATTTGAAAAGCTTTTCGTCAAAACGCATTTGTTGTACAGCAGTACTTCTACGGGAAAAGCAGTTGCGCTTATATCGCCTGATTCGGAACGTACCTTTGGAACATATTTGGGAGCTGCCAGTGAAATGGCGGCAGAAGAGCTCTCAACAGCAGTTTTTGAGGGTTACGATTACCTGCATATTGAAGGCTATCTGATCTTTAATCATAACCTGATGGAGGGAGTGCTGAAGCTGGCGAAGATATCGGGACTGAAAATATCGATCGATATGGCCAGTTTTAATGTAGTGGAAGCCAATCTTGATTTTCTGAAACACCTGATCCGCGAGTACGTGGATATCGTTTTTGCCAATGAAGAAGAGGCTAAAGCCTATACCGGGCTGGATCCGGTGGCTGCTGTCCGGAAAATTGCCGGTGAATGTGAAATTGCTGTGGTCAAAATTGGTCGCGATGGTTCATTGATCCAATGTGGCGATACCTTTATAAAAGTGGATACTCCTCTTGTGGAGAGCCGGGATACCACCGGGGCGGGAGATGTGTATGCAGCAGGATTCCTGTACGGGCTGGCAAACGGATTTAACCTTGATGCCTGCGGAAAACTGGGTTCTTTATTGGCCAGTAAGGTCATCCAGGTGTTAGGCGCTAAAATCCCGGATCAGGATTGGCCTGAAATCCTGGAAGAAGTAAAGAGAGTCGCGAGTACATAGGGCATAGAGCACTCACACAACGCCATGCTCTATGCCCTATGCTCTATGCTAAAACAACCCGTGTATCTGGGCATCAATCTTGTCGATCACACTGCTCAGATCTTCAGGAATGTGCATGAAATCAGTTTTGTCAACATTGATGATCAGTACTTTTCCTTCTTTATAATGGTTGATCCATGCCTCATAGCGTTCGTTCAGCTGTTTCAGGTAGTCGAGACGGATTGAGTTTTCATATTCCCGCCCGCGCTGCTGGATCTGGTTGACCAGGGTAGGCACGCCGGCTCTCAGGTATATGGTCAGGTCGGGAGCTTTGATAAGTCTGCTCATCAGGTCAAAAAGGCTTTTGTAGTTTTGAAAGTCGCGGGTTGACATCAACCCCATTGCATGGAGATTAGGCGCAAAAATTTCGGCATCTTCATAAATGGTACGGTCCTGAATGACAGTTTTCCCGGAATGCAGAATATTGAGCACCTGGCTGAAGCGGGTGTTCAAAAAATAGATCTGCAGGTTGAATGACCAGCGTTGCATATCTTCATAAAAGTCGTTCAGATAAGGATTATCGTCCGCGTATTCATACTGGGCTGTCCATCCGTAATGCTTTGATAATAGCTCTGTAAGGGTGGTTTTCCCCGCTCCAATGTTTCCTGCAACAGCTATATACATATCGTTGTAATTTATTTTATAAGTTCATGCGTTTGGCCTTTGCGCTCGTTTAATCGAAAAGTTCATTTACATTAGTCTTTTCTTCCACTCGGCAAAGCTTCAAACTGCGTTTGGCCTTTGCGCTCACTTAGTCGAAAAGCTCCAATAGTTCTTCGAGATATTTCCTGTCGTTTGACAGCCTGGGTATTTTATTTTGTCCACCCATTTTCCCTCTTGTTTTCATCCATTCATAAAATAATCCCCGGGGGGCAACTACTACATGCGGCCGCTCCAGTGTGAGATTCTTATGACGTTTTGCCTCATAATCAGAATTCAGACTTTTGAGTGTGACATCCAGAACCGAAACAAAATGATCCAGGTCGTCCGGTTCCTGATCAAATTCAATGATCCACTGGTGCGCGCCTTTGTTGTTATCGGACATGAAGACAGGACCTGCGGTATATTCCAGAATATTTGCGTGGGTCCTGGTGCAGGCAGTTCTTAGTGCTTCTTCTGCGTTATCAACGATCAGTTCTTCACCAAATGCATTGATGAAATGCTTTGTTCTTCCGGTGATCTTGATCTTAAACGGATATTTCGAAGTGAACCTCACCGTATCACCGATCACATACCTCCATAATCCGCCATTGGTACTGATTACCATAGCATAGTTTTCGCCCGGAACCACTTCTTCGAGTGAAAGCGCCGGCGGGTTTTCCTGATGAAACTGGTCCATCGGAACAAACTCGTAATAGATCCCGTAATCGAGCATCAGTAACATATCGTCGCTCTCCGGATCATCCTGAATGGCAAAGAATCCTTCTGATGCATTATAGGTTTCCATATATTTCATGGAAGCGGAAGGAATGATCTTTTTATATTGGTCGCGGTAAGGATCGAATTTAATTCCACCGTGAATGAAAACCTCCAGGTTGGGCCAGACTTCCAGAATATTCTTTTTCCCGGTAGTCTCCAAAACCCGCCGAAGCAATACCAGGTACCATGAAGGAACACCCGATAAGGCGGTTACATTTTCATGAAGCGACTGCTCAATAATTTTTTCTACTTTCTCTTCAAATTCTTCGATCAGGGCAACTTCGGTAGGAGGTGTCCGGTAAAAATCGGTCCAGAATGGCGTATTCTCAAGCAATATAGCCGACAGATCTCCGTAATAGGAGTTGTTATTATATTGGTTAACCCGGTGACTGCCACCCAGGATCAGTGTTTTTCCTGAAAGCACTTTCGATTCAGGGTTATTTTTTAAATATAATGCAAAAACATCCTTAACACCACGGTAATGCACATCTTCGAGCGATTGTTTACTGACCGGTATAAATTTACTTTTATCGTTTGTTGTTCCTGATGATTTGGCAAACCATTTGATCTCGCCCGGCCAAAGGAGGTTCTTTTCGCCTTTCATCAATTTTTCAACCTGAGGCGCGAAATCTTCATAGTGTTGCAGCGGAACCCGTTCCTTGAATTCCTTTTCCGTATTCACAGAGCTGAAATCATATTTTAAACCAATGGAAGTATTTTTTGCTTCATCCAATAAATCAAAAAGAACTTTCTGCTGAACCTCGGCAGGATGTTCTTTGAAAAGGTCAATCTCATATATGCGTTTAAAATTTATCCAGTTTATAATCGAATTAAGAATAGGCATAAGGATTTTTTTTGTGTTGCAAACGAAATTACTTCTTTCCGGTTAAAGATGGGAAATTTTATCTTGTTTTCTGTCCTGAACAATAATTCTTTTTTAAACCAGGCTGCAATGCAGACATGATAATTTTCCTATTTTTGTATAAATCAGAACAAGTACAGATACAAGAACGAAAAAATATAAAAGGTATCAGGGTAACAAGGAGACAAGGTCACAAGGTAAAAAGCAACTTCCACCTTGTCACCCTGCAACCATATAACCATTCAACCATTTGGCAATATGAATTACATCGATATTATACTGGGACTTTTACTTATAGTTGCTGCCGTACGGGGCTTTATGAAAGGCTTTATTTATGAGGTAGCTTCACTTGCCGCGTTGATCCTGGGTGTTTGGGGCGGGATTCATTTTTCCCATTCCCTCGCCGGTTTTCTGGAGCATACTTTCTCCTGGCATTCAGAACATCTGAGACTGATCTCTTTTTTTATTATCCTGGTGGTGATTGTTGTTTTGGTCCATTTGATTGGAATGGCACTGAGTAAGGTGGTGGAGGCGATTTCCTTAGGTTTTTTGGATCATACGGCGGGCTTGTTTTTTGGCATTGTGAAGGCGGCATTTATTCTGAGTATATTACTGGTTCTCCTGGACCGGTTCGACAGGCAACATGATTTCATTCCTGAAGAAGATAAAGCGAAATCAAGGACGTATGAGCCGTTGAAAAATTTTGTTCCCACAATTTTCCCTTTTTTAAATTTCTGGGATGAAAAAGTCCCTCAAGAGGAAAAAAAACATGAAAAGGTGGTCTGGTTGTATCTTGATTAAGTAATTTATGAATAGTATATAGTCTTACTGCTTCATTTTATATCTTTGCGCGGATTTCTGTGGCAATTACAAAAATAAATTACATACAAATGAATTTTGTTGATGAACTGACCTGGAGAGGTATGATCCATGATATGATGCCAGGGACCAGAGAACAACTTGAAAAAGAGATGACCACGGCTTATGTGGGAATTGATCCTACCGCCGATTCCTTGCATATCGGACACCTGGTAAGTGTGATGATGCTGAAACACCTGCAGCTTTGCGGACATAAACCCATTGCGTTGATTGGTGGTGCAACCGGGATGATTGGGGATCCTTCGGGCAAATCACAGGAAAGGAACCTGCTTGATGAGCCTACACTCCGGCATAATCAGGAATGTATCAAAAAACAATTGTCCAGGTTCCTGGATTTTGAATCAGATATTCCGAATGTAGCCGAGATGGTGAATAATTATGACTGGATGAGGGAATACAGTTTCCTTGAATTTATCCGGGACATTGGAAAGCACATTACCGTAAATTACATGATGTCGAAAGACAGCGTGAAAAAAAGGCTGGGTGAAGAGGGAAGTGCCGGCATGTCGTTTACTGAATTTTCTTATCAGTTGGTGCAGGGAACGGATTTTCTTCATTTGTACCGCACGAAAAATTGCAAATTGCAGATGGGTGGTTCAGATCAGTGGGGTAATATCACTACGGGGACTGAGCTGATCCGGCGGAAGGAAGGCGGAGAAGCATTCGCCATGACCTGTCCGTTGATCACCAAGGGCGACGGAACAAAATTCGGGAAAACGGAATCAGGGAATGTATGGCTTGATCCGTCATTGACTTCTCCCTATAAATTCTACCAGTTTTGGCTGAATACTTCGGATGAGGATGCTGAACGGTATATCCGGATATTTACCCTGCTGAATAAACAGGAAATCGAAGATCTGGTTTCAAGGCATAAGGAAGCCCCTCACTTGCGTCAATTACAGAAGGCGCTGGCCGAAAAGATCACCATCATGGTTCATTCGGGCGAAGATTTTGATATGGCTGTTGAAGCTTCGAGGATCTTGTTTGGGAGCGGAACTGCAGAAACTCTTCGAAAACTGGATGAGCAGACATTCCTTTCCGTGTTTGAAGGAGTGCCACAGTATAAAATTTCGAAGTCAGACCTGGAGAAGGGGATTAACGTGGTGGAACTGCTGACTGATCATGCTGCGGTATTTCCATCCAAAGGGGAACTGCGGCGTACTATTCATGGGAATGGATTGAATATCAATAAGGAAAAAATTGCTGAACCGGAACTTTTGGTGGACGGAGGTTTCCTTATTGGTGGAAAATATATCCTGATACAAAAAGGTAAAAAGAATTATTTTCTGCTAATAGCAGAATAAAAGGTAAATAAAAAAAAGTCCCCCGGCTCGGAGGGACTTTTTATTTTTTATCGTTTAACCCGTTCGCTGTAACTTCTGTCGCGGGTATCGACCTTGATCACTTCTCCGGCTGTGATAAAAAGCGGGACCATGATCTCGGCGCCTGTTTCAACTTTCGCCGGTTTCAATGCCGTTGAACTTGCCGTGTTCCCTTTTTCTCCCTGGATGGTTTCGACTATTTCCAGTTCCACAAAAGGAGGAAGTTCGGCGGTAAGGGGGGTTTCGGTTTCGGCATGAAAATTTATTTCAATGATCTGCCCTTCTTTCATCAGATCAGCATTCTCGATCATTTCAGGTGCAATTGAAACCTGTTCGAAGTTTTCTGTATGCATAAAATTAAAGCCCACCTCATCCCTGTAAAGATACTGATACGGACGGCGCTCTACGCGAACAGTGTTAATTTTAACTCCTGCGTTAAAGGTGTTGTCAATGACCTTTCCTGTCTTTATATTTTTCAGTTTCGTCCGTACAAATGCGGGACCCTTTCCCGGTTTTACATGCTGGAATTGAACAATCGTAAAAAGTTGATCATTAAACTCAATCGTAAGTCCATTCTTAAAATCAGCTGTTGTTGCCATATATTGATCTATAATTTAATTTTTTTGAAGAATGGCGCAAAAATAGTAAAAAAATGAAAAAATGGCAGAAAAGGAATTAGTTTTAAATGATTTACTGCCAATTAATTTATTTTCTTTTCAATTGATCCACACCTTGTTTCTTATAGGAGTCCAGCTCGCACTTCAGCGAACCTATAACCATATCAAATTCAAGCAGCAAAGGAATGCGGTCTTCGTCTTTTGTAATGTAGAATTTCAGTCCGTCCGACCGCTTCAATAGTTTTCCTTTATCTACGCGGGGAGAAATGACATGACACTCTTTTGTTCCCATTTTGGACTTGATTTTTTCGGTCCCCAGGTATTTGACAGTCATCATAAAATATTCATCGGCATGGTAAACGGGAATTGTAAATTCTTCTCCCTGGTCGAGTTTATCCAGGTAATTATGCTGGCGCAGGTAAAAGAAAGCGGTAAGAATATCGGCCATATTGTGTGGAACCTTTTTTCCGCCCGATCGCGTACTGGAAAGGGAATCATTCTCCTGAAAGAAGCGGGTTTCATTGTAGTAACGGTAATTCCGTTCCTTGACATTGCGAATAAACTTATAGGGCAACGTGGTTTCCGGATTCACCCAGCTTTCATAGATATCGTGTACACTGAAAAGACGGTCTGTCACTCCAGTTGTGTTTCCTTCCAGGTGGTAGTGAATGGCCGGTTTGCCCCCGTAAGTGGTATTGGTGGCAGTTAATTTTGCTTCTCCTCCCTTGAAAACGCTGTAACGCAAATCATATTTTAGCTTTTCAACAGGCTGTGCTGCTGCTGAAAAAGCAATGAGTATAAAAAAAGTAAAAAGTAAATTCCTCATGGCTTTAAATTAATTTTTTTGGAACACCGGCGATAAAATCTTTTAAATAAAAAGGTTCAAAATAAGCCAGGTCCGCAAATTGTTTGATTCCGAACGCTTTGTCCGATAGAGAACACATAAACTGTGCCGAAGTTTTTATGTCAGGGATAAATAAGGCGTTTGGATGAGCGATCACCGGCCTTAATTTCTCAGAACCATTTCCAAAAAAGACAACAGGCTGTTCATTGAGCAAATCCAGGAATGAATCTTCATTGATTACTTTCGACCGTACTCCTTCAATTTCATTATTTTGATGATCGTAAAGGGCCATGTAAACTTCCATCCTGCGGGCGTCGATCATCGGACAATAGATGAGTTGATTCCGGTCAGAAGAATTCCATTGGTGTTTGTTTTCAATGACGTGGGCACTCATGGACTGAAGGGGACTCACCGCGATTAACGGAATATGATGGGCATAGCAAAGTCCTTTTGCAAGCGAAACGCCAATGCGCAAACCAGTATATGATCCCGGCCCTTTACTGACTGCAACGGCCGAAATCCTGTCAAAGTCCAGACGATTTCTTTGCATTATTTCCTGTACATATACACTCATCAACCGGGCATGGTTCATTCCCTCTGCATTTTCCATCACATCGGCCACTTTACCGTCCACAGACAAGGCTACACTGCACACATCGGTTGATGATTCCAAATTCAGAATAATAGACATCGCTGTTTATTTTGCGGCAAAGTTAAGTATATTAAAGGAATTTGTGTATTCAGAGGTAAACTTCATATTGTTTGTTTGTTTGTTTTCATCGCTTTGTTATGTCCAATTCAATTTTTTTATTTAGTTTTAGATTCCAGAAATAAGGCATCATGACATATCGTACTGTAATAATTGATGATGACAAGTTAGCAAGACGCGTGTTGTTGCAAATTTTTGATCAGAATTTTCCTGAGATAGAAGTAATCGGGGAAGCAGATTCGGTTGATGCTGGCGTTAATTTAATCCGATCGGTAAAGCCGGATTTGGTTTTTTTGGATATTGAAATGCCCGACGGAACCGGATTTGACCTGATTGACCGGCTTGAGGAAGTGAATTTCCGCTTGATTTTCACCACGTCTTACAGTGAATACGCGATTAAAGCATTTAAATATTTTGCCTTCGATTATATTTTAAAACCAGTGCTCCCTGAAAATGTAAAAGCGACGATTCTCAGGATCAAGGATATTCCTTTGCGAAACAGTAAGAATCAAATTGAGATGCTGAAAAACCGCATTGAAGTGAAGGAAGAGAAGGAACCAACTATTGCACTTCCCGAAATGGACGGTTTTACGATCATTAAAGTGAAGAATATCATACGGTGCGAAGGCGAGCGTAATTATTCAAGGGTTTTTTATAAAGACGGGACCTCTGTACTGATCAGCCGGACTCTTCTTGAATTTGATCAACTGCTGGTACCTCATGGATTCTTCAGGATACACCGTTCCCACCTGATCAACCTGGATTGTGTAAGCCGTTATCTGAAGGCAGAAGGAGGAATGGTTGAAATGACCGACCAGTCCAGGCTGAAGATTTCGCCGAAGTTCAAGGAGGAATTCCTGGATATGTTGCTGCACAACAAGCTTTAATTTTTCAGTTCGTTCTCTGTTTTGGCGGGTCCCTTTCATTTATAAGGCCGGCCCGATGATTTGCTTTCCGCCGGATGGTCCTTTTCTCTTGTTACACTGTTATTTAGCCGGTTCTTCAGCCGGTAATATTTAATGACGCCAATAACAAGTGACAGAATGCTGAGAATAATGGACGGATAACCGAGCCATTTAATTTTATCCAACCCTTCGAGCTGAAAAAAGCGAGGGCACCCAAAAGCAAGTATAGCGAGGTCCGGATATATGACAGAAGAGTGCGTTCGTTAGCTAACCTCGTCCGTTCGACCACGAGGTAATCCCGGAAGATTTTTTCCTCATTATTTTCATAAT
>Ga0074195_1004194_pt1 | contig 12150 bp, 11 predicted proteins | sample EPASupsiteHSE623_FD_64525 | JGI IMG/M metagenome (GOLD analysis project Ga0074195, IMG submission 64525) | Bioremediated contaminated groundwater from EPA Superfund site, New Mexico - Sample HSE6-23 | ecosystem: Environmental > Aquatic > Deep subsurface > Groundwater > Contaminated ...
AGCCCCGCCGTATTGAAGTACTTCTGGAACGACCGGACCGCGCCGGCGGTGTTGACGGCGGTAAGCCCCGGACGGCTGTATTCCTGCTGCAGTTCGAAGACCTGCACCGGGTTGCCGGTACGCGCCATGACGGCGGTCAGCATCCCGTCGCTGAGATGGTAACGGTCATGATCATGATCGGCATCGTGATCTTCTGCTCTTTCTTCTTCCTGTCCCTTATGTCCCTGATCCTCCGCTCCCCCGTGAACCTCCCACACCGCTTTATAGGATATATACACCGCCGCATCCTCCGGTCCGCCGGTCGGGTCCAGAATGCCTTTGACGACATAGGTGTGACCGCCGTGTTCGTGCGCCTCGTCGGCCGAACCGCCCATCCCGTGGGTACCGGTGAATTCGGACCCCAGACCAAGGATAAGATTCCGCGCCACTGTCGCGCCGAGCACCGCATCGTGCGGATCGGTGAGCGTTATGTCGCCGCGATATCCGACGCCGAAGTCCTTCACGAAGGCGGCATCGGTCCCGATGATCGGGAAAACCCCCGCCGAATCGGCGGCGGCGATGGGAAAGGCCGCCGTGACGCGCGGGTCTTTCTTGAGCATTTCATAGGTCTCGAACGGTATCTTGCCGCGCGGTTTATCGATGTGGAAGATGGTCGAGAGGATGATCTGCGTCTCGCTCGCCCCTTCGGCGGCGACGATGAGCGGATACTTTCGGCCCGATTCGAACGCCTGCTTGGAAATGGCGAACGAAACGATACCGGTGAGCGCAACGATGGCAAGCGCCACCGCGACGGCCAATATCGAAACGACCGTTGCAAAAAGTCGCCCCTTGAGCGAAGCGAACACGAGTGTGAAGAAGGCGTTCATATTACCCATGGCCGACCTCTCCGCCGAGCGCGATGGTCAGGTCGGGCTTTACGGCGCTGAAACGGCCGTCGTGCGAGGCAAGCAGTATCGTCGAGCGGCCCCGCAGGGCCAGTATCGCGTCGGCCACGATACGGGCCGAGGCGTCATCGAGGTTCGCGGTCGGTTCGTCGGCGATGATGAGACGCGGAGATGACAGAAGCGCCCGCGCCACCGCCACCCGTTGCCGCTGGCCGACCGAGAGCTGATGCGGATATTTGTGCAGATGGTCGCCGATGCCGAGCGCCGTCAGCGACTCAACGGCCCGTTTCTCAAGTTCGCCCTTCGCACCGCTGCCGATGAGAATGTGCGGCAGTACCACATTGTCGATGATGGTGAGGTCGCCCAGCAGATTGAAGGTCTGGAAGATATAGCCGACCTCCTTGGCACGCCACCGGTCGCGTTCCCGTTCCGAGAGTTTCGTCAGTTCGGTCTTCCCGGCCGTTATCGTGCCGCTGTCGGGCAGGAGCAGGCCCGACAGGAGATTGAAAAAGGTCGTCTTACCGGCACCCGACGGCCCGGTCACCGCCACCAGCGCCCCCGCCGCGATATCGGCCGACAGCGCCGTGATGACCCGTCGCTTATTTCCCGACGGATCGACGAATGACCGCTCAACAGCATTAAGTTGTAACGGAAAAGACATGAGTACCCTCTACTACAACAACAGACGCCCGACTTTATCACAACGGACGCCATTTGCAATATCTCTGTGTCCCCCTATTCGGTCATTCATCACCAAAATTTCTCTTGCTTCTCTTTTGGGCCGGTTTATACTGATCTGATCTGGGAGGTGGCTTGACCACATCTAAACAAATGCGTTCACCCAAACAATACAAGCACCTTCCCCCCATAGCCCGCAGCCGGTTCACCCGGATCCTGCTCATTGTCGCCGGATCGTTCTTCGTCGCGATGGGCCTCATCGGCGCCTTTGTCCCAATACTGCCGACCACCCCATTCCTCCTGCTCGCCGCCGCCTGCTATCTACGCAGTTCGGAGCGGCTCTACCACTGGCTCTTCACCAACCCTCTTTTCGGCGAGTATCTGCGGCGCTACCGCGACGGCGAGGGATTGCCGCTGACACACAAGGTGCTGACCCTCCTTTTACTCTGGGGCACCCTCGGCTACTCCATCTTTTTTGTCGTACCGGACCACCTGTGGTGGGTAAAACTTCTGCTGGCGATCATCGGTATCGGCGTCACGATCCACGTTCTGAAGATCAAGACCCGCCGTCGATAGCGACCGGGCGCTTTCGGATCAACTTACGAACTGAACAGGTATTTCGAGGCGAATTCGGGATTGCTGGTGACATTGACGCCGAGTTTGCGCAGACCCGCCTCATCGCCGGGGCTCGGCATGTGGGTGAGATGCACCTCACAGCCGCGCAGTTCCTTGAGCTTTTCGAGGGCGACCGACGCCGACGGGTTGAAGGTGGCGCTGATGGAGAGGCAGATGAGCGTCTCTTCGAGGTCCAAACTCGGCGAGCGGCCGTTGCAGATATCTTTCTTCAAATGGCCGATGGAGCCGGTTATCGTCGCGGGAAGCAGGTCGATCTCCTTCGGGATGCGCGCCAGATGCTTCACGGCGTTGAGGATGACCGCCGAAGCGGCGTGCATAAGCGGCGAATTGTTGCCGGTGATGATGGTCCCGTCACCCAGATCTATCGCCGCGCCGCAGTATATTCCTTCGTTCCCTTTCTTTGAGAGCTTTCCTTCTTCGGCCGCTTTCGCCGCATGGCCGACCACCACGCGGTCGTTCGGGGAGGCGCCGACATCCTTCATGATGACCTCGGCCCGCTCGACCGTCTCGCGGTTGACCAGCCCTATGGCATATTCGCAGGAATAGCGGAAATAACGGCGAACGATCTCCTGTCGCGACGCCTCGGTGACGACCGCATCGTCGACGATGCCGTATCCGGCGCGGTTGACCCCCATGTCGGTCGGCGATTTATAGTGCGACGGCTGGCCGGTGATCTTCTCGATGATGCGGCGTAGGAGCGGGAACGCCTCGACATCGCGGTTGTAGTTGACCGAATATTCCTTGTGCGCCTCCAGATGGAAGTGATCGATGACATTGACATCACGCAGTTCGCAGGTGGCCGACTCGTAGGCGACATTCACCATATGCTTGAGCGGCAGGTTCCATATCGGGAAGGTCTCGAACTTCGCGTAACCGGCGTTCACGCCGCGCAGATGTTCATGGTAGAGCTGGGAAAGGCAGGTGGCGAGCTTGCCGCTGCCGGGGCCGGGACCGGTCACGATGATGATCGGCTTCTTCGTTTCGATGTAGGGATTCGCACCGTAACCTTCGGCGCTGACTATCGTATCAACATCGGTCGGATAGCCCTTGGTGAAGCTGTGGGTATAGACCGTGACGCCGCGGCGCTCCAGTTTGTTCTTAAAGGCGACGGCCGCCGGCTGGTTCTCGAACCGCGTGATAACGACGGCGCGCACCGTAAGGCCCCATTCGCGGTAATCGTCGATGGTACGCAGGGCGTCGGCGTCGTAGGTGATGCCGAAGTCGGCACGCATCTTCTTCTTCTCGATGTCGCCGGCGTAGATGGCAAGTATGATCTCGGCGTCGTCTTTAAGTTTCTGCAGGAGCCGCATCTTGACATTCGGGTCGAACCCCGGCAGAACGCGCGCGGCATGGTAGTCGAACAGTATCTTGCCGCCGAACTCCAGATAGAGTTTGTTGTTGAAGCGCTTCACCCGCTTGAGGATCTCTTCGGACTGCTCTTTGAGGTACTTCTCATTGTCGAACCCGATCCGCTTTGTCATCTGTCGCTCCGTTATATATATGATCGAACAAACATCATGCCCCACAACATAGCGTTACACATCATAATTGCAACTTTTGGACCCCCCGAAACCCCCTTGACTAATGAAATGCTATCGGCTAGCATAGGTCTTCCGCCGACGGATGAACCACCGTTTACGAGGGTCCCCGATGAAGAATGTATTTCTTATCCTGTTCGTGCTCATGCTTGTTTCCTGCGGCAATGATCCGGATCCGGTGATCGACGCCGATATTTCGCCTGACGATACGGTGATGGATGATCAGTCGGATCAGACCGATCTGTCGGATCTGTCCGACGAAGATACTCTGGTGCCCGATGAGGCGGTAACGCCCAGCTACGAACTGCTTGAAGCGGCCGCGGCTAAAGAGCTTATCGATGCGCGGCAGGGCGACGCTACCTTCCATATCATCGATGTCCGCACCCCCGCCGAATATGCCGCCGGCCACATCGCCAACGCCCAGAATTACAATGTCTCCGACGCCGGGTTCAGCGACGCCATCGGTGCCTTGCCGCGCGGAGATGCCTATTTCGTCTACTGCGCCAGCGGCTCCCGCTCCAAGGGGGCGATAACGACCATGCAGGGGCTGGAGTTCCTCGAACTCTACGAACTCAAAGGGGGCATATCGAGCTGGAAGAGCGCCGGATATCCGACCGAGACCGACTGATCGTTCCCTTATTCCTTAAAAGAATCGAACGCCACCACATCACTGCGCAGCGGCGCCGGTGTCTTTGAGGTGATGGTGCGGATGAGGAATACGGCCGCCTTGGGGAAGTGCTCCTTGAAGGCGTTCGCATTCCCCGGTTCGTTCTCGAATATCGCGACCACTTCGCGGCCGAGGTTCTTGATATCGGCGAAGGCGTCGAGTTTGAACAGGAAGTCATCCATCTCGAAACGAGGCTTCAGGTGCATGATGGTGCGGTCGTCCATCGGGAAATTGTGTTTGACGAACGAAGCGCGGCTCCCCTTCCCCATCCCCGGTTCGTCGCGACCCGACAGATAGTAGATCGTCGCCCCCGCCGCGTGGAGATCGTAGACATAATCGACCGCACCGGGATAAGGTTCGTCGTACAACACATATTCGTCGGTGAAGAAACGGACCTTCCAGAATTCGTTCATCTTGCCAAGCACCTCTTCGTTGGCATAACCGGCGCGCCGCAGGTCGTCCATGACGGTGTAGCCCATGTCGCAGTGGCAGAGTCTTGCGACGAACGGCCCCAGGTCGGGATAGGTCAGCACCGCCTCCTGCAGGATGCGGTAGTTACGTTGTGCCGTATTCATGAGCGTCGAATCGATATCGAAGACGCACAGCGGTCGTTCGCTCACCCGGACGATATCAAAGACCTGTCGTATCGTCATCGCCATCAGTGACCTCCCGCCCGACCGGGCTTCGCGTTCCATATCCGTAAAAGCAAGAGTGTCCCCGCCACCCCGAACGGCAGGAGGAATACCGGCCAGAAAGCCCAGTCGCGGGTCGTGATGTAGCCGAGCGACAGCGACTGGAGCCCGGTACCGAGATAGACGAACCCGTCGATGACCCCCACCGCCGTCGCCGCCCCCTTCCGTCCGCCGAAATCCATCGTCGCGGTCCCCGAAAGAAGTCCATGCGTCCCGATGACGGCGATCGACATCAGGAAAACGAGCGCCCCGAGGAGCCAGCCGTTGGCGAGCGCGACGATCATGACGCCGGTGCAGAGAATGAGCGATCCGTAGAGGAACACCGCCGCCGGCGCGCGCCGTGACTGAAAGAGTTTATCCGACACGATACCCGCCACATTGCCGCCGATGATGCCGGCGATCATGAGGAGCAGTCCCCAGTGGTCGAGCATGAAGCCGAAGCCGGCCGTCACCCCCGCGGTTATCTGTTCCTTGGCGTATATCGGGAACCAGTGCATGACGCCGTTGCGCAGGACGCCGGTGCAGAACTCTATCGCCGCGATGGTCAGTATCACCGGATGGGTCAGTATCCGTTTATAGAGCTGAAGCGGCGAAAGCTTTTCATCGAGGTTCTCCCCGGCGCTCGCGTCGCCCGTCTCGAAATCAACGAAGCCCGCCTGCGCCGGACGGTCACGCAGCAGGAACCATTCGACGACGAAGATGACCGCCAGCAACGTCGCCGGCGAAAGGAACACCCACCACAGTGCGTCGCCGCCGCCGAACCCCTGTCCCGCGACCAGCGGCGAAGCGATGATGGCGGCCGACACATCGAAGGCGAGGTAGATGCCCGAGGCGATCATGATGCCGAAGATGCCCGAGAAGGTGCCGCGCTCGGTGAGACCGAACCAGTTCGCGTTCACCTTGACTATCGAGACGGCGCCGTAACTCTGGAAATACATGTTGACCGCATAGAGCACGATATAGACGTTGCGCAGCGGCGCCGACGCCGGGTCGGGCAGCCCCAAGACATACCACAGATAGAGACCCATGAGCAGGTTGGCCGCCGCCGCCCCCGCCACGCCGATGAGCATCCCGCGCTTGCCGCCGATGCGGTCCACCAGCGGCCCGTTGAACAGGAACGAGAAGGCGTAGACCACCGCGCCGATGCCGAAGATGTCGCCGAAGTCGGCCTTGGTCATCAGGTCGCCCAGCGCGTTCTTGGAAACGGTCAGGTTGTAGCGCCCCATGTAAAGCAGGGCGTAGGCGAGCCCCAGCGGGAACCAGTTGAAGAACCGCCGCCGCCGGAACGTCGGACTGTGGGATACGGTACTGCTCACGGCATCGCCCAGATCGGAGCGGCGACGAGGACGTTGCCGTCGGTCTCCACCGCCCGCGCCACCACATAAGTGGGCATCGTGACGGTCCACTCGAACGACAGTTCACAGCTCTGCGCCCCGGCGCAATCCTTTGTGGCGATGATATTTTTCAGCGGATCATACAACTCGATGGTCGCGATGGTATCTCCCGCGTCGGGGTCATTCACCTCGACGGTCAGAGAATACTGCGACAGACCCGAGAGGCGCGAACCCATCCAACACTCATCTTCGGCCATCAGGCTGATGACGGCGTTCTTGTCGTTGGCCGCAAAGGTGCGCCGCTGGGCGAATGCGTCATAGAGCGACGGTATGTCGAGCGCCGCCATGAACACGCCGGTCCGCTGATCATTGGCCGTGCCCCAGTTGGCCGAGTGGTTATCCTGGTTGAACGTGGGCGCCAGCCACCAGCCGGCGGCGAGTGCCGTGAAAAAAAGATCCCACACCGGACCGTTGCCGTTGAACTCGTACAGCGCCATCTGGAAAAAGATGCTCTGGTCGAACTCAAAATCATTGAAGGTCTGCGTGGGGTCCTCGTCTCCCGGATGGTTGAACTGCGTGATGATGTCGGGAAGCGCGGCGACCGAGGCATAGTAATCATGGAAATCGGTCTGCACCATCGGCAGTAGCGCCTCATTGAAGAAGACATTGCTGTGTCCCGCCGATTGAATAAGGTCGGGCATCCGGGCGCTACCATATTCGTAACCACAAAGGGCGAGGAACGAACTCGTCGAAACGGCGGCCGCCGTTTCGCGGCACGCGGGATATTCATCATCCGGTATACCGGCATAGTAGAGATAGAGCTGTTCAAGGTGATCGGTTATCGCCTGTATGTCGAGTCCGCCGGTATCACGGGCATAGGCCAGCGCCGAATCAGGATCGCCCTCACCGTCGGAGTTCCCGGTGTGGGCGTGGAAGTTGCCGAAGTAGGCGGTGAAGTCGCCCTTCATACAACCCTGCAGAACCGGAAGCGGCTCATCGGCATCGGGAAGTTCTTCGTCGACATCGATCACCAATTCGTCGTCGCTCTCGATAACCGCCTCATTGTCGGTCGGCTCTTCATCCGTCGGCAGGAGGTCGTCGGTGATGGGCAGCGCATCATCGACCGGAAGGTTGTCCGGCAGGATCGGCTGATCGGTGTCGAGCGTCGTATCGGCATCCCCGATGACCAACTCATCCTTCGGCGCGTTGGTCTTCACTGTATCGCAGGCAACGACCAGGAGCAGTGCGAGAAAAAGGAACGCGGGCATTCTCATGGGACCTCCGTGTCTTATGGGCCCTTCATTCTAACTCATAGCGACGGGAAGTCAAACGGAGAGTCACTATAACACAAAAAAATAACTTGCTTTTATCCGGCGACAGGGCATAATGCCATTGTTTTGGCTTCTTGTTCGGGTGAACGAGGGGTCTGTTTTATTTCCGTTTTGAAGAGGTACAGGACCATGGCAGTGCAGCTTTATGTGGGCAATCTTTCGTATGGCATGACCGACGGCGAACTTAAGAGCATCTTCGGGGAATTCGGCGAAGTCGCCTCCGCGAAGGTCATCATGGATCGCGACACCGGCAGATCGAAGGGCTTCGGCTTTGTCGAGATGGCGGACCAGGCGTCGGCCGACAAGGCGATCAGCCGCCTCGACGGCAAAGACATCGGCGGCCGTAACATCAAAGTCAACATCGCTAAACCCAAAAAGTAATAGCGCCATCTGACCTATTCCCTCCTCATCAAACATTTCTTTTTCCCCACCCGGTGGATGGAACTATCTATTATCGGGTACTGTGAGGTACTTTATGTCATCACCCAAACAAACGGCCATTGAACAACGGCTTCTGAAACGATTGACGGGAACGGCCCGGCGAGCGGCCGAACTGTTGTGTAACGATCCCGAGATCAAAAGTCTTCAGGAATACGCCAACACCGTATCGATAACTCGGCTCAACTTCAACGACCACGGCCCGGTCCATATGCGCACGGTCGCCGTGAATGCGATGAAGTTGTTCGATCTGCTCGAAGAGGCGGACGTTCCTTTCAACCTCGCCAAGGAAGGTGTCGGCGACAACGAGATGAGCCGTATCGCGATCCTGTTCGCCGCACTGATGCATGACATCGGCATGACGGTCGGACGCGAGGACCATGAACATACCGCGCTCCTGTTCGCCATACCGATCATGGATCGTCTGCTTCTGGAGCTCTATCCCCGATCGCTGGAGAAACGGGTCGTCATCCGTTCTCTCGCCATTGAAGGGATCGTCGGCCACATGGCTCATCAGCGCATCCATTCACTTGAAGCGGGCGTAGTGCTTATCGCCGACGGACTCGACATGAAAAAGGGACGCTCGCGCATCCCGATGCTCATCAGTCCCGGCGCGAAGGTGGGCGATATCCACCAGTACAGCTCGGCGTCGATAGACGATGTTCTTATCGATAAGGGAACGGAACGCCCGGTCCGCATCACCGTCACGATGAGCGAATCGGTCGGCTTCTTTCAGGTCGAAGCGGTCCTGTTCACCAAAATAGACGCCAGTTCGGTCAAGCCCTACATCGAACTCTACGCCGCCGTCGAGGGAAGCGAACCGAAACGATACCTATAGAGGAAGAAAGACGATGCGTATCCTCGTGGATGCCGATGCCTGCCCCGGACCGGTCAAGGAGATGCTGTTCCGCGCCTCGGCGCGGAGGAACATCGCGATAGTTCTGGTGGCGAACCGTTGGGTTGAACCGCCGAAAAGCGCGCTCATCTCGGCCATCGTCGTACCGCAGGGGCCCGATGTGGCCGACGACCGCATCGTAGAGCTGGCCGCGGCGGGCGACCTCATCATCACCGCCGACATACCGCTCGCCGACCGCGTCATCACCAAGGGGGCGACGGTGATAACCCCCAAGGGACATCTGCTGACCGCGTCGAACATCGGCGAACGATTGTCCATGCGCAATGTGATGGACGAGATGCGCGGCGTCGGCATCGATACCGGTGGCCCCGCTCCCTATTCGGTAAAGGATAAACAGCGCTTTGCCGCCGCCTTTGATCGATTTCTCGCAAAGACAGCCTGATTTTCTGGCAAATTTCTCCGAACACGTTATCGTGAAGCGGGTTATGGGGTTTGATGTCAACCATAAAGGAGTCCGTTCATGAAGAAGTTCATGTGTATCGCGATGATGTTCCTCTTCATCGTCGCGTGCGACGACAGCAAAAAGAAGATCTTTCCCGACAACGCCGCGACCGACAGCGACGATGCGTCAGACGAGGTCGTCATCGGCGACAGCGATGAACTGCTCGGCGACGAGATACTGTCTGATGACGATACGTTGACCGGCGATGAGTTGCTCTCCGACTCCGACGAACCGGTCGTACCGGGCTGCGGCAACGGCGTCATCGACACCGGAGAAGAGTGCGACGGTCCGCAGGAATGCAGCGTCATCGACCCGGAACGCTACTTCAGCGGTACCGCCGACTGCATCGATAGCTGCACCCGCTATGACACCACCAACTGCGTCCGCCCCTGCGAGGACGGTCAGCTGCGCTGCAACGTCAATGTGGTCGAAGAATGCACGAGCAACACCTGGTCCGAGGTGGGCGACTGTTCCGACGACGGACTCAAGTGTTTCAGCAGCATGGGCACCACCGAATGCCGCGAACTGGGTGAATACATCACCTGCAACGAGATATTCCAGTGCTACCGCACCTGCGCCGGCGACGAGACCTGCATCGCCGAGTGCATCGCGGCGGGCGGTCCCAACTCGCAAAGTCTGTTCACGCCTCTTCAGGAGTGCATCGACACTAACTGTGCCGATGTCGCCGCCACCCAACTCAGCCAGTGCGTCAATGTCTACTGCCGACCGGTCTATCAAGCCTGCCGTGGCGATGAAGGGATCGTCTGCGGTAACGGCGTAGTGGAACCGGGCGAAGCCTGCGACGACGGCAACATATCGGCGGGTGACGGCTGTGCGACCGATTGTACCGCTGAAACACCCGGCACCTGCCCGAACGGTGTACTCGAAAGCCCCGAAAAATGCGATGACAACAATTCGGTCAACGGCGACGGCTGTTCCGCCGACTGCCAGATCGAATACGGCGACCGGTTCGACTTCACCGGCCCTGATTACGAAGGTGATGTCCTGATGGCGATCAATGTGTCACCGAGCGGCGATTCGATGTCGGCGACCGGCACCCTGCCGACCCTTCGCGCCCGTCACGCCGTTATGCCGGCCGGCTCGGCGACCGGACTTAACCTCTTCATCGATCCGCACTTCGGCACCCCGGAAGGGCTCACGGCCGAAGACCTGTTCGTGCCGACCATCATGATGGCACCGGCCGAGGGCGACACCCAATCGTTCTACGTGGTCGGCGATAACAATCAGGTGACGCAGGTCACCGCGACCCTCATGAAGATCGCGGAACACGTCCAGATCTGGACCAGCGAAACGGAATGGGCAACCGCGGAACAAATAGATGCGATCGCCGAAGAATTCGATACCGTCATCTTCCCGTTGGTCACCACGAATTTCTACGAACCGAGCGACGTGAACGCCGACGGCACCATAACGCTCCTTTTCACCGATCTGGGCAGTCTCATCGCCGGCTACTTCAGCCCCGGCGACCTTTACTCTGCGGCACAGTATCCTCAGTCAAATGAACGGGACATGATCTTCGTCAGCACCAAGAACACGCTCGACAAGGCGAGCGCTTACGCCGTCATCACCCACGAGTTCCAGCATCTGGTCAACAATAATCGGAACACTCTCGTTGAAGGCGACATGGGATCGCTTAACGACATGGGGAATCTCTGGATCAATGAAGGCCTGTCCATGACCGCGATGCACCTTTACAACGGCGTACAGACCAACTGGATCGGTGCCTACAACAGCGGTGCCGCGATAGCCGAAGGGCAGGCGCTCACCTACTGGGAATACAACGACAACGTGAAGGTCTACGGCAACTACGCACTCGCCTACCTCTTCTTCCAGTACCTCTACGCGCAGGGCGGCAAGGATGCCGCCATGTTCCGCGAGATCCTCGAAAGCGCGAACAACAACTATCTCTGTGCCGAAGAGGCGATAAAGAAGTATGTCGCACCGGGTCTTACTATGAGCGACTTCGTCACCAACTGGCATCTGGCGCTTTTCCTCAATGAAGCGACCGGCACCTTCGGTTTCGAAAGCACCGACTTCAATCTCTCGCAACGCCTCTACACCGGGACCGGGACCACGCTGCGCGGCACCGGCGCGATCTTCAAGGACATATCGGCCACCTTCACCGAACCGTCCGACAAAGGCCCCCTCACCCGCTACGTCGGCATCACGACCGAATAAACGATCATCGATAGCCGTATCAACCGGCTTCCCCGCTCATCAAAAAGGGCTCCGATAAAAGAATTTTGCAAAATCGAGGATGGTAAGATATATTTCTACCAGTTCATCAATCGACGAGGGGCATTATGCGTCTTTTTTGTTGCGTGCTCTTCACCTTGATCATCGCCTGCGAAAACAGCCAGAGTAGCTCGACAATAGGAGCATCAACGGAGACCGACACGAGCGAAGCCGGAACCGATATCGATACCACGGACACCGCAGATGCCGACACCGAAGAAAACATTCCGGAGCCCACCGATGAAGGGGAAAACGACCAGCTCTTCACCGATGAGGATGCCCTGTCGCCCGACGAACCGGTGTATCCGGCGGGCAACGAGGCGGGTTTCAGATCGGAA
>Ga0074195_1004195_pt1 | contig 12142 bp, 8 predicted proteins | sample EPASupsiteHSE623_FD_64525 | JGI IMG/M metagenome (GOLD analysis project Ga0074195, IMG submission 64525) | Bioremediated contaminated groundwater from EPA Superfund site, New Mexico - Sample HSE6-23 | ecosystem: Environmental > Aquatic > Deep subsurface > Groundwater > Contaminated ...
ATGCCACAAGTCAGAGTCACTCTAAATTCAGTCTCTCCATGATGAAAGAGCGTTTCTTCTGTATTTTTCCTGATCTTTTCAGCCAAGTTAGCAGCACTGGCCGCATCTGTTTCAGGAAGCAATAACAAAAATTCTTCGCCTCCCCATCGCGCAGTACTATCAGTTTTTCTTGCGGTTTTTTGCAGAATTTCGGCTACTGCAATTAGTACATGATCACCCCGCTCATGCCCATAGTTGTCATTGACTTTTTTAAAGAAATCAATATCAGCAATTACAATCGAAAATATCCTTTGGTTTCTTTCATATTGCAGCAACGCATTTTCCATGCGTTTAGCCATCTCCCGGCGATTAAGTAAATGTGTCAACGGATCTGTAGTTGCTGTAATTTCTAAATTTCTATATGCTTCTTGCAAACTTTTGTTTTTCTGTTCTAACTCTTCCCTGATCTTTTTTAATTCTACATGGGTTCTTACCCTTGCCTTAAGTTCCATTTCATTAAAAGGTTTGCGAATATAGTCTATCGCACCAAGTTCAAATCCATAGATTACGCTTTCGATGTCGACTTTGGCTGTAAGAAATATGATTGGGATGTTCTTGCAATTTTCAAATTGCCTTATCCGTGTGTATGTTACAAAACCATCCATTTCTGGCATCATAATATCCAATAAAATTAAATCAAAGTCAGTTTTCTCCACAAGTTCCAGCGCCGAATAGCCACTATCGGCAATATACAAATCATAGCCTTCCCTTTCCAGTGTCTTACCGGCAATTTCCAGATTTACCGGCGTATCATCTACCAGCAGAATTCGTATCTGTTCATTATTTACTTCCATCATTGCTTCCCCCCTCATTGCTTGACTGTTGCAAGCGTTCAAGCATAGCAGGAAACTGCTCTAACATCACCTTAATATTCTTTAAATCAAATGCGTTGACATAGACTTGCAGCATATTAGCAAAGTTAGTAGTTTCCTCATGATGATAATAAGTCCCACTATCTCTAATAAGCTCCGCTAATTTTCGGATATCACTTACCCTGTTTGTTTGGCGACATTCCAGCCACAAGCCCTGCTTTAGCGCCTCTAACTTTGTTATCAGCTCGGGTTGCGCGACTGCTGTTACCCTTCTATCTTCTATGACAGCACCAGTGCTGTCTTTTTCTATTTCTTCCTGGCGATCTGCTCGTTGCGTTTTTAATGAAACCGATGTCCGGTGTACTCTCCCAACCAAAACATTTGGAATAGTAACACTGAAGGTTGTTCCACAATTGGGCTTACTTTGCACTTCTATATACCCACCCATAATATCAAGTAATCTTTTAGTAATAGAAAGTCCCAGCCCTGTACCACCGTATTTTTTATTGCTCTGCCCGTCTTTTTGCTTAAACGGCTCAAAGATCGATTGCTGTTGGTCTTCAGGAATACCTATCCCGGTATCGCTTACCGCAAATATAAGGTCGAGTTTTCCATTACTTACATCAAAATTGCTTGCTTTGACTGACACTTTAACTGACCCTTTATCGGTAAATTTAATAGCATTGCCTACCAGATTTAAAAGTATTTGTCGTATTCTCACTTCATCCAGCAACAGAACTTCAGGTAAATCAGCGTCTATTTCTATGGAAAACACAATCTTTTTTTCCTGAATCCGCAAAGAAAACACATCTTGTATCTCTCTAAACAACTGCACCACCGCAACATTGCTTTGTTGAAGATCCAATTTCCCTGCCTCAATTTTCGACAAATCTAACACGTCATTAATCAGATTCATTAACGTATCTCCTGCTTTTTGAATAGCAATAAGATAACCCCTGTCTTGTTCACTCAGGTTATGGTCTTTCATTAATGCGGCATACCCTAAGATAGCATGCATTGGTGTTCTGATTTCATGGGACATGTTGGCAACAAACTGACTTTTAAGCTCATTGGCAGCTTCCGCACTTTGCCTGGCTGTTTCTAATTCATTTTCTATCAAACTACGGTCAATGGTTTTGCCAAACGAATTGGCAAACGCACTAAACGTAGAAAATTCCGCTTCTGTCCATTTCCGTTCGTATTTGCATTCGTCAAAGCCCACAGCTCCCCAGAATTCGCCCCGCACAAAAATAGGCCAAACGGCAACGGAAAGAATGCTTTGGCGTCCTAAAAAATCTCGTACCTTGTCATCCTCTAACTCGCTTACAATCCCATAAAAGGCTTCTCCTTTACATAATGGCTTTAGAAAACTATCCATCTCGTCAAAAGGTATGTTCTGAAGCTCCGGATTAGCGAATTGGGACTCATTTGTGCCAGAATTCCACTCAACAACCTGGCTGCTATAACACTTTCCCTGATTGTCTTTAGCATTTATAAAGAGATATGCACGATCAATCATGGCCGCATTACCAATGAATTCAAAACATTTTGCAGCAGCCTTACTATAGTCCCGGTTTTCTATAAGTTCCTTGATGGACATAGCAAGAGCAGCGAGCAGCCTCTCTTTTTCTTTAAGTTCTTCTTCCGCCTGTTTTCTTTCTGTAATATCAACATGGGTTCCTATCATCCGCACCGGGTTTTTATCGTCATCCCATTCGATTACTTTGCCCCGATCAAGCACCCAAACCCAGCCACCGTTTTTATGTTTTAGCCGGATTTCGCACGCATAAAGATCGAGAGCACCTGTAAAGCATTTATTGATTGTGTCCATAGCTTTTTTTAGATCTTCCGGGTGAGTGCTATTTTTCCAGGTGTTTATGTCTATCGTTCCAAATTCATTTAGGGTATAGCCGCGTAATGCAGCCCACTCGGCATTAAGAGCCAACTCCCCAGACGGTATTTTCCAATCCCACATACCAATATGGGTATTACTTATTGCTAGGCTAAGCCTCATTTGGCTTTCTTTTAATTGTTCCTCAACAAATACCTTTTCCGTAATATCATCAAAACACTCAATTTGCCCGATTATATCTCCGATATCATTCCGCAGGACATCGATTGTTTTAAAAACATACTTTGTTTCACCATGCTTATTTTTTATTTTACAGGTCATATTAGCCGGGCTTGCCGCATTTTTACTAAAAAACAATTCACAGTTTTCCTGACAAGGGTTAAAACTAAACTGGTCAATATTTTTCCCGAGAACCTCATTTGCTTCATATCCTGTAATGATTTCGGCCATTGTGTTCCAACTTGTGATGTTCTTTGCATTATCAATTGTATAAACACCGGTAGGTATGGTTTGCAGCAACATTTGCGAATAATGCATCTGTTCTCTGAGCTGCTTTTCAATTTTTTTTCTGGAAGTAATATCGCGGGCAATACCAATAAGTCCTTCCAGTTGACCGTCTTTATTATAAAATGGAGTTTTCGCTGTTTCTACATCTAACCACTCACCAGTAACCAGCTGAATGGTTTCTTCATTAAACAGTGTTTCTTTTTTATTGAATACTTCTAAATCCCTTTTCCTAAAAAACTCCGCCTGACTAGAGTCTTTTAAAAAATCAAGATCTGTTTTTCCTATGATTTCTTCTTGCTTACATCCGATAAACTGCTGGGCAAAGGCTTCATTGCAGCCTAAATATACACTATTAACATCTTTAAAAAATATAAAGTCCGGGCTGGCATCAATCATCGACTTAATAAACCTTTTTTGGTCTTCCAACGCTAATTGAAACTGTACCCGTTTTGAAATATTTTTGGACATCCCGATTGTGCCAATAACATTACCCTGCTCATCAAAAACCGGCGCCTTGAAGGTCTCAAACCAAATACCGCCTGCCGAATCCTGAATTGACTCCTCAACAGATTTCTTTACACGTGTCCGAATGACTTCATTATCATCGGCAACATAGGACAAAGCCAGTTCATATGGCCATACATCAAAATCTGTTCTACCAATTATTTCTTTTCTGGGTTTCCCAACGGAGTCCGCAAAAGGCTGGTTAATAGCAACGAATCTTCCTTGGACATCTTTATACCATGCCATAAATGGCATGGTGTCTAAAATTGCTAGTAAAGGCGCGTTTGTTTCGAATTTGCCTTGCATTCTGCGATCCTCCTGGTTAAGATACATTTTTTCTATATTTCAACACCATAGGTGTAAATTTCCTTTAGTTCGACAAATGAATATGACAAGATTTAAAATTTCTTTTAGCTTATTGGGATCACTACGTACAAGGCGCTAGGACTCTTTTGCAATTGCAAAAAATAAAAACATAGACCATCTATGACAGCCTATGTTTGTCTTAACTATTTTACCGTTTAGGTTTCTTAGGCAACAGCCTGCTATCTGGTTTAAAAATATCGGATTTTATTTTGGGTGCATTATTCTTAGCACCTTGGGGAATAGCAGGAATAGCGGGTGGCATTGAAATTTTTATTGTCATGTTATCCGACCGATTGTCTGCCGCTTTTATCTTTCCAGGCTTAGCCGCAATAGCTTTATTTTCTGCTAATTTATTTTCTACCGTCTTATTTGCTGCCTGTTTATCAGCTAGTCTTGACCTCGATGTTCTGCCCCTTGGTGGTTTAGTGGCAACAGTGCTATCCTCTGCCCCTTTACCGTTTGTTGGAGTAGCCTGTTCCTGTTTGACTTCTGGCAGGGTTGTGGCAGGTGTAGTATTATCTGAAGATGGCGACTCACGATAAATTATATTTAAACCACGTGCCCTTTCCTGCAAACCCGGATTATTGGTTATAAGAAGAACCTGGGAGTGTGAATTTATTTTTGCAATTTCAAAATAAGCCGCAAGTAACTGATCTAATTTGTTATGAACATCAAGCCCCGGCAATGTTGCCTTTGCTTCTTTTATATTACCGGCAAATTTGATTATATTATGTTCATTTAAGTTAACTCCTGCAGCAATATTGCCTTGTTTTGCATAGTCTAGGATTTTAGTTTTAATCTTATTTTTTACCTGATTAGTATCTGTGGTATTTTCATCAAGCTCCGCTACTATCGCCGGCAGCAACATCAGTTTAAAGCTTTCAATGCCTTCAAAGTTCCATTTCTCAAGTTCCGGATTGGCAACCAGTGCACCTGAATCAGGGATTATCAAGTAATGGCTGTCCAGCACTTCATATGCTTCCACTACAATTTGCAATTGTAAATCAAGTGCCCTTATTGCATCTTGAAACAATTCTTCTCTATCCATTGTAAAAAAATTGCCGGTCTGATTGATAACGGCAAGCATTTTATTTGCAGAGGTTTCCAAAATACGCTGCTGCTCAATTGGTAAATAGGTTGTTAAAAATCGAATATATTCAAAAAGGTGTTTATATCCCTGCAAAAGCTGTTCTTGTATTTCTCGCCCACTGTCATTTAATCTATCCCATTGGTAATCCCCTAACCCGGAAATTTTTATGCTGGAGTGGTTCCAGCGAACAAGATCAGAGTATTCCTTGAGACTATCTAATAGCGTCTTTAACTTTGACGCTTCTATATGAATATGTTGGATTATAGATTGCACAGTTTCTACTCTCCTTTTATATCTACAATAATACGCATAGCTTCTACTTTAAAGAATACAGGCAGCATTTCAATGTCGTCTATATTAAGACTTCACTGATCATACTACTATACACATTTAATATTTGATAGGTATTTACTATTTTATCGATACATTTCTCTACTTTATTCAGTCTGCATAAATATGATTACTCTAAAAACTATGTAAAAATTACAAAAAAGCAGGAACTACAAGTTTTACAGAGAATACAAAAAATGTAAATTTTTTTTCGAACAGGAGTATCCAGTGGATTATATTTATTTATCGGTAATGGGCTCATTGATTGGGACAATTGCGATAGTGCTGGTTTCTATATATTTGTATGGTTTATACCGCCAGCGTTATATGGGTATATGGATCGTAAGTTGGCTCATCCTACTCATAAGGCATGCAACTATGGATTCAGGCTTACTTCCTTGGAAACAATCAACCATTGGAATAACAATATATTTACTGCTAACTTTTATCTATGTTCTGCTAATAGTTTGGAGTACGTATAGTTTTATTAACAAACCACTTAATAAATGGTGGATATATGGTGCTATCAGCAGTTTCATCGTGAGCACTGGCTTGAATCTCCTATCTTTGCCCTTAGCTTACAAGTTACTACTTCCCATCTATGTCTGCTGTTTTACTGGCATATGGGTGGGTTTAACTTTTATGCGTCATCCGAATTTGCCGAGATTTAGCCGCTTAGTTACCGGGTATGCTTATATTCTAATAAGTTTTATCAATTTTTCTGCACCGTTTATAATGTATGACTCATGGCTTCTTCCCTGGGGCTATGCTTTGGGAGGAATACTGCGACTAGTAGTTGCTATTGGTACGTTGTTGCTATTCTTTGAAAAAACTAGATTGGATTTATCAAAAAAAGAAATCCAATATCAACATCTAGCGGAAAATGCTATTGATGTAATATATTATTATCGGCTACTGCCAAAGACTGACCTCGAATACATAAGTCCCTCAGCTTTGACAGTGACGGGGTATACTCCAAAAGAATACTACGCCGACAGCAGGCTAATTCTTTCTATCATCCATCCTGAAGACAAAACTTTGTTTGACGATTTCATCGCTAATCTGCCATGCGCTGTCACAATACCGCTGACACTGCGACTGTTGCGCAAAGACCACACCACCCTATGGGTTGAGCACAAATGTCTTCCTATCTATGATGGAAAAGGTCAGCTTATAGCTGTGGAAGGTATTATCCGCGATATTAGCCAACGAAAAAAGTTAGAACAAATGGCCTCAACGTTCGACAGAATGAATATGGTAGGCAGCATGGCAGCAACTGTCGCCCATGAAATCAGAAATCCTATGACAACTGTGCGTGGTTACCTCCAGCTACTGGAAAGAAAAGAAAAATATCAGACTGAAAAAGAAAAGTTTCGATTAATGATTGAAGAGATTGATAGAGCCAATAGCATTATACGTGAATACCTCGCGCTGTCACGCGAAAAATTTGTTAGTTTGGAAAAATGCTCGTTAAATAATATCATTGAAACCTTATTTCCCTTAATCCAGGCAGATGCTACTTCATCTAAAGTATCTGCAACCCTTGTCCTGAGTGATATTCCGGAATTGCCGTTGGATAAGAACGAAATTCGTCAATTATTATTAAATTTAGTGCGTAATGGTATTGAGGCGATGCCAACAGGCGGCAACCTGATTATTCGTACCTTTTTAGATGAAAGCAATGTTGTTTTATCTGTTAGTGACCAAGGCTCGGGCATACCGCCAGACATATTGGATCAGCTTGGCACACCTTTTTTTACCACGAAAGAAACAGGCACAGGTTTAGGGCTCCCCATCTGTTACCAAATAGCCCATCGGCATAATGCCAATATTAAAATTGACACCAGTGCAGAAGGTACTACTTTTTTTGTTTATTTCAATCAGTCAACACTATAAAATAGACTAAATTATCTTAGCCCTTTTTCCGGAATAAAACGTCTCCGGAAAAAGGGCTTTATATCTACTATTATATTGTATTTATTTCCATTTTATAGCATTTTATTACATTATTAGAGGGATTATCCTTTTTTCTCCTGAACCCCTAATAAGGGGGGTGATAGTTGTGAAGACCTAAACGTATTACTAGGTTTTGTTTACTAACTATTATAAAGGAGAGAAAAAACATGATAAACAATGATTTAACTGCCATGTCCTCAACAGCAACTTCCGAAAGCTCAATTAAAATTGGTGTAGCTATAACCCCGGCGGAAAAAAAAGAAATATACCACTTTCGTTATCAAATTTATGTCGAAGAAATGTCCAGACATTTTGCTGAAGTAGATTATGACAACCAGCAACTCTATGATGACATGGATGAATGGTCGATGCTGTTATATGCCAAAATTGGTTCCAAAATAATTGCCACAAAACGAATCACAATTGGAACAATTGCAGATTTTCCTCAAAAGGTAATTGATTTTTTGTCATTAGAAACATTTGATAAAAGGAGTCACATGAGCAGCGCACAGGAATTTGCCTTTATAACAAAAGTAATGGTCGCGCCCGCTCATCGGGGCTCACCGGTACTGTATCTGCTTATGGCAAAATGCTATGAGATTTGTTGTTTAAACCATATCCAATTTATATTTGGTATTAGCAATTTTCATTTGCTAAACCTCTATGAACAAATGGGCTGCCGCAGATATTACAAGAACTTTTTTTATCCTGGGCATGGTTTAGCGGTCCCTATTGTTTTGCTTGCAGATGATGTTCAACACTTTCGCAAGGTACGTTCTCCGCTCTTTCGTATAGCACGGAAAAGAAAAGCATTAAATACAAATGCAGTCGAATGGTTTGATGCCATATTCACAGATAACTCACCCATTATTAATAGTCAACTAGTCAGCGAAGAAGAGCTATGGTCTATCCTGTGCAAAAGACTGCAAGGTCTGCCTACCGAAGTTATTACCTTACTACAGGGAGTATCTGATACCGAAGCAAAAAAATTCCTTCATAGCTGCGGCATCTTTGTCCAATGCGCGCCCGGTGATTTGATCACATTCCAAGGAGATGTCAGTTATTCTTGCAACATATTAATTTCTGGAAAGCTAAAATCACTGACTTTCATCCGGCCAACCAAAGAATATCTCACTCCCGGCCAAACTTTTGGTGCAAATGGATTAACTGAACATAATAAGCATACGGAAGATATTGCTGCGGTTAGTTCGGCAGAAGTGCTGGCATTATCTGGTGTTTCATTTCAAAAATTCACTCGCACGAACCCGGAGATTGCTCACAAAATCATTCAAAACCTCATAAAATCAACTGCCAGAAAAACATTCAGAATTAGAAAATCCAATTAACAGCTTGACACTGCAAAACGCCGTTATGTGCCGAAACACGCGCCAATAACGGCGTTTTGCCTATCACTGCCCCGAGTTTTATGGATTACTCTAAATTACTTTGTTATAATAGTAATATATACCTGTTCGGAAGCGCCTTACTAACCACCGACTTTTTTATGAAAGGAATACAGACATGCTGGATAATACAGATCGGGAAATTTTAAAACTATTACAAGCCAACTGCAAATCGCAGTATCGGGATATTGGTGAACAAGTTCACCTAACCGGCCAAGCAGTCTCTAACCGAATCGCAAAAATGGAAGAGTCAGGCATAATAAAAGGCTACTCAGTTCTACTTGATGATAAAGTGCTCGGGAAATCAATAACCGCATACATAACAATATTCATGAAAACCACCGATCATAATGCGTTTCACGTATTCCTTAAGGATAGTGAATTAGTAACAGAAGCCAACCGGATCAGCGGTGAAGGGTGTTACCTGTTAAAAATTCAGACCTATTCACAAGAAGATTTGAACTGGTTTCTAGATTCTGTATTAAAATACGGCAACTACCGGGTAAACCTTTCTATTGGGAAAATCAAATAACGACAATATGCAGTTTGCACGCAAAAGACTCAGCCTAAAACGGCTGAGTCTTTTATATTATTGACTTACTCTACTTATGCATTTTTCTGTTACCGGCAAAACATTAACTGCTGTAAGTGCCTTTGCTGCTCATATAATTGTAAATTCCTTCGCCGTGCTGTTGTTCCTCTTTTTGAATATGGTTTAAAGCCTGGCGCACGTTGGAATCTTTGAACTCAAAGATAGCGGTGTCATAAGCACCTGAAACAAACTTTTCTGTCATAAGCATATCACTGCAAAGCATGGCGTCAGCTTGACTGGCAGCAGTCGCCTGGGTACCGCTCTGCTGTGGGTTCTGGGATTGTTGCGATTGCGGTTGGTTTTGTTGACCCTGTTGGCTCTGATTGGTGTTAGGAACCTGCCCACTCAAAATAGACGTGATTGTACTTAAATGCTGCTGTTCTTGCTGGGCATAAGACTGAAATAGTTGTTTTAGCTGCGGGTCGCTGGCCTGCTCTGCATTACTTTGATATTTTTGAATACAAATTTTTTCGTGGGACTGCTGATCCTGCAGCAATTGTCTTTCTTTTTGACTCAATTGTAATGTCATATTTCTGCCTCCTCCGGTTTCCTCTAGTTTGCCCGCCAAAAAGAAATACCATTCCTCTGCATAAAAAAAACGTATCGATCTGGCTCTGCATTTCCACCTGGCACAATAGCAGCTACGATAAGGGTATGATATAATAAAACCATTCTATTTTGTGCTGGAGGGATTTATATGTATTATAAACCTTTTTTTGAAACTGACGTCCCCGCAGTCCATTCTTAAATGGATCGGATTGCATTATCGCACTCCCTTCCGTTATTAAACCAACTACCAAAACGGAGGGAAAAACCTATTGAAAAACTATCTTGGCCCAATATATTTAACACTGGCTGCCAGCAGTTGGGGCGGCACCTATGTAGTAAGCAAAGTCGTCCTTGACGTTATCTCACCCCTTGAGTTAGTCTGGTTTCGCTATGTTGTTGCCTTGTGTACTTTGTCTAGCATCGGCATTGCCACCCACCAGTCCTGGAAAATTGAATGGCGGGATATCCCACTGATTCTCGCTATTGGCGTAATCGGTTATTTTGTTTCCATCTGGACACAGTTTACTGGAACTCAACTATCAACAGCTCAGATGGGGTCCGTAATTACTTCAGCCACACCTGCATTCATGGTTATCTTTGCCCGCTTCTTACTAAAAGAAACTATCACGGTAAGAAAAGGCATATCGGTTTGCCTGGCAACAATAGGCGTACTGTTTATTGTCGGCATTGGCGATGCCGGTTCTCCCTTTCAGTTTGGCGGCCTGGTTTTAGGCATAGCGGCTTTAACCTGGGCGCTAATGTCTGTTTTGGTTAAGCGTATTCCCAGTAAATATTCGCAGCTAGTGACCACAACCTACGCCATTCTTGCTGCGACTGTTATTATCACGCCCCTGGCGTCACCACCGTTAACCAGCGAACATCTGGCATTGCTGTCACAGCCGGTAGTCTGGGGCGGAATCCTGTATCTGGGGACAGTTGCCACAGCCGGAGCTTTCTACTTGTGGAACAAAGGCTTGCAATTTGTTGACGCTTCCCGCGGCGGACTATATTTCTTCTTTCAGCCATTGATCGGAACACTACTTGGCTGGTTGGTTTTGGGTGAACAAGTCGGATTTACCTTTTGGGTAGGCACAATATTAATCCTCGCCGGCGTCCTGCTGGTTATTAAAAACGAACCATAATATCTTTAGAATTTACAAAACGCCATCATTCTCTTTAGGAGAATGATGGCGTTGCTATATCAAAAAAACAATGCATGAGTAGCTATCTGTAAACACCATACTAAACTAGGAGGTGTGCTTTATGCGAAAAACCATTAAAAAATCAAATAAACACCGCAGAAAACCAGTTGTCCCTCAAACCACCCTGCAAGACGGCGCTTACTTAAAAACACTGAAATACCTGTTTGAAGACAGAGCAGATTAATTAACCCGCTTTGTACAAGCAAACGTCATCACTTAGAAAATATGTATAGTTCGACATTTCCCGGGAAATAAAAGACAATCTCCGCACACTCGCCTTTACTTACAGTGCAGCATTAAACCCGGATATATAGCCGGATGACCATGCCCACTGGAGGTTAAAGCCTCCGCACTGCCCGTCTATATCAATTATTTCGCCTGCAAAAAACAAACCGTTTACTAGTTTTGACTCCATAGTAGCCGGGTTGATCTCTCTCGTTGCAATACCTCCGGCTGTCACCTGGGAACTGGGCCAGCCTTTTGTACCTGTTATTTTGAATCGCCAATCTGTCAAAAGCGCAATAATGCTTTCCTTTTCCTTGATAGTTAGTTCAGAGACAGGCCTCTTTATCTCCCCAATTCCCGCTTCCTTCAGCACAACCGGAATTAACCGTTTATTAATAAGACCGACCAGACTAAACTCAATTGTTTTGCCAGGCCGCTGTTCCCAACGTGTTGTCACCAGCGCTTTTAGTTCTTCCTTTGTCATAGTATCAATCAGGGTTATTTTTAACTGCGCAGCCTTATTCTCTTGCAGCAATTGTGCCGCGTTTCTGCTGATTTGCAAGACCGGAGGTCCGGAGACACCGTAGTTGCCAAATAGAATATCACCCCGGTCTTTGGCAATACATCTGTCCATATGGATAATTTCTGCCGTGCCACCGAATTTTACCCCATCAATTTGCTTAAAAAAACTTCCTTCTAATTTTAGTTGGACAAG
>Ga0074195_1004196_pt1 | contig 12140 bp, 6 predicted proteins | sample EPASupsiteHSE623_FD_64525 | JGI IMG/M metagenome (GOLD analysis project Ga0074195, IMG submission 64525) | Bioremediated contaminated groundwater from EPA Superfund site, New Mexico - Sample HSE6-23 | ecosystem: Environmental > Aquatic > Deep subsurface > Groundwater > Contaminated ...
GGGATCGAACCGCCGACATCCTGCTTGTAAGGCAGGCGCTCTCCCAGCTGAGCTAATCACCCATGATTGGTGACCCGTAAGGGAATCGAACCCTTGATACCGCCGTGAAAGGGCGGTGTCTTAACCGCTTGACCAACGGGCCTTAAGTGGTGACCCACGATGGGCTCGAACCATCGACACCCTGATTAAAAGTCAGGTGCTCTACCAACTGAGCTAGTAGGTCATATTGGCTCCTCGAGTAGGACTCGAACCTACGACCGATCGGTTAACAGCCGATTGCTCTACCAGCTGAGCTATCGAGGAATGTTATTGTTTTTGCGCTGTATCTCACAGCAGAATCATATATTAACATACGTTTACTCGTTATGTCAATATGCTTTTAATGGAAATCTTTAATTAAAAGTAATGGTCGGAGCGGCAGGATTCGAACCTGCGGCCCCCTGGTCCCAAGCCAGGTACTCTACCAAACTGAGCCACGCCCCGATCAGGTGGTGGCGGCGCAGGGATTTGAACCCCGGACACTTCGGGTATGAACCGAATGCTCTAGCCAACTGAGCTACGCCGCCGTATTAATGGAGCTGATGACCGGGATTGAACCGGTGACCTTATCCTTACCAAGGATACGCTCTACCGACTGAGCTACACCAGCATGTTGGTTGCGGGGGCAGGACTTGAACCTGCGACCTTCGGGTTATGAGCCCGACGAGCTGCCAGCTGCTCCACCCCGCGATGATAAATTCCTGAATATTATATAGTCACTTGACTGATAACAAAATGGTGGAGGGAGAAGGATTCGAACCTTCGAAGGCAGAGCCGGCAGATTTACAGTCTGCTCCCTTTAGCCACTCGGGAACCCCTCCATATTATTTTGGTTCAGGATAAATGGTGACCCCGGCAGGATTCGAACCTGCGGCCTTTTGATTCGTAGTCAAACGCTCTATCCAGCTGAGCTACGGAGTCATAATGCTTGTCACATTGCATTGTCGTGACTTGATATATATTATCAGGTTATGTCTCTTTCGTCAAGATGTAATTTGTACCAAACTCACGAAAGGCATAACCATATTATAAAGACCTATTTAGAATTTTGCAAGCATCTTTTTATGGTATCTTATGTAACCACTCAATCTTTAGTTAATCCCTCTGCAAATTAGCACAATATTATCACGTTGGCTGCTGAAGTTGGATAGAGGATAGCAGTGATTATACTATATCGTTTAGGAAACATATATGAAAACCTCCGAGCAATCTAGAGAAACTATTCTCATGGGGCTTCAGTATTAAGAACGAAATAGTTGCTCTGCAAGCCCTACATAAGGCTATATTTAAAATCGAAGAGGCGTAAGCGGCTAGACTTCCTCTAAAGTGCAAAAAAGCAGGTGCCGAAAGGGCATCTACTTTTTCGTCTTTACGTTTGTTTTACTAAAAAGCAAAGTTACCATTTTTAAATATGGGTATCTCTGCCCCTGTCGAGGTAATACCAATAATCTCAAGGTCCGCTGTTCCTATCATAAAGTCTTCGTGAACTAGAGAATCATTGACTCCATTCCTATCGAGTTCTTCTTTTGTCATGTTCTCACCATTTTTAATACAAACCGGATATGCTTTACCGATCGCCAAATGGCAAGATGCATTCTCATCAAACAACGTATTAAAAAACAGGATATTGGCATTTGATATAGGTGAATCGTATGGAACTAGCGCTACCTCACCAAGATAATGCGAGCCTTCATCTGTTTCAATTAGCCTTTTAAGTATTTCATTACCTTTCTTAGCATTAAAGCCAACAATTTTACCATCTTTAAAGGTAATTGAGAAGTCTTCTATCAAATTCCCGTTGTAGTTTAAAGGTTTCGAGCTTACTACAATGCCATTTACGCCAGTCTTTTTAGGCAAGGTAAAAACCTCTTCTGTCGGCATATTGGCAATAAACTCAACATTTTCTGGCGTGTATTCCGAGCCGCCGAGCCATATGTGATCTTCTGGGAGTTCAATTTTTAAGTCAGTTCCTTCTGCGTTCTTGTAATGAAGAAGCTTGAATTTTTTAGAATTCAAGAACTCCATACTTCTTTTTAAGTTTTTTTTATGCCCTTCCCAAGCTTCAACAGGGTCTTCAGTATCAACTCGCACTGTTTTCAATATGGCTTCCCATAGTTTTTCAACAGCTTCCTCTTGTGATAAGCTAGGAAAAACCTTCTTGGCCCAAGTATCGGTAGGTATTGATACCACACACCAGGCATTTTTATTACTCATTAACCTTTCGCGATATTCTTTCAGCGCAATACTGCTAGCTTTCTGCACCCTTGCAACTCTGTCCGCGTCTACATCCTTGAGAAGCTCCGGGTCAGAGGCTGCAATGCTGACAAAAGCTGCCCCTTGACGTACATAGGACATATAAAATTCCTTTTGCCACGCAGGGAATTCATCAAATATAGCTTCCGGCGCATGCAGATATCTGATTTTTGATACCAGTTCATCTTTCCAATTAACAACGACATCCCTTGCGCCCTCTTTGTAGGCAATCTCGGTCAGCATTCTAGTAAAAGGAGCGCACTCGACAGGTGAATTAATCACTAAAATTTGGTTTTCCTGAATATTAATGCCTGTCTTCACAATAAGACGAGCATACTTTTCAAGTAAAATATCTTTCACTGTAAAACTCCCTTCATTGTTGTTTTTTGACATTTCCTATGAATTAGTATATGCCTTTGCGTTAAATTGTACCAGTGAAGTAAATTTTCCGCAAAGAAAAACGCTAGTTGTCTCAATAGGGACAACTAGCGTTTTCTATGGACCTATAATTTTTATACTGACATTGCGCCCTGCGGTACAACACCTGGGAACACCCACGCCTGCAATAAGACCAGAATAATTACAAGCCCTAATAGCATAACCGAATATTTGAGTATGGCCCTGAAGATATCTGTTTCCTTTCCTACCATCCCTGTAGCTGCACAGGCGATTGCCAGGGATTGTGGAGAAATCAGTTTACCCATTACACCTCCAAAGAGATTAGCTGATGTTGTTAAAACCGGGTTGATACCAATCTGCATTGCCGTCACTTGCTGGAGCTTGCCGAACAATGCTGCCGAGGATGTAACCGAGCCGGTTAAGAATACGCCAAGCCAGCCAATTACAGGAGAAAATACTGGGAACATCATTCCAGTATAGAAAGCAAAAGCTAAGCCCAACGTAAAGGACATACCCGAGTAATTAGCCAAGAAAGCAATACCAATAACTGAAGCAAGCGTAACAAGAGAGAATGCGAGTTGCTTAAAAGTAGCTAAAAACACCTTTAAACCTTTAGCCGGGCTAATGCCTAAAACCGCCATAGAAACAAGCGAAGAAATAAACATTGCTGTTCCCGGAGCCGAGAAGTAATCCCAGCGATAACTAGCTGCATACTTCAAGGGTTTTGCCACAATTGGAGCTGTTCTATATACCACTCCATCTAGGCCTGGCCAGCTAGGAATATTAACAAACCACTGAAGATCTTTGAGAACCCATGTCTTAAATGCTGGAATTCCCCACATCCCCATTATTGCCATCAATATAATAAATGGCGACCATGCCTTAATTATTTGACTACCAGTGTACTGTATGGCTGTATCTTTTGCTACATCGGAGTCATTAGGGAATCGCCACACTTCAGCTGGTTTCCAAAATTTCAAGAACACTACTAATGAACCCATGGATACGAAGGATGATAAAATAGCTGGTAGTTCTACTCCTACATACTGGCTAACCAGGAAACAGGTAACTGCATAGCTGCCGCCAGCAACGAGCGCTGCTGGTAAAACCCCCATTGCTTTTCTCCACCCGGCCAGTACAACAAGCATGAAGACCGGAATAATTAAGGCAATGATTGTCATATCAAGACCGATAGCCTTGGTAAGTATCTTGTCGCTAATCTCTGTTACCGATGCCATCATGATTGTCGGCATTCCCACCGGACCAAAAGGAACCGGTGGAGTATTAGCTACTAGACAAATAAGAGCTGCCGGTAATGGAGGAAAACCTAATCCTATCAGCATAGCCGCAGCAACAGCAACCGGTGCGCCCTGCCCGGAAGTACCTTCCAAAAATGCCGAGAATGAAAAGGCAATAAGTAAGGCTTGAATTCTTCTATCTGTAGAAAGGGAAGAAATCGAGCTCTTAATTATTTCGAATTGCCCAGATTCTACCGTCAAGTTATATAGAAAAACGGCGGTAAGAATAATCCACCCTATCGGGAAAAGACCGTTTAACATTCCCAGAGCCGCTGCAGATATTGCTACACTGACCGGCATTTTATAAGCTAGAATAGTAATTATTAATGTTATAAGTAACGTTAAGCTTCCTGCAATATGCCCCTTCATACGTTTATAAGCAAGCGCCCAAAACAAGAATAAAATTGGAATAGCCACCACTAGAGCAGTTAAACCAAGACTGTCACCCACAGCCGAATAATTATGAAACCACTGCATTACATCACTACCCTTCAGACTTTTTGACCTAACCAATTAAGTTTATATGCCCGCCATAGCCAGAAACCAATACCTCCTCCACATCAATATTAATACCTAGTCTGAAAAATCCCCCCATTTATCTGCATAATTTATTATAATATTCTGAAAATATTTTCTGTAAAATAAGATCGCGGTCAAATTCGCGATCTTATATCAATGATACTTATATATGCCTACTTAATTATATTTAAACCCCATTGGATAATTTTGTCAATTATTAAAGATGTACTTAATCCCTTTGAATAACGGCTAAACCATGCATTTTGTACTAAATAATACCATTTCCTTAGGTTATCTTAGAAGTTCATTGTATCTCTAGTGCTTTTTAGATAAAGCTCGATGCTGTTCAAATAAATCATAATGTTTTTTTATCATCTCCGGTATCGGCAGGTTATAAGGACAGCGTGTGATACATACACCGCAATTGACACATTGCGGAACAGTTTCCATTACCTGCCTTAAGCTCTCTGCCGCCACTTTGGGTGACATACGCATCGATACTACTCGATAACCCATTGCAGGCGTAATCATAACCCCTTTAGGACACGGCTGACAATACTCACAACGACGGCAGAACTGGCGGCCCAGTTCATCGCGGTACTTATCCATTGTGGCTAAATCTTCATCCGTTACCTCGTTCGACTTAGTATATAAAGAGAGAATCTCATCAACCGATTCAATGGAGTGAAATCCAGGGATTGGCAAGACATCAGGATACTGACGCAAAAACTTAAATGCAATCTTCGCATTATCAATCATACCGCCGGCAAACGGCTTCATTGCTAAAATTCCAAGGTTTAATTTCCTCGCAGTTTGGTGCAGCTCATCCTTGGCGTCCTTTTCAATAAAATTAAAGGGAAATTGAATTGTACTGAACAATCCAGTTTTGATGAGTTTAATTGCCATTGGCAAACTATGTGATGTAATTCCGAGATGTCTTATTTTGCCTTGATCCTTGGCACGGGTTACTGCCTCTAGCGCGCCGCCTGGACTTATTATAGCTTCCCAGTCTTTTTCTTGGGCAACCTGATGAAGTTGGAACAAATCAATATAATCAGTTCGCAGCATCTTCAAGCTATTTTCTAGGTGCTCCGAAGCCCCTTTGCCATCTCTTTTTTGCGTCTTTGTTGCAATTACCACTTTATCACGCATATTCTTGAAAGCTTGCCCTATTTTAGCTTCACTGTCGCGGTAAGCATTAGCTGTATCATAAAAGGTAACACCCTTATCATAGGCCCTTTTTAATACACTAACCGCTTCATCAGCACTAATTCTGATAATAGGAATACCGCCAAAACCAACCTCTGATACCCTTAAACCGGTCTTGCCTAAAACAAAATAATTCACTCTGAGAACTCCCTCCGTATAGATTATTACTAATCACTATCTCTAATATATTGGTTTCTTCTCCATATAATGGTAAATACCTTTACCTTATGTATATATGCCAAAATTCTGGGTAACCTATATTCCAAACTTACTGGGAGGTGACGGGTATGGGAGATAAGAAGCCCGGCCGTGGACCGAAAACTAAAAGTGCGAAATCTAAAAAAGCCTCAACAGAGTTTGCCCAAGAACTTTCACCAAAATCCAAGTAATGTAAAAAACACTCTATAACCGTCAAAAAGGTTTTAGAGTGTTTTTGCATTTATACGCTTTTTATTTCTAAATCTGTTTCGTTCCCGGTAATGTAAAGCCCCGCCCCATTACCTCAGCGGCATCATGCATTATCATAAAAGCATACGGATCAGCTTTGTGAACAAGTGCTTTTATCTTTGCAATCTGCGTAAGACTTACAACGACAAATATAACCTTCTTTTCCTGCCGAGTAAAGGCTCCTTCACCACGAAGAATTGTAGCCCCACGCCCTACCTCTTGCAGGATTGAGTTAACAATCTCATCCGTATTATATGACACAATGTATATTGTCTTCTTTCTATTAAATCCTTCTACTACCTTATCTGTCAAGTTTGCACTAATGAACATCGAAACAAGCGTGAATACCGCTAACTTAAGTCCAAACAGGAAAGCGGCGGCAATCATGATAACACAGTTGACAGCAAAACCAACAAACCCAAGATTGAGCGAGTACCTTTTTTTTATAATGGCCGCCACAATGTCCAAGCCGCCTCCGCTGCCATTTACACGAAAAATCAAACCGCTGCCCAGGCCGGAAAGAACGCCGCCCATTATTGCTGACAAAAGCGGGTCATCAAGCACATTTATTGTTGTTAGAAAACGGGTCGCATCAACAGCTGCCGAAAAGAAAACCGTACCATATATGGCTATAACGGTATATTCCTTACCAAGAATACGATAAGCAGCAAAAAGCAAGGGAACATTCATCAAAAAGATTTGTAATCCTATAGGCAACTTGAATAGATAATAAAAAATTATGGCTAGTCCGCTTACGCCGCCGCTTAAAAAGTGGTTAGGCACCAAAAATAGATTTATCGAGCAACTGCTAACTATGCATCCAAGGCTTACAAAAAAATACTGGATGAATTTTTCCCGCATAACATCCTCCGTTCCTATAGAAATATCCTCTACACCAGCTTTTGCAGTTGATTATGAATTACAGTAGCTTTACTTGAAACATCTCGCAAGACGCTAGCTCGATTACTCATAGTTGCTGCATTTTGGCGCACTTCTTGTCCTACCTCTAAAATGGAGCTTTTTACCGCCCCTAGTGTATCATTAATTTTACTTAGAGAATCCCCTGAATATGATGCTAATTTTCGTATTTCGTTGGCAACAACTGCAAATCCGCGACCTTGCTCCCCCACCCTGGCCGCTTCAATTGCTGCGTTTAATCCAAGTAAGTTCGTTTGGCTGGCGATATTTTTTATATATTCGAATACTTGGTTCAAGTCATTTAATTCTGTTTCAGTCTTACTCAAAAAACTTTCCATATGTTTATGTCTATCCGAGGCTTCTTCCGCTGCGGCAGTAAGGTTGTGTATAGATACAAATGTTTCACTGAGTTCCTGAACAACGTCTTTTAACAATTCTTCCCTATCTCTAATACCCCGTTCTTTTTTTATTTCTTCTACAACAATTATTGCTGCCATTTTTTGCAGTGGTCTAACTTGCTCAGGGTCGCCGGAAATCCCAATACAGCCAATCCGCTTATCTTCATAAATAATAACGCCGTTATAGCCAGGCTTGACGCCTTGCATCTTGCTTGCGTCTTCAACCGTAATAGGAACCTCATCCGCTTGGCCCGCCATAATTTTTCGCGCGCCATCATGTATAGTCCCTAGCCGTTCCGGTTGTTTTGTTGCTATAATTTCTCCGCCTTCACCCATAAAGTTAACATTATTTCCAGTTACTTCATAGATCATTTGAACAATACGTTCAGCCAATTCCTTGGGAACGAAGTGCTTCCAATTATCCATATGCTGCCTCCTGTGCGGAAAATATTAATTATTTTCTACATTACTTCTTTTTGATTTTATACTTTTCCTGCCAATTATTCTGAGACATAAGAAATTGGCAAAAAAGTCACAAAATTAGATCAAATAATTAGTTTCTGACATTATGATATAATAAAGAGTAAAGCTATTTGTCTATGAAAGGTCGGACGCCATCCTATGCTAACCGATAATAAAATTAAATCTGAGGCTGCTTTGGGTTCTTCTTACATAAAGGGAGATCGTTATTTTCGCAGCGGTCACGTAGAGCAGCTTCGCTTTTCCCCTGAAGGTAGAACCTTTGAAGCGTATGTACAAGGACGAGACTTATATTCAGTATTCGTCCAACTAGACTCAAAACATAATATTCAGCACTATGAATGTGAATGCCCTGCCTTCTATGGTTATAACGGGGCCTGCAAGCACATTATCGCAGTGTTGATGTCCATTCAAAAAAATTGGGACAATTATTTTGGAGCTAATGCAGGCAAGATGTTACATCTTACGCGGGCAACCGAAGACCTATTGGCCTTTTTTCAACATAGTACGGAAGATCTGGAATTAGTTCCAGCCAAGGATAAAGTTAAACTTATACCTACTTATTGTATATCAGTCCTGAGCGGAGGAAAACGGACCAGTTGGTTAGAGTTTTCCATTGGTACTGATCGGATGTACGTTTTAAAAAACATACTGCAAATGCTCGATGCTTTAGAAAACAATCAGGAAATAACCTATGGTAAGAATTTCACCCTGTACCCCCACGAAGCTGTCTTCGATGAAGTATCCAGACCGCTTTTAGATATATTACGACACTCCTATGTTGAAGAAAAGCAGCGTGCTGATTGGGGATCCTATTATGCCACGCCTGTTTCAGCCTTTAGCGAGGCGAGGCGTTTTAAACTGACAAACTCTGCTTTGCTTCGCTTCCTTGATGTAATGAGCGGGCACCCTTTTGATATGATCGTCAATAACGAGCACATCTCTCAGGTTCAAGTTTTCACTGGTCGACCGTCGCTAAAGTTAGCTGTAGAGGCAATCGAGGGTGGTCTAAAGTTGTCTATGGATTTATCAGGCAAGGTTTTATATGCTCTTGATATTGATTGCCAATATCTATATCACAATAAAGCTATCTATAAGGTAGATGCAGTGTTCTCACGCTATATACGCCCTCTTTTAAAATGCTTTACCGCGACTAATAAGCTAGAAACTGTCATTCCAGCAGCATCAGTGTCCGACTTTGTTGCATCCGCTCTCCCTGCACTTGAAACAATTACCCCGGTCAAAGTAGATGCTGTAGTGTATGAACGTTTTTATAAGGCACCATTAGAAAAGCATGTTTATTTTGATAAGTTCGGCGATGGCATGAGCGCTCGCGTAGAGTTTCGCTACAATGACCTGATTATAAACCCCTACGAAAGTAGTCCGTCTCAGCACTCAACACCAGACGGCAAATGGCTGCTCAGGTCTACTGTCGAAGAAAACCAGCTGCTAAGCCTTTTTAAACGTTATAAGTTTACAAGAGTGAATGACAGGCTTGTGCAGGAGGATGAAGAGACAACCTTTGATTTTCTTCAAGAAGCATTACCAGAACTTAGGGATATTGCTGAAATCTATTACTCAGATGATTTTAAACACGGCAAAATTAAGCATGCTGGCAAGGTTGCTGCTGGCGTACGTCTAAATACTGAAACCGATATGCTTGAGTTTTCACTCCAACATGATGATGTATCCCCTAAAGAACTAATGGAGCTGCTAGCAGCCTATAAACTTAAAAAGCGCTATCACCGACTACAAGATGGCACCTTTGTTTCGCTGGATGCTCCCGAGTTTCAAACTGCCGCCAAGCTAATTCAAGAGTTAGGTCTCAAATCATCCGATTTAGAAAAGCAAGTGGTTGAGCTGCCTAAATATCGCGCCCTTTATTTGGACAGCCTGGCAAGAGAAACAGAAGGATTTGATATGGAGCGCAACAGTGCTTTTAAAAAAATGATACAAGATATCCGTGAACCACAAGATATTGAGTATACCGTTCCTGCTGGTATTAATGGAAAGCTTCGTGGTTATCAGAAAACTGGTTTTAAGTGGCTAAAATCCCTTGCAAGTTATGGATTGGGCGGAATCTTGGCTGACGATATGGGCTTGGGGAAAACCTTGCAGGTCCTTACCTTCATTCTATCCGAACAAAAAGGAGACTCCGTCCCGTCCCTAGTTATTGCTCCAACCTCGCTTATATATAACTGGCAAGACGAAGCTATTAAATTTGCACCTGGTCTCAAGGTAATCGTTATATCAGGACAGCAGAGCGATCGACTGGAACAACTCAAAGACATTAGTGAGTCTGATCTAATAGTGACCTCGTATGGACTCATTAAGCGTGATATTGAACTCTATGAAAAAATCAACTTCAAATACTGCTTCCTAGATGAAGCCCAACACGTTAAAAACCCCAATACTCTTAATGCAAAATCAGTAAAAAAGATTAATGCAAAAAGCTACTTCGCCCTTACCGGAACACCTATCGAGAACACCTTGACTGAACTATGGTCTATCTTTGACTTTATTATGCCAGGCTATTTACGAAGCCATAAATCCTTTGCCAGCCGCTTTGAAGTTCCTATTGTTAAAAATGCCGATGAAAAAGCATTGCGTGAATTAAGCCTACATATAAAGCCTTTTATCATGAGGCGAATGAAAAAGACAGTACTTAAAGAACTTCCAGAGAAAATTGAGAGCAAGATGAGTACTGAAATGACCACCGACCAGGCTAAACTTTATACTGCCTGGCTTATGCAAGCCAAAGCAGAATTCGAAAACGAGGTTGAGGCTAATGGCTTTGCAAAAAGTCAGATAAAGATTCTCTCGCTCCTTACTAGACTGCGGCAAATATGCTGCCACCCTGCTTTGTTCATTGAAAACTATCATGGCGGCAGCGGTAAACTCGAAATGCTGCTGGAGATAATGAAGGACGCTATAAGCGGCGGTCATAGAGCCCTGCTTTTTTCACAGTTTACCGGCATGCTGGACTTAATTAAGCAAGAGCTAATCAGCCTCGACATACCGTATCACTATTTGGACGGCTCCACCCCCGCTGAAGATAGGATAAAGCTTGTGCATGACTTTAATGCAGGTCAGAAAGATGTCTTTTTAATATCACTCAAAGCTGGCGGTACTGGCCTTAACTTGACCGGAGCTGATGTCGTCATTCACTATGATCCGTGGTGGAATCCCGCCGTTGAAGACCAAGCTACCGATCGAGCCTATCGCATTGGCCAAAAAAATTCAGTCCAAGTGTACAAGCTTATTACTAAGAATACTATTGAAGAAAAGATTTATATGCTGCAGCAAAAAAAGAAAGAAATGATTGATACTCTCATTAAACCAGGCGAGAACTTCTTAACAAAAATGAATGAAGACGAGATAAGAGAGTTGTTTTCCTTTTGATACATGAAAAAAGGCGCGTAACCCCATTTTAAAGGGGTCCGCGCCTTTTTAAATTATCGAGAACGTTGTCTATTCAAAAAATCAATTATGGTGCGAGCCATAATTTTTTTCCCTGAAATATCAGGATGAAGCCCATCCTGTGCATATTCAACTGGCAGAAGACCACTATCGTCGGCTAACGCTGGGTATAGGTCAATAACATAACGCTGAGTTCTAAGAAAATCATTTACTTTTGCTAGCTCTTCTTGCCAGTTTTCAGCAGTAGGCTGATTAAAAACCTGTTGAATACGCTCTGGATTTACCGGTGGAAGCGTCATAAATATCGGTACAATTCCATTTGCTTGACATTTCCGCTTGATTTCATTAAGCGAAGCAATAACCTCTTCTGCCGACGCACCACCTCTAATACTATTAGTCCCCCCGAGTATAAACAAGTTCTGCGGCTTAAACGGCAATACGTCCGTCTCAAACCGTTCAGCAAGCATTGCGGCCGTATCACCGCTTCTCCCCAAATTCTTTACTGGGAAAGGCAAATAGTATGAATAGTCAAATCGGTCGTCCGAAGGGGGGTTTGATATCGCTCCTCCACCATGTGTAATACTATCGCCATAAACAGCCCACTTGAACCTTCCAGTCTGCACTTTAAAAGGAATTGCATTAGAATAAGTCCCCAGCGGCTTACCTTCAGAATCGAAAGCTTTTACCCGCCAGTAATAAACGCCTTTTTCAGTGAAAGCTTCTGTATCATAATAGTCAAATCCTTGGTTTATTGAATAAT
>Ga0074195_1004197_pt1 | contig 12137 bp, 14 predicted proteins | sample EPASupsiteHSE623_FD_64525 | JGI IMG/M metagenome (GOLD analysis project Ga0074195, IMG submission 64525) | Bioremediated contaminated groundwater from EPA Superfund site, New Mexico - Sample HSE6-23 | ecosystem: Environmental > Aquatic > Deep subsurface > Groundwater > Contaminated ...
TTTTTTATTTAGTTTTTATAGAATTAATACTTTACTAATACCCACAAAGCTCGCCAGAGGGTTAGCTGAAATTCACTCACCACTAAAGTAACGCAGTTTTCTTTCAGCGGGCGAGCTTATAAAATAGGTTCACTAAAACAAGAAAAATTTAACGAGATATTAAACAAACTATTTTATTTTTTGAAAAATTGATAAATTTAGTAATATAAAAATAATCCTTCGGGTTTCTCGCTGAGTTGCATATATTCAATAAGATAAACTCCATGAGAATTCTTACAAATTAACAACGCATTCCACTCCGTTTGAATACTACTAAAATTATTTATTATCCTGTAAATATCCTCCAAGTTTTATTAATATATTTTGCAACTCACATTAATAATATATTCAATAAGGCGCATTATAATCTAAAACTATTCTTTTTTCTTAGAATTCAACTCACATCTCTGATTATACTCAATAATCTCATTTATTAAAATAGAAGCATCTCTTCTTGCTTCATCAACTTTTCTTGAGTTTAATTTTCCTTTCTTAAACTCTTTTCTAGCAGCTACAATATTATTTAAAATTCTTGAACATAATGGAGAGAATAATCCTTTTTTAACAAACATCTTTTCAAACTCTTCAATTGTTTTTTCTTGTGATTTCTTTCCTACAAGAGGCTCTAATAATTTAAACACATTTTCATATATTCCTTCAATTGTTTTTTCATCTTCTCTTTTTTCAATTTGCTCTCTTAGTCCTCTTAATCTTTTAAGATAAGTTTCTGTTTCTTTTAACATTTCATCAATTTCTTTTCCAGAAATTTTGTATTTTAAATCATGTTCATATTCTTTAAATGCTTTAACTGCTTTTTCTAAAATAGCCATTTCTGATTTCTTCAAAAGTTTTTCTTTTTTAACAAAAATCTCTTCCATTTTTGTTATTGTTTCTTTATGAGTTGGAGGAGCATTTCCTGCAAGCATGATTAATGCTTGACTTGGATTTAAAACACTATAATAAATATCAATCATTGCATCAATCATTCTTCTCTCAACCATTTCTACTGTTTTATCTGCTGATTTCATAAACATATCAATTGATTCAGGAGAGGGTTTTAATTTACCCATTTTTAACAAAGCTTTCCAAGGCATAAATGTTCCTCTATCATAAAGAGGAATACCGTCTCTAATAAAAGTGAAAATTACGGGAGAAGCATCTTTTACAGACTCCCAAAAATCAGTTAATAAATAAGTTTGAATATGAAGAGTGTTTTTAACTCCAGCTAAAGCAGCTGCCTCTGCAACATACTGTTGTATAATTCCTCTTAATCTTTCTTTTAATTCCAATCTTGGCATTCTTTTAACATCAGTATCATTAATAATAACTGCTACATCAACATCTGAAGTCGAAGTTGCCTCTCCTCTAATAAAACTTCCAACAACAACATAAGAAACAACATATTTTTCAAACTTTTGTAAAACTAAAGAACGATGTATTTGAGCAAATCTCAAAGCTCCTAAAAATCCTTTATCATAAATAGGCATAGACATAGCAATAGCATAAGTTAAATCAAATTTAGAATCAAGACAAGCTTCCCAAATATCAACAGGAGTTTTAATTTGAAGCCAGACTTTTTGTTTGAAATTTGAAGATTCAATTTGTTTTACAACTTCTGATTTTATTTTAGGAATTTCTTTAAATTTGTCTTCTGGAACAATCATATAAGCATGCAGATATTTTTCAGTTTCTTTCGGTATTTCTTCTTCTTCTATAAACATCTTTAATGATTGAGGAGGTAAAAGTCCTAATGCAATTGTAAAAGGATATTTTTTAATAATCCAAGATTTTAATTTATCTATCTCTCCTTTAGTTTTTTCAACATCTTTTTGAATCTCTCCAGAATCAGGAATAATCTCTTTTTTATCATGATATTTGTTATCTAAATTCATTCCAGGAATATCTGAAGTTGAAATATTAGTATCTTCTGATTTCATAATTAGAAAATGTCATTTTGGCTTATAAATGTTTTGAAAAATGTTTAGGAATAAATTCCTTAAATCTTAACCTCTGAAATAAAGACTTGGTCTACCTTAATAGTAGCAGTTGCAACTTTTTTAAGATGATATGAAATAGAACTTCTGTTTCCAATTGCTACATAAAATAATTTTTTATTAAATCTTTTAATTGCAGCTTTAACAGCTTCAGAAAAATCTCCATCATTTGAAATTAAATATGCTTCATCATAAACATCTGCTTGAGCATCTAATGCTAAATCTAATGCGAGATTAACATCTGTTGCTTTTTCAACATAATAAACATTTCCATCTCTTTTTCTTTTTTCTAATCTGCCAAAGACGACCTTAAGATTTTTAATTTTCTTTAATTTTTCAAAAAATTTCTGTTGTTCAACATACATTTGAGGATTACTCTCTCCCACAGGAGAAATATAATAATTAATCTTAACGATTTCCTTCTCTTTTGCTAACTTTTTACAAAATTTCTCAATATCTACCTTGCACTGGAAAGTTTTCTTTACTGAAAAATAAAAATTACTGCCATCAATATAAATAGCGATTTTTTTATTTTTAGAACTCATTGTAATATAACATGGGGTTAGTTTCCTATCCCCATGGACTTAATTAATTATTTAACATATAAGGGGTTTATAAAATTTGTGATGGATAAAAAACATGCGCCGTCCGGGAGTTGAACCCGGCTCACCTCGTTGGCAACGAGATATTCTACCGATTAACTAACAGCGCCTAAAACTATTTTGCTATTGTTCTATTTAAAGATTATTATTTAGAAAAAATAAAAAAAAACTACTTATAATCATCATTGCACCATACCAAACTTCTTATTTTTAGCAGTCATTTTAATAAAATTGTTTAATCTATTTTTAAACATCTTTTTATCATACATCCTTGCATCTTCAATATAACCTATACGGACCCTTTTGTAACCTATTGAAAATTTCTGAAAGTTTTTCCATGTCTGCTCATTTAATTTCAATGCTTCTAGTATATCTTTAGCAATAACAAACTTCTCTTTTCTATCAAATGAAATTGATTTAAGTCCAGTAGAAGTCATAAGTTTACTCTTTATAAGCCTCCGAACCCTTTCTTTATTCATCTCAGATATTGAACTTCCTATTCTACGCGGAGTGAATCTTTGAGCAAATTTTTCTTCATCAATACCTTTAAGAGTACTATCTATCCACCCATAACAAAGTGCTTCTTCAACAGCGTCATTGTAAGAAATTCTTAATTTACCAGATGATTTTCTATAATAGATTAACCAGATTTCTTTTTGTTTATTATGATTTTTTTGAAGCCATGAACGCCAATCTCCTCTATTAGTTACATAAAGTGTTTTTCCTAGTTTCATTTTAATAGATAAAGAGAATACTCTTTTTAAAAACATGGTCCATCGAGGAGTTGAACCTCTAAGCAAAGTTTACTTTGCTTGCACATCAGAGCAAAATAAATTGTGTTACACACAATTTGTAGGAAAAACTTGTTTTTCCTGCCCTTCAGCTAAACAGGAAGTCAACTCAAATGGTCCATCGAGGAGTTGAACCTCGGACTGTTCGGTGTAAACGAACGGTTTTACCGCTAGACTAATGGACCCTAAAATTAAGATTAGATTAAATCTTAAAAAGCTTTCTATATCAAATTATCTCTCACTAAATCTTCTGCTCTTCTAAGTTCCTCTAAAGAACCAATATCTGTCCAGAAATCTTCATACTCTACTCCATAAATCTCACTAGATTTAACTAAAAAATCGATTATATTACCCATATTATCTTTGTTTACAAAAGAATTATCTCTAATTTTAATTAAATCTTCTTTTCTCAAAAGATAACACGCAGTAACACAAAGATTAGTTTTAGGATTTTTTGGTTTTTCTTCAAAAAAAATCACCTTTTTATCTGAATTCAACTCAGCACAAGAATATTTCTTGATTAATTCAATTTCAGGAATATGCTTTAAAGCAACAACACTCTTTTTTCTATCTTGAGAAAGTTTTAGCATTTTCATTAAATCAAATCTTAATAAATTATCAGATGCTAAAATAAACATATCTTCTATATTTTCTGATTTTAGAAAATGTTGTAAATCTACAACAGCTCCTTTTTTATCCTCTTCAAAAAATACTCCATTATGAACAATTCTTATTTTATCTTTAAATTTACTCCTATCTAACCATTTTAAAAAAGAATTATAAAATTTCCAATTGCTTAATATAAAAATATTTGATACATTAATACCTTCTAATCTCTCTAAAATATCATCTAAAAGTGTTTTTCCATTTATTGTTATTAATGCCTTAGGTATTTCTTTTGTAAGAGGATATAACCTAGTACCAAATCCTGCTGCAAGAACAAGTACATTCATCTAACACCGCCTTGCTATGGATTCTAAATCAACAGAAGCAGCACGAATGTTCTTACCAAACATTTCATAAGTCATATTTGTAAAAATATTTGCTCCTTTAATTTTAACTTTAGTATTTCCAACTCTTTCTTCTATATCTCCTAAAAGTCCAATTCCTGCTTCTTCATAATTCCCAACATTTCTCTGAATGCAAATAGAGTGCTCTCTTTCTGGATTTCTTCCAATAACATAAACTTCATCTTTATTTACTAAAATATTAAATGCATGTCCTTCACTAACTAAAAGATGTGCAGCATAATTTGCTTTATGAGGAGCATCTCTACCAGTAAAAATCAAAGCATCTAAAACATAATTTTTAAGTCTAAAAACATCTTCTTTTCCTGGAATCGGCTCTTTTGTAGTAAAAGAAGGGTTTAGCATAGGATATGAAACTACTTCATCATTTATTCTAATCTCTGTAGGATCAACAACTTGTGCATGCTGATGCTCTTTTATTGAAGCTCCTGCACCAATTGTATTAAAAAATACAATCTGATCTAAAAGAATTGAAGTTTTCATCCAAGTTGTTATGTCTCCAACATCAATATCTCCTTGTCTAGTTGTTTCTCCTTTTTTAACTAAAAGAGAAGCATTCATATGATAAGGATAACCATTTGGAGTTAGATAATAATCATCAATATCATCTAGTATCATTCCTTTTTTCAAAATGTTCTGGCATATTCTACAATGATGTTTTTCTTTTGGTTGTTCAGCTAGGGTTTTAACTCCACTTTTAGGACGATTCTCTCTTCCTTGATTTAAAATAAAAACAAAATAAGGAACATCTCTAACCTTCCCTGTAAATTCTATATTAGGAAAACACTTTCTCATTGCAACAACAGGAACATAAGCCATTCTTCCAAGCCCATCATCAGGTTCATGAACCTCTCCATTAACTTTAGGAAGCCAAGTTTTCCATGCCTGTCTATAAGCAAATCTATTTTTTTCAATAAGCTCTCTTAAAGTTATTCTTCCTTCTATAACTTCATCAAGATTCAAATCTTTTCCAATAATTTTAATTTTTTTTGGCATTTTATTTATTAAGAGCTCTTCTCAAAATTTCTTCTGCAAATTCATCTTTTACTAAAAGAGAAGTTAATACTTTTTTTGATTTTGTTTGAGTTGTATCTTCTGGAAAGTCTTGCGAATTTTCATACTCAAGAATCATCTGACTAACTAAAATAGGCTCACCATTTCTAGAAACTAAAACAATCTTCTTAAACTCTCCATAATTCTTATCAAAAGTATGAGTAGTTACATCTTCTTCTGTTTTATAAGTATTTTTTCCAATCTGAATATTTAATGAATTGTCTCTAGAACTAGATGCAATACTTCTAGCTGTTTGATGAATATATCCACTTTCAACAAAAAAAGGATACTCAATTAATGAATCTAATTTTGTAAGCTCAAATGGCTTTTTATTTGGCATATCTAATTAAATCTAAGAAAATAATTAAGTCTTATCAATTGTGAAAATAGTTTTAATATTATGAAATATATTCTTAATGAAAGAATATACACTATATTGAATATATTACAAAAAGCTTTATATATTCTTTTGTATGTTAGTATATTGAAAATGAAAAGAAAGATTATCAAACAAGGGCATAACACTCTGACAGTTACTCTTCCTTCTGAGTGGGCAAAGCAATTTAATCTAAAATCTGGAGATGAAGTAGATATGTCTGAAAGAGAAAATGGATTATTTTTAAGTTCTATAAATCATGATGATATCTCTAAAATTGAAATAAATATTACTGGATTAGATATTCCAGCAATATGGAAGTATTTCATGGCAGTTTATAGACAAGGATATGATGAAGTTAAAATTAAATTCGACCCAATTGCAAGATATGATAATCCTTATAAATTTTATACTAAAAATACAATTGATTTAAATTATAGTAACAAAGCAAATCTAACTTCTATTGAAATGCTTCAAATGATGAGTAATCGTTTTATAGGATTTGAAATGATAGAACATCAACAAGAGTTTTGTATTGTAAAAGATATGATGGAAGTTTCTACAAAAGAATTTGATTCTTCTTTAAGAAGAGTTTTTTTATTGATTTTACAAATGGGAGAAGAATTATTTGAATCATTAGAAAAAAATGATATTAAAATTGTACAGCATACTCATGATATAGATATTAATGTGGATAAGTTTCATGATTATTGCGTAAGAGTAATGAGAAAAACAAAAATAAAAAACTTAACAGAAGCATCACTAAACTCTTCTAATTTGTTTTTACTTGAACTTCTTGCAGATGAATTTAAACATATAGCTAAACATCTTATTAATGACATGCCTAATAAAAAATTGGGTAATCTTTCTGGTTTAGCAGAAAAAGTAATAGAAATGTTTAAGGATTTTTATGATTTTTATTATAGATATGATAAAGAAAAATTAATGAATCTGTCTAAAAAAGATAGAGAAATACACTCTTATCTTCCTAAAGTTTATAAAACAAAATCAGGAAAAACTCAGCTAACAGATAGTGAACTAGAAATTTTCAATCATCTTAGAGTAATTACTAAATATATTAATAGCTTAAGTGAGTTAAGAGTAGAGATGGAACATCTTAAAAAGAGTTAATATTAAATAGATAATTTTCTATAAAGATAAAGAGGTTAAAATGAAAATCTGTAAAGCTACAAATAAAGATTTGAATGATTTAAATATAATAAGAGAAAAAAAACTCATTAAATTGCATAATTCTAGATTTGAACTTCAAAAAAAAGACAAAGCTTTTTATTTTATTGCTTATATAAAGAACAAACCTGTTGGACATGTCTTTGTTGTTTTGGAAGGAAATGAGAAGTATCATACTTGTCCTACTCTGCAAGATTTATTTGTTAAAGAAAATCTTAGGAGAAAAAAGATTGGGTCAAAGATTTTGAAAAAGGTAGAAACAAAATTAAAGAAGATTTGTTATAAGAAAGTTGGTCTAGATGTTGAAACTAGAGAAAAATGGCTTCTATCTTTTTATAACAAAATGGATTATAAGATTATTGGGAAACCCCATAGACAAAATTGGATTCAAAAAGATTCTGGAAAGAAAATGAACACTATTGTTTATCATTTGGAGAAGAGATTAAAATGATATTCATTCCAATAATAGGAGCAATTGCTTTAGCAGGTTTAACTATATTTGAAAAACATATTTTAAAAAAAAGAGGAATTGACATTAAAATATTTCAAACCTCTGCATTTTTAGCAGCTGTTTTAACCATGCTTCCTTTTATTTATTTTTTCTGGAGATTTGATATAAATGCTTTAGAACCAAAAAATATCTTTATCTTTCTAGGAGTTATCTTATCTGCTTTACTAGCAAATTATTTCATGTTTTTTGCATTAAAATGGGAAAAGATTTCAGCAATAGAACCAGCTCTGATAATGGAACCACTTTTTACTATTCTATTAGCAGTAATTTTTAGTTTCTTTTTTTCTGGACTTTATGATAGAAATATTCAGGTGATTATTCCTGCTTTAATCGCCTCTTTAGCTTTAATCTTATCTCATATTAAAAAACACCATCTTGATTTTAATAAATTCTTTTTAGCAGCAATTGCAGGAAGTTTTTTCTTTGCTTTAGAACTAGTCTTATCAAGATTGATTTTAGATTTTTACTCTCCTTTATCTTTTTATTTTTTAAGATGTTTATCAATATTTCTAATTAGTTTAATAATTTTTCATCCAAAATTCTCAAAAATAGACACCTCAATTAAAACACAAATATTATTGACAGGAGCACTCTGGGTTTTATACAGAATAATTGTTTATTGGGGATATTTAGAACTGGGGATGATTTTCACAACTTTAATGACAATGTTAGGTCCTGTTTTTGTTTATGCTTTTGCAAAAATCTTCCTCAAAGAAAAACTTGAGCCAAGAAATCTAGTTTCTGCAATTGTAATTATTGTTTGTGTAATGTATGCACTGAAAGGATGAAACAATAGAAAGTTAATAATAAATAAAGAATCAATACAAAATTACTTTTATTTAGAATTTTTAATAATCAGGTATTTCTTCATCAACTTCTTGTTTCTTAACTTCTTTTTTAACAAATTTCTTTTGAGGTGTTTTATTATGTTCTTCTGCATTTACCTCTTCTTTCATTTCATGTTCTGAAATAGAATTAATCATTTCTTTGAATTTAGGGAAATCAGCAGCTTTTATTCTAACTCCTGCTTTAGTAAATCCAGTATATCTATCTGAAGTTACAAACTCTCTAATTGTTAATCCTCTATTGCCTCCAAAATCATCTATTCTAAGAAGAATATTTGTTTGTTCATTCTTTTGTATCTGTCCTATTTCTTTTTCCATAGAGAATAGAAGAGAGAGGAGTTTATAAGTTTTTATGTTATAAATTATTAAATAGATTTGGTAATATGTTAAGAACTCTGATGAAGTTTATCTTATCCAGTACATGCAACACCAACAAAGCGAGAAACCCGAAGGGTTATTTTCACATTACCAATTTTCTAGAAAAACAATTATTTCCTCACGAGAAATCTCTACAACTCTCACAAACCATCATACCATTAAAACTATATAATAAATCAGTATTTCCACATTCTTCACAAACTCCCTCTCTAAGTGCTTTTCTTTGCTTTGATTTTTTTATTCTATTTAATTTTTCTGATTCCTCTCTTATTTGTTTGAACTCTTCTATTTCAGGATAAACTTCTGGATTAAAATTCAAAATATCTCTTGCAGTAATCATTCCAACTAACTCTCCATTATGAATTACTGGAAGTCTTTCAAACTTGACATGTTTCATCTTAGTTATTGCTTGCTGAATTGTCTCTGTTGGTTTTATTGTTGCTAATTTTCTAGGAGAGATATCAATTGCTCTAAGAGTTGACAAATCTTGTTTATTTTTTAATTTTGTAAGTGCCCATAAAATATCTCTTTGAGAAATAAAACCAACTAATCTTTTTTTATCAACAATTAATAAGCTTCCAACTTTTTTTTGAACCATAATACTAGCGCATTTTAACAAGTCTGTATCTGGAGAGGTAGTTATAGGATCTCTAGTCATTACATCTGCTACAATAATCTGACTCATGATATATTCTAGAATATTTTACTTATAAAGATTGTTTTAAACTCAAGAGTGAATTCAAGTATAATAATGTTTAAATATGAAAAATTTGGTGAGATTATATGGAAGGAGCTGGGAGAGTTTGGCATACAAAAAGTAGAGAACATAGACTTCAAATTTACGATTCTTTAAAACATGAAGAATATCATAGAAAAAATGTTATTGTATTTTTGGGCAATTCTTTAGATTATGAAATTTATTTAGTTAATCAAGGAATAGTTAAAGTTAGTCCTTATGAACAAGATATTGAAGTCCGTGGACAAACAATAACAATTGTTGAAGAAATTAAATCTACTTTAGAAGAAATATCTTTTGCTAAACTAAAAGAAGGAAGATTTAGAGATGACAGATAAACCAGTTGTTCTAATGCCAGAAGATATTCAGAGAATCATGGGAAAAGATGCTCAAAGAAATAATATTCTTGCTGCAAGAATGGTTTCTGAAGTTGTAAAAACAACTCTAGGACCAAAAGGAATGGATAAAATGTTAGTAAGTCCAACAGGAGAAATTATTGTTACCAACGACGGAGTTACAATTTTAGAAGAAATGCAAATTGAACATCCTGCTGCAAAAATGATGGTTGAAATTGCAAAAACTCAAGAATCAGAAGTTGGAGATGGAACAACAACTTCAGTTATGATTGCTGGAAAACTATTAGAAAATGCAGAAAAATTATTAGACCAAAAAATACATCCAACTGTTATTACAAAAGGTTATAGAATGGCTGCTGAAAAATCTCAAGAAATTTTAAAAGAAATTGCTTTAAGAATTACTCCAGAAGATAAAGATGTTCTAAAGCAAATAGCTATGACTGCTATGACTGGAAAAGGAGCTGAAGATTCAAGAGACAAGTTTGCAGATATAATTGTTCAAGCAGTAACACAAGTTGAAAATTTAGGGAAATACAGCTTAGAAGATATTAAAATTGAAAAAGCAAAGGGCGGTTCTATTGATAATACTGAATTAATATCTGGAATTGTTTTAGATAAAGAAAAAGTCTCAAGTGAAATGCCTAACAAAATTGAAAATGCTAGAATTGCTTTAATTGATTTTCCTTTAGAATTAAAAAATCCTGAAATTGATACAAAAATTTCAATATCCTCTCCAGAACAATTAACTAATTTTATTGAGCAAGAAGAAAGAACAATAAAAAAAATGATAGAACAAGTTAAATCCTCAGGAGCAAATGTTATTCTTTGTCAAAAAGGAATTGATGATTTTGCTCAGTATTTACTTTCAAAAGAAAAAATCTATGCTTGTAGAAGAGTTGCTAAATCCGACATAGAAAAAATAGCAAAAGCAACTGGAGCTAAAATTGTTAGTAATTTAAAAGAACTAAAAGAAACAGAATTAGGAAGAGCAAAAATTGTTGAAGAAGTAAAGCACGGAGAAGATAATATGACTTATATTAGAGGTTGTTATAATCCAAAAGCTGTTACTATATTAATTAGAGGAGGAACAGAGCATGTTATTGATGAAATTGAAAGAGCAATTAGAGATGGATTAGGAGATGTTATTTCTTCATTAAAAACAGGATTAGTTGTTCCTGGGGGAGGAGCTATAGAGGTAGAGTTAGCAAGAAGATTAAGACAATTTGGCCAATCACTTGGGGGAAGAGAGCAATTAGCAGTAGAGGAGTTTGCATCTGCTTTAGAGTTTATTCCTTTGACTCTAGCAGAAAATGCAGGAATGGATCCAATTGATATCTTAACTGAATTAAAATCAAGGCATAATTCAGGAGATAAAAATGCTGGTTTGAATTTATTTACAAATAAGGTTGAAAATGTTTTAAAAGCAAAAATAATTGAACCTTATAAAATCAAAAGTCAGGCAATTGATTCTGCTTCTGAAGTTGCAATAATGATTTTAAGAATAGATGATGTTATTGCTTCTGGAAATACCAAAGCTCCTAAAATGAATTTTTCTGGAAATAAAGGTTATGAGGGTATGGATTAGCTGTTAGAAACCAGAGATATGCACAGAACCTGCATATAAGGTATGGATTAGAATTTTTTATTAAGATAAACTTGCTCTCCAAGTCTTCCAAATTCTTGATAACCTTGTCTTTGCATCCATTCAGAAACAGTTGATTCTCCTGTTTTAGGTGTTTTAATATCTACAGAAATCCCTTTAAAACCACTTTTTTTAGCAAATAATTCTAAACTTCTTACTAATCCTTTTCCTACTCCTCTACCCTGAAATTCAGGAAGAACAGCAGCATATTTTCCTGTTAAATTCATTGAATCCCAATCAATATCATATATTGCTCCACCAACCAACTTCCCATCAATAAATGCAGCAAAAGTCTTTTCTGTAGTTATTGCATGTTGATTTAAAAGATAATCAAAATGTTGAGGATATGTCTTTCCTAAAACAGAAGCCATAATCTGAACTACCTCAGAATATATTTCTTCTTCTCCTTGTTGCAATCTTCTAATTTTCATATTGAGAGTTGAAATTAAAGTTTTATAAACTTTTGGTTATAGAAGACTTTGCGTCTAAATTAACTCTTTAACCTTGAATAATAATTCTGTTTCCTCAGATTGTGAATTATTATTCTAGCAGTAAGTTGAATAAGCTTAGATAAAGGATTAATTTTCATTAAAATTTT
>Ga0074195_1004198_pt1 | contig 12134 bp, 11 predicted proteins | sample EPASupsiteHSE623_FD_64525 | JGI IMG/M metagenome (GOLD analysis project Ga0074195, IMG submission 64525) | Bioremediated contaminated groundwater from EPA Superfund site, New Mexico - Sample HSE6-23 | ecosystem: Environmental > Aquatic > Deep subsurface > Groundwater > Contaminated ...
GCGTATGTGTGAAAGTTGTGTCAGGGGTTATTAAATAAAGACCCGTTAGGAATACAGAATATACTTACAGCTTACGACATACGACATACGACCTGTGTCATCGTTTGCCTACGGCCTACAGCCTACAACCTATGACAAAATGGGGTCGGCTCTCCCGTCTCATTAAATCCAGCGCAAAAAAACACCGGGCGTCAGTAATAGACACCCGGCCTCATCCTTTAACAGCTCAAGAATTATTCTTATAAAACTCTACGGTTTCCCTCAGCCCTTCCTCCAGGCTCCGAAGCGGGGCCCAGCCCAGAAATTCACTGGCCTTTTCGTTGGCCAGATAGCTGTGGGTGATGTCCCCCGGTCGTGATGGCCGGTACACCGGCTCCAACCCGCTCCCGGTTGCTTTTTTAATAATCTCAAAAAGACGGTTGACTGAAATCCCGCCGCCTGTGCTCACATTAAGGGTCATCCCCTCACCCCTTTTCAGTGCGGCCAAATTCGCCGCGGCCACATCCTTGACATAAATAAAGTCACGGGTTTGCCCGCCATCACCGAATATGTATGGATTTTCACCTTTCAAAAGCCTGTCCACAAAGATAGCCACGACTCCACCTTCCCCGGTGGCGTCCTGGCGCGGGCCATAGACATTGGCGTAGCGCAGGACGGTGTAACCTATGCTGTAAAGCTCCCGGTAAATCCTGAGGTAATGCTCCGGTGTGTATTTGGACAAACCGTAAGGGGACTGTGGCGCCAGCGGGTGTTTCTCGTCTACCGGCAGGTATACCGGGCACCCGTATACCGCCGCGGAGGAGGCGTAAACAACTTTGCCCACATTATAGCAGCGGCAGGCTTCCAGAAGGTTGATCATCCCAAGAATATTGATGGCGGCGTCGGCCACCGGCTCTTTCAGAGAGCGCTGCACATCCACCTGGGCGGCCAAGTGGATTATGGCGCCCGGCTTTTCCCTGGCTACAACTTCTTTAAAATCCGGCCCTTGAACCGCAACTTTGTAGAAGTTCACCCCAAGATTTATATTCTCGAATTTCCCTGTGGAGAGATCGTCTGCCACCGCAACCCGGCAGCCCGATTCAACCAGCGCTTCAACAATATGGGAGCCGATAAAACCGGCTCCCCCGGTAACCAGAACATTCACTTGGCTCAAAGCTCCTTGCTGATGGATTTCAAATATTCCCGGAACTCTTTGGACAGGTCCGGCCTGGCCAGGGCAAACTCTACCGTAGCCTGCAGGTAACCCAGCTTGTCGCCGACATCATAACGCTTGCCCTCAAAAGCCAGCCCGTACATGGGCTGCTCCCGGCACAAAACCCTGAGGGCGTCGGTTAGCTGGATTTCACCCCCGGCCCCTGGCTTCGCTTCAGCCAGAATGGGGAAAATACGGGGGTCTATGATATAGCGGCCCATAATCGCCAGGCGGGATGGCGCCTGCTCAAGAGCAGGTTTTTCCACCAAATCGCCGATCCGGTATATGCCTTTACGCTCCTCTACCGCGTCAAGTATCCCGTACTTGCTGACATCTTTTTCGGGCACTTCCATGACTGCGATAACAGACGACTGCACTTCCTCATACAGGTCTATCATCTGCTTCAGGCAGGGGGTCCCGCCCCTGATAATATCGTCTCCCAGCAGAACAGCGAAAGGCTCGTCCCCGATGAACCGCCTGGCGCAGTAAACGGCATGGCCGAGGCCCAGTGGTTCTTTTTGACGCACAAAACAGACGTAAGCCAGCCGGCTTATTTCTTCAACCATTTCCAGCAGAGGGGTTTTCCCGGTTTCCTTAAGGCGCACCTCCAGCTCAAGGGACCTGTCAAAATGATCCTCCATGGACTGTTTGTTTCTGCCCGTGATGATAAGTATTTCTTCTATGCCGGATTCTATTACTTCCTCGACTATGTACTGAATGGCCGGTTTGTCCACTATGGGGAGCATCTCCTTGGGCTGGGCTTTAGTCGCCGGTAGAAAGCGCACGCCAAGGCCGGCCGCTGGAATTACAGCTTTTTTTATTTTTTTCACAGTTCACTACCCCCCTTTTTACAAAAAACAACAATTTCCCCTTATGTTAAAAAACGGCCCTAAGCGCTAGGACCGGTGTTGTTTATTCGGTTGTGGCAGATAAGCAGCCTTCTTGTCCGTCCTGGTGACCCCTATTTTATTGGCCAGGATCAGGATGGCTGTGGAGAGAATAACCAGTAATATAGCGGCCTGCTTATGTGAGATCAGGGTCAGGGCGATGGCGCTTAAGCCCAGGACTACGTTAACTCCGTAAATCGAGAGCACAGCCTGGCGATGGCTTAAACCCAGTTTGAGCAAACGGTGGTGCAGGTGCTCCCTGTCTGCTTGAAAAATGGGCCTATGTCCGAAATAACGCCTGACTATGGCAAAGGTGGTGTCAAGCAGGGGGATACCCAGAATAACCACCGGGATGATCACCGAAATGAAGGTGGCGCTTTTGGCCAGCCCCATCACCGACAGCGACGCCAAGCTGAATCCAAGATACATTGAGCCTGAATCACCGAGGAAAATCTTGGCCGGGTAAAAATTATAGCGCAGAAAACCTATAACCGCCGAGGCCAGGATCATGGCCAGAATAATAGCGTCCCACTGACCCTGGGAACTGACTTCCGCCCTGGAGGCCTCGATCCAGACCACCCCGGCCAGGGTTAGCGCGGATATAAAGATGGTGCCCCCGGCCAGACCGTCTAAACCATCGATAAGGTTAACAGCGTTGGTAACGGAAACTATCCATAAAACTGTAACGAGTATGCTCAATAATAATCCCAATGTAATCTGTCCGTCAGCAAACGGGTTAGTTAGAAATTGAACTTCCAAACCAAACGGGATCACGGCCAAGGCTGCAACCACCTGTCCGGCCAACTTTACCCTGGGCGAAATGCCCCTGGTATCGTCAAAGAACCCGAGCAGGATAATTAAAGAACCGCCCACCAGAAGCCCCGCAATCTGAAGGGTAATATCGCATGTGAGCGTCACCGCTACAAGAAAACTCAAATAAATAGCCAGCCCGCCAAGTCTTGGCATAACCCGCTTATGTACTTTTCTCTGGTCGGGGCGGTCTAAAGCGCCACATTTAAAAGCCCACTTTTTGACCAGGGGGGTAACCAGCAGGGATAACCCGAAGGCCAGCAGGATAGCCGTGACCGGTATCTGCACAAACATCCCTCCAGTAGAGGTATTAAAAGCACGTACTATTGATTATTTTATCGCAAATGGACAAGATGTGACAATAAGGAAAAGCTACTTGTGGCAGCCAAAAAGTTGATTGCCAGGTACTGGCGGCTAAATCCCTTGTAAATGCTCCACATACCGCCTGATTTCGGCAAAAACAGTCAACATGAGAAATACTTATTTTTGGATGACAAACATCAACTCTGCCTCGGCAGCCATCTCTTCTCCCACATAAGCCGCGGCATAGCTTTTCCCAACGGCGCTGCGCAACTTCAGAACCTCAACCTCGATCCTGAGCTGATCGCCCGGAAAAACCTGGCGCCGGAAACGAACCTTGTCAATGCCCGCGAAAAGGGCTATTTTGCCGGCAAACTGCGGCATTTTCAAGACAATCACCGCCCCGACCTGGGCCATCGCCTCGAGAATCAGTACCCCCGGCATAACCGGAAAGCCAGGAAAGTGCCCCTGAAAGAAAGGTTCGTTGACGCTTACATTTTTTATGCCTACAGCCTTTTTCCCCTCTTCCAGGGAAATAATCCTGTCCACCAGCAGAAAAGGGTAGCGATGCGGCAATATTTCCTGTATTTGCTTAATATCCAGCATTAACCTCGCCTCCTCATAAGTACTATTATATATCTAAATCCTCCCTTCCGATACCTGGCAATCCTTTATAACATCATCTTCAAGTTGATCTGAAGGCAAATTTGTTTTATATTGTAATAAGAATAAATGAAGGAGACTTTTCATGAAACTTATTGACGACAAAGGAAAGCTTTTCGGCCTGATCAATACCATCGATCTGCTGGTGATATTAGCGGTGCTGCTGGTGGCGGGGGGCGCCTATTACAAATTAAAGATACAAAGCGGCGGCCAGGGCGCGGCTAAAACCGTGAAGGTAACCGTTATCGCGCCGGGCATACGCCCCGAAATGTTGACAAATGTCAAGGTGGGGGACAAGATGGTCTCTGGTTCCAGCTTTACTAATGTTGTGGTTAAAGAAGTAACCATCAAACCAGCCTACATGATCTCTGTCGACAGCGCCGGCAAGCGGGTGGATTCCTATGACCCGTATCTGAAAGACCTGTTTGTGACCCTGGAAGGCAAGACCGTTATCTCCGGGGGCACCATCAACCTGGGCAGCCAGGAAATCAGGAGCAATAAGGAATATTTTGTTAAATCCAGGGATTACGAGCTCAAAGGCCTGGTTATGTCTGTTGAAATTGAGAAGTAGAGGTTTCAACACCATGGACTTTGCGGTATCTAGAATTAACAACAGTCTGCAGCGGGCCAATGCCCGCTTTTTCTATCCCTTATTTTTAACGGGCCTTTTTTTGTAAGGACCTATAAGCAGTTTCCCATATGGCATCTTGCTAATTAATACCACCACCCCCAGGGAAACCAGAGCACATAAGATAAAAGCCAGGGCGCTCTGCAGCAGGAAATGCCCCGGCGGCATGAGCCTGTTTACCACTTTCACCGCATAAACCAGTATAAGCGCGTGGGCCAGGTAGATCCCGTAAGAAAATTTTCCGAACATATCCAGCAGCTTGAAAACCAGCGCGCTGTTTTTAACTATAAGCAGGGAGAGGCCGTAAATCAGAAGAAGCTCCGACACTGTGTAAAAAAACATCGACGGTTTTAAGGATGTCGAATAATTTAAATTTATTACGCCGCCGGCAGAGCCTTTCATAAGCTCATACCCGATCCAGGTAAATAAGCCGATGAACAAAAAGCCGTTCCAGCTGGCTGAACGGATAACGAACTCGCGCCACTTTATTATGGCCACCCCGGCTATCCCGCCTAAAAGAAAATAAAACAAATAAAAAATGAAATTGCGGTCCCGGTATTCCACAAAAAACAATTGCAAAGCTTTCATATTAAAATGAAAATTTACGGCAGGCATATAATATGATGAGAACCACATCAGCGCCGCATATAAAACAGCACCAAGCCCGACCGCCAGGGTAAATCCCGTAGCGCTGGAGACGCGACCGCACAGCCATTTAAACAAGGCCAGCAACACCGGGTAAACCAAATAAAACTGAAAAATCAGCACCACAAACCAGAGATGGTAGGCCTCTGTCCCCAGCACCATGTTTTTGCCGAATTCCTTCAACCAGAGCAGGTTAACTGACGGAATCCCGTAAAAATAGACCGCGTAGATACCTGTCCATAAAAAGTATGGCGGTAAAATATCAACAAACCTTTTCCGCATAAACTTCCGGTAGTCAAGTCTGTCGAAATAATTATAAAACAGCGCCACACCTGTCGCAAAAACAAAGGCCGGGACCGCAAATTTGGTAAAGTTGAAGAGCATCCCGATCATCGCGGCGTCAGAAAACGCGATATTTTCCCTGCGAATGTAAACACCCAGGGCGTGTTGAAATATTACGCCCAAAAGAGCCAAACCTCTTAATACATACAGTTCCGCTATTACTTCCCCGGGCGAAACTGTTTTTGGACCTGTCAACATAGTCACCTGCATTTTATTCCCTGTAATTTGATCTACCAGTAAACCCGCTCCCGGTTCTAAACTGGCTGATTATATCCACAGCGGCAGCGGCCCTGGCTTCCCAGGAGTTCAGCCCGGCCACACGCAGCCGCTCCTTAGCCTTTCCGGGCGAGTCTGCGGCCAGTTCCTCCTCTATCTTCTTTACGAATTGGTCCGGATCTCCGGCAATTGACACCAGCGGCAGGAAAGGGCGCACTTCGGGGAGATCCGAGGAAACTACCGGCTTGCCGGCGGCAAGATACTCGTAAAGCTTCACCGGGTTCACACCCCGGGTGAGCTCGTTGATTTTGAACGGAATCACGGCCACGTTAAAACAATTCAGATAGGCGGGCAGCTCGCTGTAAGCCTTATGGCCGAGCAGGCGGACATTGGGCAGGCCTTTCAGGCAGGCAGCATCTGTATCCACAGGGCCGATCAAAACCACCGACCAGTCCGGGTGGGCCAGGGCGGCTGCCTTCAGCATCTCCTGGTCAAGCCAGTCGCTGACCGCTCCAATGTACCCAACCAGCGGCCGCGGCAGGTCTTTTAGTTCTTCAGGCACTGTTATACCAGGCTGCCGGGCGCAGCTGAAATGCTCCACATCCGCTCCGTTAGGAATTATCGCCAGGCGCGGCGCAATATCTTTCTTGCGCCTGTAAAGCTCACTGGCGCTGGCCAGGGATGCGGCGGCACGGTCAAACAGCTCCGCTTCCATCTGGGATACTGTTTTTTTGTTGATCAGTCCGGGAAAGGCGGTATGCTCATCGGCGCAGTCATAAACAAGGACTGCCTTTTCGGGAAGGATTAAGTCGACCGTGTTGGGCAGGTAGGTCCAAACGATGGTTGGTTTAAATTCCAGTTCGCGGCAGGCTCTTTTTAAGCCCGCGGAGATGAAGCGCTGGTTGATGCGGTTGACCGCCCTGTACATGTTGCCAAAAGGCAATATGACAGGCGGGTTATAAATATCAATATTTTTACCGGCCGGACGCAGGCAGTCCCTGGCCTGTCCCCACAGGGCCGGGTTTTTAAAGGGGGAGAGGCAGGTAATAGGCGGGTTGACATAAATTATCCGGTTACCCAGCCTGGCAAAGATTGACATGAATTGCTGGGCGCGAGCCCACATTCCTTCCCAGTTGGCAGCGGCCAGGCAGAGGATGTTTTCTCCTTTGAACACCTTTATTGCCCCGCCACCCTTCTATACAACTCCTCGGTACGGCGGGCCATAACCGTGGAAGTAAATTTTTCCCGCACGATTTTTCCACCCTTTTCAGCCATACTGGAGGCTTCCCCGGGGTGATCCAGCATCCATAAAATATTCCTGGCCAGCGCCGCCGGATTGGCCGGTGGTACCAGCAGCCCGGTTTCACCGTGCAGAACCACTTCGGGCAGGCCGCCGACTTCGGTAGCCACTACCGGCACGCCAAGCGCCATGGCCTCAATGGCGGTTAAGCCGAACCCTTCCCACAAGGAGGAAATGACCAGCAGGTCCAGGTCAGCCATCAGTGAGTACACGTCATCCATAAAGCCTGTAAAAACCACCTGTTCTCTTATGCCAAAGTCACCGGCCATTTTCTCTAAAACAGGGCGGTAAGGGCCGGCGCCCACTACCAAAAACCGGATCCCCGGGCGCTGTTGAAGTATATTGCGGGCAGCCTCCAGAAAATGGCTGTGCCCCTTGACCGAGTGAAGACGCGCCACTATGCCGACCAGGGGTGTTTCCGGAAGAAACCCCATTTTTTTACGGGCAGCCCCAGGTTCTGATGACGGCCTGATTTCCTCCAGGGAGACACCGTTGTATATTACGGTAACCCCGTTGGCGGGGATCCCACCGGAAACAAGCCGGTCCCTAAGTCCCCGTGAAACAGCTATAAAATGGTCGGTCCAACCCCTGGTCGACCATTCCACCCAACTATTAGCGAGACGGCTTACCACCCCGGGGTAGTCCTTCTCCAAAAGGCTGTGCACCGTGGTAATAACTTTCCTTTTTCCAGCCTGGCGGGCAGCCAGCCGCCCCAGCAGGTTAGCCCTGACTCCGTGCGTGTGGACCAGATCAAAGTTGCCTTCCAGGATCACCCGTGCCAGTTTTCCCACCACTCCAAAGTCAGCTTTGTGGCTCATGGGAATGGACAGGGCGCTGATGCCCGCCCCGGAAGCTATATCCGCAAAGGGGGCGCTGAACAAGCAGCATACAGTGTAATCGACCCAAAGGGGGTCAGCCGCCCCGGCCAGGTTTAAGATATGTTTTTCCGCTCCGCCGAATTCCCCGCCGCCTATGATGTGAATAACCTTTAAATGTCTCAAGTACAAGCCCCCTTGGCTGTGCTTTTCTCATTTTATCAATTTACTATCTATTCCACAAGAGATTCTCACATCCCGACAGCCAGGGAGGCGGCACAAGACCTGCAGCATAGCAAACGAATCATGGATTTCCGTACTGCTTTGATTTATAATATAAACATGCCTTTTAAAGGAGGAATAACCGGATGATCTTACAGACCTGGCAGGAAAGCCTGACCGGTCGCCTTATCGCGGATCTAGCCCGCTCCTGTCGCCACAGCTCTTTTTGCCGCTGGACTGTGGGCACCGCCCGTTACAGCAGCCAGGCAGCGGTTCGCAACTCACTTTTTGCCAGGATCCTGGGCGGCGCCGCCAGCCTGGTCGCACGGCCCCTGGAACTGGCGGGACAGGCTGTCAGGCGCGGTCTGCCGGGGAGCCTTCTATTTAATGTTAAACCACAACCGGTCTTTGGCAACAGCGTTTTTCTTAAAAGCCTGGCCGGGATCCGGGTCGAAACACTGCTCTGGGTGGTTTTTTCTTACGCTTTGGTGGATTACGCGCTGCGCAATACGCCTGCCTTAGCTTTCCTGTCCGGCAACTGGGATGAACTTCTTTTAATCCTTATCGCTGTAGCCTGGCCGGCTCAGATGGCCCTGCGGGGCAGGCTGACTTACCGGCTTACCCCTCTGGACCTGCCCATCCTGCTTTACCTGGCGGTAGCGTGCTTTCTGTTCCTGGTCCGTTCACCGCAAAACAGCATTGCCGTCGAAGGGCTCAGAGTATATGTGGAATACATGTTATGGTTCTTCGTGGCCACCAACCTCCTGCTTAATAAAAGGCAGGCCCGGGCGCTGGTGAACTGGTTGGTTTTACTGAGCACACTGGTGGCGCTGCACGGCGTGTATCAATATATCATCGGGGTGCAGATACCCTCCACCTGGCTGGACGCCACGGAAGGCGGCGTCAGGACCAGGGTGTTTTCAATCTTGACCAGCCCCAACGTCCTGGGCAGCTTCCTGGTGCTGGTCATCCCAATTACCGTGAGCCAGATCTTGTCGGCCCAAAGCAGGCTGCTCAGGTATTTGTACTCACTCTGCCTGATTCCAATGGCTTTAAGCCTTATTTTCACTTACTCCAGGGGGGCCTGGCTGGCTATGGCCGGCGCTCTGGTGATTTACGGCCTTATATACAACTGGCGTATCCTGCTGGTGCTGGGCGCCGCCATCTATACCCTGCCCAGTTTGATACCGGGTATTTCCTCCCGCATCGGCTACATGTTTTCCCCGGCCTACCTGCTGAGCAGCGCCAGAGCCGGACGGGTAGCGCGCTGGAATACAGCCATAGACAAGCTGCAAACTAGCCCCCTGTTTGGTGAAGGGTTTGGCCGCTACGGAGGAGCGGTGGCGGCACGCTATATCCCAAGCAGCAACTACGTTGATAATTTCTATCTGAAGACGGCGGCTGAATCAGGCCTTATTGGACTGGCAGCGCTGGTCTTGCTGCTGGTCAGCGGTGTGCGCTGCATCCTGAACTCTTACAGGAGGCTGACCGACCCGTACCTAAAAGGGCTCGCCGGCGGGCTGATTGCCGGACTGATCGGCGTGCTTTTACACAACGGGGTGGAAAACATTTTTGAAGTGCCTACGATGACCTCATGTTTCTGGCTTCTTCTCGGCATGACCGCCGTCCTGCCGCACCTGGAGGGTCAGGAGACTCCCCCGCTGGACTAGGGACAGGCCTTTAAAAAAGAGGGACAAGAGAGCCGTCCCCTTGTCCAGTTTAGGCGTAAGCCGTAAGCTGTATGCCGTAGGCAAACGATGACACAGGTCGTATGTCGTAAGCTGTAAGTATATTCTGTATTCCTAACGGGTCTTTATTTAATAACCCCTGACACAACTTTCACACATACGCCTTACGGCTTATAGCGTACGCCATGTTTTACCTACGCCTTACGACTTATAGCTTACGACCGGCTTGTTTTTTTGAGACAGGAATGAGACAAGAGAACCGTCCCCTTGTCTCAAAGTGCTATTGTGCAGCGTAAGGGGGATGAAGATCTGTGAAATTTATTAGCTGGGAAATCAGGCTGGGGATTTATCTGGTCTGTTTATCATTTTTGATCTACTCGATAAAATACCTCATCATCAGTGACCTTCAAAACACTTATATTTTTGTTCTCAACGCGCTTGGCTTTCTGCCTATCAACGTTCTTCTGGTTACCGTTGTCCTCAACAAACTGCTTGCGGTCCGGGCCAAGCGAGACCGGCTGGAAAAGATAAACATGGTCATCGGGATGTTTTTCAGCGAGATGGGGACACATCTTCTTTCCTTTATCGCCAAAAACGACCCCAACCTGGACAGCTTCAAAAGCGAACTGCTGATCAGCGACCGCTGGTCCGGTCAGGAATACGCCACTGTACAAAGCCGGCTCAAGAATTACGCTTATATGATCGAGATTAATCAAGCCGGTTTGGACGAGCTTAAACATTTTCTGACCGGAAAAAGAGATTTTTTACTCAGGCTTCTAGAGAACCCGGCGCTGCTCGAACACGAATCCTTCACCGATTCACTCCGCTCAACCCTGCACCTGGCCGAGGAACTGGATCACAGAAAAAGTTTTGCGGATCTGCCCAACAGCGACCTGCTCCACCTGGCTGGTGATATAAAAAGGGCATACAAGCACATGGTCTCCCAGTGGCTGGCCTACATGCAGCACCTGAACAGAAATTACCCCTATCTGTTCTCTCTTGCCCTCAGGACCAACCCGTTTGACGAAGGCGCCTCACCGGTAGTGAAGCAATAATAGACACAAGGGGACGGTTCTCCTGTGTCAACGTCCAGCCTTATTGACACAGGAGAACCGTCCCCTTGTGTCACTTGTGTCACTCACCCTTGTCTCATTCTTTTTAATCTAGCTGCCTGAGTTCTTTCTTTAAAACTTTACCTGTGGCGTTTTTCGGCAGGGAGGCCAGCTCCACGATGTCGCGCGGCAGTTTATACGCGGCCAGGTTGGCCCTCAAAAAAGTCTTCAAGTCATTCTTGTCCAGCTTCATACCTTCTTTTAAAACCACGAAAGCCCGGACGCTCTCGCCGCGCTTTTTATCCGGCACCCCGATCACTGCCGCTTCTTTTACGGCAGGGTACTGGTATAATACTTCTTCTACCTCTCTCGGGTAAACATTCAGGCCGCTGACTATCACCATGTCCTTTTTACGGTCAACTATGTAAATGTACCCTTCTTCATCCTTATAGGCTAAATCCCCCGTGTAAAGCCACCCTCCCCGCAGGGCCTCGGCTGTTTCCCCGCTTAGTCCGAAATACCCCGACATAACGTTCGCACCCTGAACAATCAGCTCGCCAACCTGTTTTGGTTCGATCTCCCGGCCTTCCTGATCAACTATCTTGACCTGCACACCCGGCAGGGGCAGGCCAACCGAGCCGGGCTTGGTTGCCTCAATGGGGTTGAAACTTACAGCCGGTGAGGCCTCGGAAAGACCGTATCCCTCAATTACCCTCTGTCTGGTTTTGGCGAAGAAGCTGTTAATGGTTTCCATGGGCAAAGAAGCGGCGGCTGAGGCAAAGAGGCGCACTCCGGCCAGGTCCTCCGGTCTGGCCAGGGCGGCGTAATAGCTGTACATGGCCGGCACGCCTAATACGACGGTAACTCCCTGATCCCGGATGGTGGCTATGACATCCTTGGGGGAGAAGGTCTCAACGATAGTAACAGACGCTCCGGCATAAAGCGGCGCCAGCACCGCGCAGGTCCAGGCAAAACTGTGAAACATGGGCAGCACGCACAAAAAGTTGTCCCCGCCAACGGTATAGAGCACTTGGGTGATCGATTTGACATTGCTGATGAGGTTGTTGTGGGAAAGCATGGCCCCCTTTGGCTGTCCAGTGGTACCGGAGGTGTACAGGATAGCGCAGGTGTCGGATTCCTCAATGGAAAATTCAGGCGCGGCGGGATAATTGTCGTGCTCCAATGCTTTTTTGATTTCAGGAACATAAAGCTGAACCACCGCCAGGGATTGATCATTACCAGCAGAAAGCAAAAGCTGCTTATCGGTAATAATATGCTTTGCCCCGGCATCTTTTAAGATAAAGACTATCTCACGGGGTGTGAGCATGGTGTTTAGCGGCACAACCACGCAACCGAGGCTGACAATGGCCATAT
>Ga0074195_1004199_pt1 | contig 12121 bp, 8 predicted proteins | sample EPASupsiteHSE623_FD_64525 | JGI IMG/M metagenome (GOLD analysis project Ga0074195, IMG submission 64525) | Bioremediated contaminated groundwater from EPA Superfund site, New Mexico - Sample HSE6-23 | ecosystem: Environmental > Aquatic > Deep subsurface > Groundwater > Contaminated ...
AATATATTATTAAAGTTATATACGCATGTATTATTCAGCAAAACACAAAACCCCTTGATTCAATATATAGATACAAATTTCAATATAATTCCAACACTAAAAATAAATGATATTGCAACAGAAATGCTTACATTTAATAGAGTTATCTCAAAAGATGAAATAAAAATCTTAATAAATGAAATTAAAATGGATCTGAAAGATTATGCCCAAAAAGGAATGTCCAATGAATATCTAATGCTACTAAAAAAGAAAGTTTTATTAGAATTATCTAAATCTTTAAAAATAAGTAAAACTTTAAAAACCATTTATGCCGAACTAAAGTCAAAAGATATTAAATTGAATTTTGTTCATCAAGCTCTTGAAGAAATCAAAAACATCACCCTTGAAGATGTAAACAAAGTCGCAAAACAATACCTTAATCCTGATGAATGGAGTTTTTTCATCCTAGAAGGTAATTAAAGTAAAAAATTTTACTGCTAATTAATTTTATATTGATAAACTCTGATGCAATATTTTAAAAATGACTTCAAGACGCAAAAGGATTTTTAATGAAATTATTTAGATATCTTTACTTCAGCCTTTTCATGCTTCTTTGTTCAGCTTCTGCAATGATTTCTGAACAAAATATTTTATGCGAATATTGTTTTTTACTAAATGGATGGACGAACCAGTGCATGAATAGTGATGCTTGCAAATCGGCCAAGCAACAAGGTTGCAATATAGCAATAGGAACTCCATCTGAAAATTCAATTAAAGAACCTAATCAACTAAATACCCTTTGCGCCAACGATAAAAGCGATGTTGCTCAATCTCTTTTAAATGATAGGTATAATAAATTAAAGCAAATTAAAGACCAAAAACTCAAGGAAGAACGCGCAGCTTTCCAACGCGCAAAAGAGCGAGCAAGCAAATTTAAAACAATAGAAGCAAAAAGAAATCAAGTAGAAATAGAACAGCAAAAAAAGTTCGAAACAACTAACCAGCAATTAAAACAAATAGACAAAAAATTACTTGAAAAAATCTTAGATGGCAAAATCGACATAGAAAAAGCCTCCAAATCAGAGGGATTACTAAAAAATAAAGATGTAGCCGATCTTATAAAAATTATTAAAGACTCGCGCGACAACTTTAAAAAAATAACTCAAACCGAAAAACAAAAAAAAGATGCAGAAATTAAAAAAGCTGCGGAAATCGCTAAAGATCTTATAAATTCCTTCGAAAATGATTCTACAAATGCAAAAGATTTTTATAAAAACCAAAATAGAATTAAAAATATAGCTGATGGTATTGATAATTTAGATAAAGCTGATAACACTTTCAATAAAACAAGCTTTACACCGGTAACTGATGGCGAAGCTAAAGCGCTAAAAGATCTTTCTGGCGAAACATTAAATAAGCTTCAAAACAGCATCAAAAATGAATTTATAGCAACGTTATCTGATGTATCAACTTTAAATTCACACTTTATAGACAATTTTAATGTTAGAAGTTTAACAGAAGCTGCTTGTGAAATTGCTTCAGCCGGAAGCCAAAGTATAAAAAATAAAAATTATAATGAGGCTTATTCGTTATCAAACATAAGTGAAAAAATTGTAGACGTAACAAGATCGACAGCTAATTATGTTGCGTCTGTATACGATAACACACTATCCAACATAGCTAATGGTTTCCATGAGGGCTCCCAGCTTTTTGACGGTGCTAAAAACCACCTAATGGTCAATTTAAAAAATTATAATGAATACCTTCAAACCTGCCCACCTGACGTACCTCAAGATATGTTAATAGCTCTTATTGGTGCCAAAGGTATTGATGCTGTAATGACCGCGGCATCGGACACTTGCAAAATTGGGGAACTAGGGGCAAATGTTTTACGAGAGCCAATAGAAAATTCAAAAAAATTATGGGATTGTACCAAAGTAGCTGGCGCATTTATCGCTAAAGAAACTTTAAAGATGATCACCAATCCTGAAGAATTTAAATTAGACACTTTAAAGGTTGTAACCAAAGCAGAAACAATAATTAAAAATGAATATGATAAGTCTTCTGGCGAGATATGCATAGATCTTCTCGAATCAACTGTTTGGTTTGCTTCTAGTGGAAAAATATTTTCTACGTTAACGTCAGGTGGATATAAAGCCATTTCATCGTTAAATAGGCTTGCGCGACAAGAGGCAATAGCCTCCACCATGGCTGCATGTTGCGATGGACAAAAAATCATAATGCCCATTACAAATTCTATGCGAGAAGCTAGCAATACTATCGAAGCTGCACAAAAAATAGGATGTTGCTCTGCCCTACATGCATTAGAATTAATAGAATCTGTAGCTCAAGATCCACAGCTTCAAAATCTTAACAATGTAATAAAACTCTTTGAAGAAGCCTCTAGCACCTTCGCAGAACGTCCAGGATTTTGTAGCTGTATCTCTGATAAAATTTCACAAGCAGGAAAAGATGGAATTGTTGGCACAGTAAAAGGTTCCATGTATGAAGTTGAAATTGGATTGCATTTAGAAAATTCTGGTGAAACCGTTTTAAGATTCGGTCGAGAAGCTTCTTTAAAAGATTCTGCTGGTAAAATTTTAACCAGCGCAAGAGAATTTGATATAGAAACACCAACCAAGTTTATAGAATGTAAAAACATTATTTGGGATAGTATTAGCGCAAAAAAAACAAGCGATCTTAAAACCACATTTGCCTTGCAAAATCAAATCGCAAAACAACTTGGCAAAGTTTTTCCAGAAAACATGAAATCCTTTTTTAACAAACATGGAATAAAATTTATCGAAGGAAAATAACATGAGTACTTATCGCAGTTTAGATTTTTTAATAGAAGCTGAACATAATGAAAAAAATTTAAAAGCTATTTTAAAAAATTGTGACAATCTAGATTTTGTTTATTGCTTAGGAAGATTTGATAAAATTTTATCAGCAGATGATGCTGTTAAATTTTTTATTAATATCGAAGAAAATGAACCTTCTTGTATAAGCTTAAAAATGCATGATATTATCGTTGATTTCTCCATTCTAAAAGAAACGAATAATACCCTGCAAATAGGCTTCTGGGTCGGCCATTTGTTTTGGGTAAAACATGAAAAAGATTCAACAGCAAAATATGTTTTAGATGTTGAAAGATATTTCAAAAAATTAATGCTAATTTGTAACGGTTTTAAAATTATTAATGCTTCATTCGAATACCAATATTAATACTTCTTTCCAATACCAGTGAGAATAAAATGATTGAAATTTGTGCAATTTTAAATATGGAATTTAGCGCTCAAGACGATAGTAACTTAAATGTTTTACTTAAAGATGGATTTTTTAGTGGAGTTAGATACCTAGATAAAAATTTTCAAAAAAGCAAAACTTATGGGATAGAATTTTCAAGAACTGATAACACTAGCGACAATTTAAATAAAAGTATTTACTTTTTAGCTGAATACAAAAATTACAAAGTAAAAGTAATCTTATCGAAATTACAATTTGGTGCTACTGAAATCAAAATGGTTCCTTATGAAAAAATCTTTGAAGTAGTTCATAAAGACGAAAACCTAACTTCCGTTGATTTAGAATTTTATCTCAAATTATTCTTTTGTTTTACTAGTAGTTTCGCAATGGGAAAACTTGATGCAAAAATTTTATAAATTTACAAAAGCATGACCCTCAAAGATATAAACAAAGCATCAAAGCAATACTTTAACCCTGATCAATGAAGTGCTTTACTCCTACATAGTAATTAAAAGCTAAAAATATCAATAATTTCGAAGCTTTTTCTTGACATGAAAAAGTATATTGAGTAGCATTTACTACATGTTGCATCAAGTAATCGTACTAATGAAATATTTTAAGATTAAAAGAGAGCCGCTAGCTCAGTTGGTAGAGCAACAGCCTTTTAAGCTGTGGGTCGCAGGTTCGATCCCTGCGCGGCTCACCATTTTGATTAAAACAAGATTTAATATGCCCCCATCGTCTAGGTGGTTAGGACACAGGACTTTCATTCCTGTAACAGGGGTTCGAGTCCCCTTGGGGGTACCATCTTAAGAAGATGTACCTGAAAATCAATCCATATCTAAACCTCTCTAATTCAAGTAGTTTTTTATGGTAAAAGGATTTACCAAATGAATTTCACTGACAATTTAAAAAGCTTCCTATTTATCGCAGCCGGCCTCTTCTCTATTATTTACTTTGCTGGCGATCTTATTCTAAAAATATTAGCAATAATAATCGGTTTAATCTTAATAATTATCGGTTTTAATATAGGAAGCAACAATAATTCATACTCATATCGCTTTTTAAGCTTCAAAAACTACTTCAAAAAATTTTAACTTTACTTTTCAAACAAGCAAAAATACTATTCTTTCCAGGCTTATTGTTTTATAAAGATTTACTTTGCTACTATTTAATAGAAAATCGTTCGCAACTATAAAAATTTCATTAAACAGTAAAACGAACGGAATCTTTTGTTGAAATTTATAGGACATAAAGGAGGTCTTAATGGATGCTAAAAAATTCTTAGAAACCTGTGGAGAATGGTGCAAAAACAACAAAAAAGTCATTATAGGCGGTGTTATTTTTGTTTTCGGTTTATTTTTAATTTTTGAATCAAAATACATTTTAATTAATGCAATTTTATTAATCCTAGGTTTAGTCTGTATTTACTTTGGTTTACATCTTATGAACCTAAAAAAAATAACTGATATAATCGACAATTTATTAAAAAAATTAAAAAGTATTATATTAGATCACAAACATTAAACACTGTAAAAAGACAATAAAAAGGCCCCACTTTTTCGAGGCCTTTTTTTATTTATATTAATATTATTTTATAGAAACATTCGAATGTTTCTATTCATAAGCTTATTAAACCTAGCAATGCGTATAATTTTCCCAAGATGAGAGTCTTCAAATAGCGCCTCATTTATTTCTTCAATTGTTTTAAGCCTAGACAAACTACAACTTTCTAATCTATACCAAAAAAAATCTACCGCTTCTCTTGGATAAGGCGAAACCGTACAATTTGCTTCTTCATGCAAAATAAAATATGAAGTAAAAAAATCTTTTACCGATTCAAAATCTGCATATTTCACATCTAATTGCAAACAATCAGTATGAAATCTTTCCATATGCCTTCTTATAAATTCCAAGCGAGAATCCGAAAAAAGACTATTATCAACCTCAACAGACTCTAACATCCCAAAAAGTTTAATTTTTACACCATTTAACTGAGATATTAAAACAAGTGCTGTAAAAAATATTAATTTGAATTTTTTCATAAATAAACTCTGTCCATTTAAATTGTTTATTAGGCTTTATCAAACTCTATCTTCAATTTTTTATAAGTATCTTTTAAATCAAATGATATTGGCTTAGTGTCAAATATAACAGCCATAAAATTAATATCCCCGCTCCACCTCGGAACAACATGTATATGCAAATGTGAAGGTATTCCTCCGCCACTTTCTTTACCCATATTTATCCCAACATTTAAAGCCTCTGGTTTTAAAGCCATTTTTACCACTTCCACCGCCAAATTTAATTCTTCCATAAGAGCTGCTCTTATTTGAACTGATAAATCACTCAAATTTGCCTCATGCTCTAAAGGTAAAACCATAATATGACCTGCAGTATAAGGATAAATATTTAATACAGTAGCTGTATGCTTAGTCTTTCTTAAAACAAAATTTGTTTCATCATTTTCTATATCTTTAAACACTTCACAAAAAACACATTTATTATCATCGCAAGATTTACTATTTTCAGTGCCACCCAAAATATAACTGCTACGCCAAGGAGAATAAATCTTCTTCATAAATTCCTTTTTTATTCTTTAGGTTTTACAGTACTTTTTAAAAACAAATCTTTAAGTTGTTTTTCATCAACTACAGAAGGTGTTTCCATCAAAAGACATGAACCTGTATTTGTCTTTGGAAAAGCTATAACATCACGAAGAGAATCTGTATTTACAAGAGTCATAATAATTCTATCAACTCCCAAAGCAAGACCACCATGAGGAGGGAAACCTAAAGTTTGAGCTTCAAGTAAAAATCCAAAACTTTTTTGTGCAACTTCAGGAGACATTCCTATAATTTCAAATACTTTTGCTTGTTCTGTAGTATCATGAATTCTTATTGTACCACCACCAATTTCTTCACCGTTACATACAATGTCATAAGATCTTGACCGAATATCTTCAAGATTCATTTCTTTCCAACCTTTTTGTGGTTGAGTAAATGGATGATTTACAGTATTCCACTTCTTTAACTCTTCGCTCCACTCAAACATAGGAAAGCGCTCAACCCATGTAAACGCAAATTTACTTGGATCCATTAAATTTAAATTTTTACCAAGCTCTAAACGCAATTTCCCAAGAGCCGCCCAAGCCTCTTTATATTTTCCTGCAATAAAAAATAATGTTGAATTTGTAGAAACCCCTGAAACATAAGCCTTAATTTTTTCAAAAAAATCTTTGGCTAAAAATTTTGCAATCGGAGATTCTACGTTTCCTGACTCATCGAATTTAATATAAACCAAACCAGCCACTTTTAATTTAGTAGTAGCAAATGCAACCCAATTATCAAGTTCTGATCGGCTAAACTTTTTTGAATCAAACATAATAGCACCAATCTTGCCACCATCATCAATAACCTGTTGTAAAAATTTTACACCGGCACCTACAAATAAATTAGTAACATCATTTATTTTAGACTCAAATCTTAAATCAGGTTTATCATTACCATAACCAGCAAAAGCTTCATCAAAAGACATTGAAGCCAAAGGTAAATTAAGCTTTATTCCTAAGGCTTTTTCCCATATAACTTCTAAAACACCTTCAACAATTTTTTTAACATCATTTTCTTCAACAAAAGACATTTCTAAATCAAATTGTGTAAATTCTGGCTGCCTGTTCGCTCTAAGATCTTCATCTCTAAAACAACGAGCAATTTGAAAATATTTGTCCATTCCACTAGCCATTAACAATTGTTTATAAACCTGAGGAGATTGTGGCAACGCATAAAAAGTTCCGGGCAATAATCTAGATGGAACTAAAAAATCTCTTGCACCCTCAGAAGAACTTTTAGACAAAATAGGCGTTTCTATTTCATAAAAGCCTTGTTCATCCATATATTTTCTAATCGTAAGAATAACATCATGACGCATCTTAAAATTTTTATGATTTCTTGGAGAACGCAAATCTAAATATCTATATTTAAGCCGCAATTCTTCATCAACACTTTCTACATTATCCATCTGAAATGGTAAAGTTTTAGACTTACTTAAAACTATTAATTTTGAAACTAAGACCTCGAATTTCCCTGTAGATAATTTATCATTTATAAGGTGAGGCGCTCTATTTATTAACTTACCCTGAACATTAACAACATATTCTTGCTTTAAATTTTGAGCCAGATCAAACATATTTGCATCAAGATCCGGATTAAAAACTAACTGAACAAGACCAGTTCTATCTCTCAAATCTACAAAAACTAAACCACCATGGTCTCTTTTAGTATTTACCCAACCAGCTAAAGATAATTCTTTGTTCAAAAATTTTTCCGAAACTTCTCCGCAATAACAAGATCTTTTAATTGTTTGCATCCATTTTCCTCAACTCCAATAGGCCTTAACCATATATTTTCAATCTTATTGACATCCTCGCCTGCGCGAGGATCCAGACTTCGAAGCAACTCTTAGCAGTTAAACTTCTTAAAATGCCTCTATGTTCATTCAAAGCAGATATATAAAATTTTTATACCACAAAAAAAAATTAAAGTCTTTTTACTTAATCAAAAAATAGGGCAGAGTTTCCTCTGCCCTATTAGATTAAACAAGTATAATTTTTAAAACTTATAATCTAATCCAGCATTTAAAAAATAAGCAGTATCATTACTTATTCTGTAATTTAAAGGATCAATGTCAGTCTTGTTTGCATCATTAAGTTTATTATAAAGGTCGCCAGATAATGGTAACCCTTTCATATCTTTATAATAAGTTCCTGGGAAGAATATTGCGCCATCCCCAAACAAGAAAAGATTTTTTAACATTTCATACTTAACTCTAACGTTCCATTCTATTCCTAAAAAGTTACTTGCATAACGATCATGATCATAATGTAAAGCTACAGAGTCATATTTATGGCTACGATGTGCCTTAATAAAACCAAGAACGTTGGTCCAAAGATAAAATTTCTTTTCATCATGATTTAAAGGAAACCATTTCAATCCAGTTCCAATATAATGCATATCAGTGAAAGTAGCATCATCCTCAGCTTCTCTTGACTCAGCACTTACAGACAAAGGTCTTTTAAGTTTTCTTGAATCAAGAACCAAAACACTAGGAACCCTAGGTCCACTATAACCTTCTTGAAGACCAATGAAACCATGATAAGTTTTATTATGCTCAGTAGAAGCATTGCGAGGTAAATGTGGGTTTTTATCGCCAGAAGCAAAACCATAGGCTCCTGCCAATTTTAAATCTGCTTTTTTAAATTTATAAGCAAGATCTGTAACAAACATCCAACCTGCATATTTATTTCTATAATAAGGTCTATATCTATCTGATGAATTCCATAAACCTGGAGATATTTCTGTATTATTTAAAGCTACTAATACATCTGAGCTTGTATCATTAAATTTACTATTTACAGTTGCAGCATTTGCATCAACAGCAGTTTTATTTGCAGTTGAAACTTGAACAGAACTTCCACCTTGAGAACCAAGTACCTTACTATACTTTGTTACAACATTGCCGCTTGAGTCTCTTCCTAAAATTAAAACATTTCTATCCAAAGCAAAAACAATTTCTCTACCATAGTTAAAAGCACCCTCAGCACCAAATTCAAAGTCACCATAAGAATATTCGCAACCTAAACCAGCAGAACCAAGCTCACTTTTTGAATCACCATCAAACTCAATCCATCTATCTGAACCTTCGTTATATAACCAATATGGTTCAATATCTAAAGAACCATATTTATCAGATTCAAAAGCATTCCATTGCATTCTCGCAGCATAAAGTTGATTGTCTTTTCCAAAACCTCTCCAAGGAGTTTGCAACCTACCTATAGTATTAGACTTAACAAAATTAAATGTTTTACCTAATGTGTCTGTATTTTCTTCCAAAATGGCAAAATATAAATCATAAGTTAATTTGTCTTTAATTAACTCACCATGAAGATTTATACCTGGCGAAAATTGATCAGAATTATATCCTGTTGAAATTCCAAGGAAATCTTTTGAAACCCCATAAATATCACCCAATACAATTCCACGACCTAAAGTAAATGGGAAAAAACCAAGTTTTATATTATGCAATTTTGCATCTTTAGAAGGGAAAAGAGAATTAAGTGTAAACTGTAACCAAGCTTCTCTGACACCCAAATACGGACGTAAAGATTTATGCTTATGATTACCAACAACAACACCTGTGCCATCTAATTTTACATCTTCATCTAATGTAGAAAAATAAGCTCCACTGTCGCCCCAAACAGCTTTTGCTCGAATATCTGTATAAAATTCAATAGCCTTATAACCAAATTTTTGCTTCCCAAAACCCACGTTAGTTGTAAAATCCAAAGTCTGTTTAAAATAATTTAATCTATCAGGAATATGACTATTCAACATAACAACATTTTTTGCCTGATATGTTTCAACTTTGGTTCTACCACCAAAAGACATTTCTAAGTCGCCTGTTGAAATAGATAATGAAGATTTACCTATTAAACCACCACCAGATGTATCTTCTTGTCTCTCTTTTTGAATAGCCGTTTCAGGCCCTTTATATGTATCTGCTGCTATACTTGCAGCAACAACCAACAAACCAAAAAATAAACCTTTTTTAAAGATTTTTTTTAGCATTTTATCTCCTTGTATCAATTACTATTTATGTAAGACAAAGGTTCATTCTAAGATCTTAGATTCCTTTAAACAATGAGCTAAATTTAAAGAGATTGATGAGATTGTCAATAAAAACATGGATGGTAATTACGAGTTACGGCCATCTAATTTTAATGATATTACAATTCATTTTTTAAATTTTGCTTTTTCTACGTAAGATACCTTTTCTTAATTTATAGTTTTTGTATTGTAGGGAGATTTTAGTGTAAAAACCTCCCTACCACCATCCACACATCAAAAAACTACGTTTTCTGAACTTTCCTTAAGTGTATCTAACTAAATGCTCCGCAGCTTTGCTACGAGCATTTATAGATACAATTTAAGGTATTATAATTTATAGAATTTAACTCCCATATAACAAGCTAACCCTCTTTAATTAATTAATGCAAACTCGATAATTATAAACCATCTATTAATTTACTTTTTGTACATAAACATTTATCGCCTCATATTTGTCATTCTCGCGTATGCGAGGATCCAGGCTTCGAAGCTATGCTAAATATGTTATTTTTTGATAGTACCTTAGACGCATCTAGCAATTCTCGCAGCGAAGCTGCGGAGGATTTATTTAGATACGCTCAAGGGAAGTCCAGAAGACGTAGTCTTTTGATTTACAGAGGGTGCAGGGAGACTTTTAAATCAAAGTCTCCCTGCAATACATAAACTATAAATTAAGATCAGGAATGTTACGTAGAAAAAACAAGAATAATTTTACAAATACGTTGTATTAATTGACCGTTCGTACCCATTCGACTGCTCTCGCTAAAAGCTCGCTCCTCTCAGGGCGAACGATTTTGTAAAAAATTTCTTAATAATTCCCTTACACTATCGCTTTCACCGCTTTAACAATCGCATTGCAATCAATTTCAGCATAAGCAAGCAATGCTTCAGGTGTACCCGACCTTGATAGCCCTTTTACATAAAGATTTTTAATCTCAAAATCATTACCTGACAATTCTGTTACAACAGCTTCACCTATTCCACCAGCAAGATAATGATCTTCAACTGTAATCATTTTTCCACCAGATTTTTGAACTGTTTCAACAATAGTTTTAATATCCAAAGGCTTTACGGAATAAAGATCAATAACAGAAATATTAATTCCCTCTTTTTTCAATAATTCATAGGCAGATAAAGCTTCAAATAAAGTAACACCTGCCCCTATAATACAAACCTTGTCATTGCTGCTTTGTTTTACAATTTTACAACCACCAATCTTAAACTCTTCAAACTTATCATAAATCACAGGAGTTTTCCCCCTAGTTGTTCTTATATAAGAAATCCCATTATTATAACCAGCCATAAGCTGAACAATTTTATAAGTAGAAACAGGATCACTTGGATAAAAAACTATAGAATTTGGAACAGATCTAAACATTGCAATATCTTCAAGCGCCATCTGAGATGGACCATCTTCTCCGATCGAAACTCCGCAATGAGAACCTGATAATCTTAATGCATTTCTACCAATTCCAGCCATACGAATTTGATCAAATGCCCTAGAAAAAAAAGCTCCAAATGTTGCAGCAAAAGGGATCTTGCCTCTTGCTTCAAAGCCAGTAGCAATACTAACCATATTTTGTTCTGCAATAAAGCACTGAAAAAAACGATCTTTATGTTTTTTCTCAAAAATATCTGTATAAGTGGAATTTTTCACATCGGCATCAAGAACAACAACTTTTGAATCTGCATCACCCAAATCCCTTAATGCATAACCAAAAGCTTCCCTAGTCGCCATTTTATTTCCGAGAGAAAACAAAGAAGATGCTACCGCACCATTACTTTCACAAACATGACAAATAGCTTTGCTTTGTTCACAAATATGAAAATTACAAACGTTACAAAAACAAGAATTCGATAATATTTCAGTATTTTTAACTTCAGTAGGCAATTTAGGAACAAATACCTCATTAACTTCACTTTTTAAAAATTTTCTTTTTAATTCTTCGATAGCCGCTAAAGCATCTACTTCATTAAAAGGTTTACCATGAAAACCATTTTTATCTGCAACATTATCTAATCCATAACCTTTGAAAGTTTTAGCTATAATAACAGTTGGTTTATTATTTAAATTTTCAATCTTATCAAAAGTCTTTATTAACTCTTCAACATTATGTCCATCAACAATAAATGTATTCCAACCAAAAGCTGCAAATTTCTTTGCATATTTATCTACATCATGATTGTTTATAAATTCGCCTGACTGTCCAAGACGATTACAATCAACAATT
>Ga0074195_1004200_pt1 | contig 12119 bp, 12 predicted proteins | sample EPASupsiteHSE623_FD_64525 | JGI IMG/M metagenome (GOLD analysis project Ga0074195, IMG submission 64525) | Bioremediated contaminated groundwater from EPA Superfund site, New Mexico - Sample HSE6-23 | ecosystem: Environmental > Aquatic > Deep subsurface > Groundwater > Contaminated ...
CATATTGAGTCTCTTGATTGAGTGTTCGGGCATCTGTCTTTTCCATGAAAAGACTCTACCACAATGTGTACAAAATTTATATATTTATTCGCCTAGTCAATAGCCGGGCTGGCTATGGAACCTGCTGGGTATGGTGTTTTTAGTGATGGCGCCTACCTTGGGGCAAACCCCGCTGTAGCCACGGCAGTGAATATGGCACAGTTTTATACAGGATGGGAACATTTTTGCAAATGGGGCCGCGCGGGTGGTCTCCCATCAGAGCCTGGAAGTTATGGAGGCTTTAACGAAGTGGACTATCTCGCCGCGAATACGGACATATATTTGGCACTTATTCGTGGGCAGTATGGCATAACCAACGGCTGGGATCACTACATACGGGGAGGTATACAGGAGGGTAGACAACTCAAACCGTAATGGCATGTGGAGAAAGATCTTGATGTGAAACTGATAATGGCTATGAAATGTATTAATTTTGAAGTATATATATTTATCCTGACAAAAAAACTAGGAGGGTTTGATGGTTGATTCAGAAGCGCACAAAACTGCAGCAGTTACTATATGTGCTGTTAATTATTTATCAAAAGCTCTCGTATTAAGAGATTCATATATAGCTTGCCATCCAGGCAGCGATTTTTTCATTCTACTCGTTGACAGAAAAAACAACAACATCGGCTCTGCTATTCCTGACGTTAAGATCCTTTGGGCTGAAGATCTCGCAATTGAAAACTTTGATTGTTATGCTTTCAAGTTTGATATTATTGAGTTAAGTACGAACGTAAAGCCTGCGACACTAAAAACGCTGCTAAAAAAATATGAGTCAGTTCTTTATATTGACCCGGACATTCGAGTTTACAGCTATTTACAGACGGTGTACGACAGCTTGGCCATTCATCCGGTCGTTGTAACTCCGCACACAATGACTCCTGTTTTGGATGGAAAAAACCCGTCAGATATTGATTTTTCACGAATGGGGTCTTTTAATTTAGGTTTTGTTGGCGTAAGCAGAAGCGAAGAGGGCATCGCCTTCCTCGATTGGTGGTCAGAGCGATGTTTGAAACTTGGTTATTATGAGCCGCAACTTGGCCTGGCAGTTGATCAGAAATGGGTTGATCTTGCTCCCTGCTTTTTCCCTAATTTGAAGGTTTTGAGAGACCCGGGATTGAACGTTGCTTTCTGGAATCTACATGAAAGAACACTTTCCAAAAGGGACGATAAGTGGTTTGTCAACGGTGAGTCTCCACTATATTTCTTCCATTTTAGCTCGTTCAGTACTGATGACCCCCATGCTATAGCACATAAACAATCTCGGTTTGCTTCCGGCAGTAGGCCGGATCTGCATGAACTGGTAGATGAGTATGCACAGCTACTAGTTACTAAAGACGATTCAAGGTTTTCAACAACAAAATATTCAAATGACTATTTTGATGATGGAACTTATATCACACCCGCATTGAGAAGGTTTTATGCAGCGCTTGAGGATACATTTACTGATGTCAAAAATCCGTTTTCAAGTTCTTCGAGGGTATATGAATTTGCCATTAAACAGCGATTGGCTCTTAAGGGATATAAGCCCGCACAACGCTATACATTCAAAGACATGGATAAGTTTTCTTCTGCAATAAACATCATAAATAAATTATTGCGCGTGTTTTTACGAGTGGTTGGACCGAATCGATATTTTTCATTCATGAAGTATTTAGTACATCTGTCAAGCATAAGAAATCAAAGAGACGTTTTGAAATAATCTACAGAAGGAATTTTATGAAGCCATCAGTATTGATTACCGGCGGAGCTGGTTTTATCGGTAGAAATGTATGTAGAGATTTATTGCGGAAGGGGTGCTCTGTCAGAATTCTTGATAACTTTCATCCTCAAATACATGGGACTGACGACAGACTCCCTGATGATATTGCTTCCCAAGTGGAACTTGTCAGGGCCGATATTAGAGACAGGGCTGCTTTATCCAAAGCGGTTAACAGTGTTGATGCTGTTATTCACCTGGCCGCCGAAACCGGCACAGGTCAATCAATGTATGAAATTTCGCGTTATTTCGATGTTAACGTCCAAGGCACTGCTAACCTGCTGGATATATTGCAGAACGATAATGCAGGGAAGAATGTTCGCTCTTTGATCATTGCTTCCAGTCGTGCCATTTATGGTGAGGGCAGCTATACATGCCCGGAACATGGCGTTGTTTTCCCTGACTCGCGCACGAACGCTCGCATGTCTTCCGGAAATTATGATCTACATTGCCCCGAGTGTGAGCAGGTTGTTTCGTTGGCTGATACAGAAGAAACAGCTCCATTTCGACCGATGTCAGTATATGGCCTGACAAAACAGGTACAAGAGCAGGCTGTTCTGATGCATTCCCGTACTAATGGTTTAAACGCGTTTGCTTTGCGCTATCAGAATGTCTTTGGACCGGGACAATCCCTAAAAAATCCCTACACCGGTATCCTGGCAGTATTTTCCAACTTGGCACGTCAAGGTCAGCCAATTGATGTTTATGAGGATGGTTTGGAGTCGCGTGACTTTGTGTATATTGATGATGTTGTTGAAGCAACGGTGCGGGCGATAATGCACGATGGTCCTTATGTGGGCGCTTTGAATGTCGGAACTGGTGAAGCTGTGCCGGTGATTACTGTTGCCAAAGAAATTAACAGTTATTTTGGGAATAAATCTGAGATTAGGGTTTCAGGTGCTTTCCGTCTTGGCGATGTCCGGCACAATAAAGCAGCAACCAGACGGCTGGAATCTGTTTTGAATTTTAAGCCCTCCGTGCCATTTCGTGAAGGTTTACATCAATTTCTCGCCTGGGCAGAGACTCAACCGCTTGAGGATAAAGCTGCTTATCAAAAGTCTGTGTTAGAACTCCAGGAACGCGGCCTTATGGGGCAAGGAGCAGGAGCATAGCTATGTCAGAGACATTTCAGTCACTTGTTAAAGCTGATTTGTTGCGGCTTGGACACGCTTCAGGTCTTCGATTATGGGTCAAGCTCATCCATCCCCGTTTTGTGCCTGTTCTACTCATCCGACTTTCGCAGTTGTGTCATGGAAGCCGACTGCTACGTCCATTCAGTATGATTTTTTCTCTTGCAAATGTCATACTGTTCGGCCTTGAAGTCACTCCGCGCTGTAAGATAGGTCCCGGCCTTTTGATCCCGCATACATCCGGAACGGTCATTGGCGCTGCGGAGCTTGGCAGTAATGTCACTATATTTCAAGGGGTGACTTTGGGCGCCAAATTTGCTGACTTGGGGTTTACGCCTGAAACAAGACCAGTATTAGAAGATGATGTTGTCATTGGATCTGGAGCGAAGGTATTGGGTGGCATTCGTATCGGCAGTAAAGGTGTCGTTGCATCTAATTCACTTCTCACGGAATCGGTTCCGGCAAATGGATTTGCGATTGGAGTCCCGGCGGTTGTGAAGGTGCGGGAATGAGTGATGTTTCTTTGTCAGGGAAAAAAATTATTTTCTTTGGTCCAAAAACATTTGGTTACGAGAATGCAATTGTTAGCGAACTGGGGCTACTGGGAGCAGAAGTAACATTTCACAGTCATTTACCTTCTGAACATCCTTGGGGTAAAGCGATATTCAGGCTTTTCCCGAAGTTAGCCTGGCGATATGCAGATCATTATTTCTTTACTTGGCTCAATCAGCATGGACCAGCAACATGTGATTTGGTTTTTGTAGTTAAGGGAGAGGGATTAACTCCAAATTTTCTTCAGCACCTGAAAAAACGCTATCCCAATACTCGCTTGATACTCCATCTGTGGGATAGTCTAGTAAACTGCAAACACATCCAACTGAAATTTCCCTACTTTGATAGTATGACCAGTTTTGATCCCTCCGATTGCAAAAATGTTCCACAATTCAGATATCGTCCGCTGTTTTTTTTAGATAAATATCTTAACCGTGAACAGAATAATACAGGGCAAGGTGTATTTTTCATCGGTACATTAAATGGAGATCGACCGGAGGTTATTCATCGTCTTATTCAATCGTGGAAAGCAGCTTCAGAATTTAAGTACTGGTTATTTGTTCGTAGCCGCTTGGAACTTATGCTGCGAAAAACATTCGACAGATCATTGAAACAAATAGCAGAATCACATCTGCTTTATAAATCAATGTCCGCCGAGACAATTTCTCAACACTACAATGAATGTGCAGCCGTTCTTGACATAGAGCATCCCAATCAATCGGGATTAACGATGAGGACTTTTGAGGTTATTGCATCAGGTAAAAAACTGATAACAACAAACCGGAAAATAGTTGAACATGATTTTTACGATCCTGCCAGAATATGTGTGATAGATCGAAATAATCCGGCTATTCCAGATGATTTTTTAAAAGCACCTACGCCTGCATTGTCAGAGGATTTCATTGCCCATCATTCATTACGAGGGTGGATTCTTGATATAATGAGCCCTTGCACTTACTAGAAACTGACGGGCAGAGGCGGTGCGTTGAATCAGCTGATATATCGTTTACGGTGGATAGTACCATGATTCGGCTGGAGTTGGGGTGGATGCCGCCGTTTACTATGGAAAAAGGGCTTAAGGAAACGGCGGGGTGGTTCCGCGGCAAATTGTGAATTTTGAATTATGAATTATGGATTGGAAAAGACGTAAGAAGCAATTCTGGATGTTGATTTAGGATTGAAATGTTCAGGTAGTTTGAAAGACAGTTATTGGCTCCGGTTGTTACGGGATAATAAAACCCTTGATGAAGTAGATGTTAAATCACTCCTTTCGGAATCTGACGCTATAATTAAAATTCTCCCTTCGATTGTAAAATCAACGAATGAAAGTAATTCAAAATTGACCTAACTGTCCTCTTGTTTTGTAATTTGATCTGATATACTTCAATAGTGTAAACGATATCATTATGGAGGCTGGGTATGGCTCGAACGGTAGTTAATATTGATGATTCATTGTATGAACAAGCAAAGGTATACACCGGTCTGAAAAAGAAGGTGGATGTTGTCAATTATGCGTTGAAACATCTGCTTGAGCAACGGGACATGGAGAAAATACTTGAACTGCGTGGCAAAGTGGTGTGGGAAGGCGATCTGGACGAGATGAGACAGGCGCGTAATGGTTCTTGTTGATACCTCTATCTGGATTGATTTCTTTCAGGCACCGGAGAGCCATACCGGATCTGCGCTTGTATCAATTATCAAAGATCATAATAGTGTCGCTCTTTGCGGCATAGTACACCAGGAGGTTCTGCAGGGTATTCGCAATCAGAAGAGTTTGAGCTTGTACGCGAGCGGTTGTTGAAATTTCCCTTTGTCGAGGCGAATCTTGACACGTGGCTGCTTGCTGCATCTCATTATCACGAACTGCGAACAAAAGGAATTACAATGCCACTTGTCGATGTAACTATTGCAGCTATCGCAATCCTTAATGATATACCACTGTTTAGCAGGGATGCACATTTTGTGGAAGTTGCGCAGGTGAGTGGTTTGAGGTTGTATGGTGGATAAACCTCCCCTTACGCCTGTTTCATGGTTGTGGCTTCCATCGTCAGTATCTTTGTATATCTTGGGCAGTCTGTTTTGTCATTTGTTACAGCGTCAGAGGACATAGGTAATCATAACCCATTACCCATATTTTATTGTTTGCTAAAGTAAAAATATCGGTTATTATTCGCTTATGATAAATAGATGGCTTTATAATCCCATATCCGACGCTATTACAAACGATTTGATTCTGGTGATTGTTGGGGCTCGGCAGGTCGGTAAAACAACCATCCTGCGCCAGCTGTATAAGGATTGCCGGCAGCGTGGGCAAACAGCCCATTTCATTAATCTGGAACGCCTTGAATATGTTGCTTTGCTCAACCAGGCACCGGAGAAAATCTTTTCAATCCTGCCTCTGCCACCAGAAGGTGAACGCGCTACTGTATTTATCGATGAGGTCCAATATCTTGAAAATCCTTCAAATTTTCTGAAACTGTTGTTTGATGAATACCGGGGTCGCCTGAAACTCGTAGTAACAGGATCTTCGGCCTTTTATATCGACCAGAAATTCACGGACTCCCTTGCTGGACGCAAACGCCTGTTCCATCTGCCAACCCTCTCCTTCAGTGAGTTTCTGTTGTTCAAACAGCGCGATGACTTGGCAAAGCTCCTCCCGACACGCCTCTCACCGGATAATTTTACTATAATGTCACAACTGCCCCTGATGCAACGGAATGAACTGGTGCGGTACTTTAACGAATTTTCCCGCTTCGGCGGCTACCCGGCAATAGTGCTTGAGACCGATGAAACTGAAAAGCTCCTGATACTGGAAGAGCTGGTTAACTCCTCCGTAAAAAAGGATATTTTGGAGTCGCGGATAAGGCACCCGGAGCCTTATTTCATGATGATCAAGATGCTGGCGGCGCAAGTCGGCTCACTTTTAAACCGGAATGAACTATCGAAAGCCATTGGTGTTTCGGTACAGGCAATTGACAATTATCTGTATGTGCTGCAAAAGTCATTTCATGCCGTGATGATAAAACCATTCCATACAAACGTACGAAAAGAGCTGACCAAGATGCCGAAGCTTTATTTCGCCGACATGGGAATGCGGAATTATCTTGTGGGAGATTTCCGTGATTTTGGGCTGCGCAGTGATCGGGGTGCCTTTCTTGAGAATCTCTGTTTCAGACAGTTAAGCAATTATACGGCGAGCGATGATATATCTTTTTGGAGAACACAGGATAAAACAGAGCTGGATTTTGTCGTGGCCGGTCAGTACGGCTTCGAGGTAAAATCGAATCCGGAGACATTTACACCCTCCACATATACCGGCTTCCGTGAGCGGCATCCCTCAATCACGGTGGACGTTATTACCTTCGACAGTTTTGCCGGAAAACCGACTCATCGTGTATGGGGGGCGTTCGGATTTTGAAACGACTATTTGACTTCACCTGTTCATCCTTGGCATTTATCTTCCTGGCCATTCCGATGTTGCTGACCGCCCTGGCGGTCAAGTTGACTTCACCGGGGCCGATACTGTACTGGTCCGACCGGGTGGGCAGGGAGAACCGCATCTTCAGGATGCCCAAATTCCGCACCATGCGCACCGATACCCCGGCCGTGGCCACCCACCTGCTGGGTAATCCGGATCAATGGCTGACCCCGATTGGCAAGCTTCTCCGTAAATCCAGCCTGGATGAGCTGCCGCAGCTGTGGAGCATCCTGACCGGCGATATGAGCATTGTCGGTCCGCGTCCGGCTCTCTTCAATCAGGATGACCTGATCGCCCTGCGGACCGAAAAAGGGGTTCACCATCTCACGCCCGGCTTGACCGGTTGGGCACAGATCAACGGCCGGGATGAACTGCCGATCCCGGTCAAGGTCGAGTTTGATGAATGGTACTTGCGGCAGAGATCCTTTCTGCTAGATCTGCGGATCATCTTTCTGACCTTTGTCAAAGTGATCAGGCGTGAAGGGGTAACGCATTGAAGGAAATTTTGAATGGTGGATTTTGAATTCTGAATTGACCGGAAAGTGAAGCTTTTGGGACGTCGTGCCTGGCAAACAAAGCCAGCTCCCTGTGAAACCACAGATAAAACACCAATAACTGGCTGTTTTTAGATTGAATCACGGGCAATCTGCCTGTAAAATGCCGCGCCTCTCATGAATTCTAAAAACAATTTAACTGGATCAGCCCTTATGCTCACCAAACGCCGCCTGATCGTTTTTATCTCGGATACGTTCCTGATCGCTCTGGCCCTCAGCCTGGCATTCCTGCTGCGCTTTGATTTTTCAATTCCTCCGGCCCAGCTGGATCTGTTCTGGGAGTGTCTGCTGGTCGTGATTGTGGTCAAACCGCTGGTATTTTTTTCTACCGGATTTTACAACAGCCTGTGGCGCTATGCATCGGTGCAGGATGCGGTTGAAATCTTGAAAGGGACGACCCTTTCATCGTTCCTGGCCGTCTCGGCTGTTTTCTTTCTGCGCCAGTTTACCCCCATCCCCCGCTCGATCTTTGTGCTGGATTGGGTTTTGCTGTTTGCGCTGCTGGCGGCCAGCCGGCTTGTTTGGCGCGTCTGGCGTGAGACTTATGTGGTCAATCAAAGCAGCGATGGGCCGCGAACGCTGATTGTGGGCGCCGGTGAGGCGGGCAGCATGCTGCTGAAGGAGATCCGCCGTCAGCCCCATGCCGCCTACCACGTAATCGGCTTCGTGGATGACGCCCCCGATAAAAAAGGGATGAAACTGCACGGTGTGCCGGTACTGGGAGGGACCAGACAGCTCAAGACCCTGATCCTGGCCAATGAAATTGAAGATGTGATCATTGCCATGCCTTCGGCTAACAGCAAGACAATCCGCGGAATTCTGGATTCCTGCAAGAACGCCAACGTGACCTTCAAAACCCTGCCCAGCATCGGTGAACTGATCGACGGCACACTGACCGTCTCCCAGATCAAGAATGTGGAGATCGAGGATCTGCTGGGACGTGATCCGGTGCTGCTGGATCGGGAGCTGATCGGTTCTTACCTGACCGGCAAGCGGGTGCTGGTGACCGGTGCGGCCGGCAGCATCGGCAGCGAGATCTGCCGTCAGGTGGCCCTGTTCCGCCCGGAAAAACTGATTCTGCTGGAGCAGGCCGAAACACCACTCTACGAAATCGAAAAAGAGCTGGTGGCCCGTTTTCCCGAACTGCGCATCCTGCCGCTGATGGCCGATGTGCGTGACCGCGAAAAAATCTTTGCGGCTGTTGAGGCGTTTGAGCCCGAGGTTGTCTTCCATGCCGCCGCCTACAAGCATGTGCCAATGATGGAGTACAATCCGACCCAGGCGGTACTGAACAATGTCTTTGGGTCAAAGAACGTGGCCGATGCCGCCCATCATGGCAACGTGCGCAATTTTGTGATGATCTCCACCGACAAGGCGGTCAATCCGACCAACGTGATGGGGGCCAGCAAGCGGGCGGCCGAGATCTATATTCAGGCCCTTTCGCGCACCAGTCGCGCCAAGTTTACCACGGTTCGTTTCGGGAATGTGCTGGGCAGCAACGGCAGCGTGATCCCGCTCTTCAAGGAACAGATTGCCAAGGGCGGCCCGGTCACGGTGACCGATAAACGGATCATCCGCTATTTCATGACCATTCCCGAGGCGACCCAGCTGGTGCTGCAGGCCGGCAGCATCGGCAGCGGCAGTGAAATCCTGGTGCTGGACATGGGCGAGCCGGTCAGGATTCTGGATCTGGCCGAAGAGCTGATCAGACTGTCAGGCCTGACCCCCTATGAGGATATCGATATCGTGGTGACCGGTCTGCGCCCGGGTGAGAAGCTGTTCGAGGAGCTGCTGATCGAAGGCGAAGGGGTTCTGCCGACAATTCATGACAAGATCAAGGTTCTGGCGCCGGTACAGATCGACATGGCTCCTGTTGCGGCCGAACTGGACGCGCTGCATGCTGCCGCCCGCACGGGCAGGGTGGATGACCTGATGGAATCCCTGAAACGGCTGGTTCCGGAGTTCAAGCCGGCCTACAGCTTTAACGGCGAAGCACCGCTGACCTTCCGGCGGGTGCGTCCCGACCTGTTTCCACCAGAACCTGCCGCAACTACCAAGGTTATCCCGATAAGGAAGTAGCATGATTCGCACAATCGTTTTGATGGCCGCACTCCTGTTGCTGTTCGCCACATCCGCGTGGCCGCTTGCTTCCACCAACATCCCGCTTGACAGCCCGATCTACGCCTATCTGGAGAAACTGGCCGGTTTCGGCTTGATAAAAAGTGATCTCAAGGGTATCCGCCCTTTCAGCAAAGCCGAGGTCGCCCGACTGCTGCTGGAGGCGGAGCAGAATCTCCCGGGAAAATCAACGACGCTGCCGCAGCTTGCCAGCGAACTGGTACGACGGGTGCGAGAGTTGATTCCCCGTGAGGTTTCACTGCGGGAGCAGCCGGATAAGAAACCGCAGGTGTTCGACTACAATCCTGTTTCATCCATCAGGCAGCGCTATGTCTACCTGGACGGCGCCCCGCGCAGCTACGAACGCCCGGTACATGATCCCGGCGATGACGGCGTGTTTGGCATCGGTTCCGGTCTGCGGCCGAAAAACCCTTATCCTTCTGTCGTACAGCAGCATGGCAGCGAGGGAACGCCCCTGTCCGAAAACAACAATGGCGCTCTTTACCGTTCGGGCCACAATGCCGAGCTGCGCTGGGCTGCCGAAGGCTATATCAGCGACAAGCTGGTCGGGCTGCTGGAGCCGGTCATCGCCTATTCAAAGAGTGATTCTGATGCCACACTGGAGCTGAATCGCGGCTACCTCAAACTGGGGGGCGACTGGCTGGAGCTGGAAACCGGAAAGGACGAAAACTGGCTCGGGCTGGGCTACCGCGGCGCCATCACCCTGAGCAACAACGCCCAGAACTTCACCCAGGTCAAGCTCTCCAGCCCCGAGCCGTTCCAGGTCCCCTACCTGGGGGCGATGAAATACGCCCTGATCGGCTCGCGCTTTGAAAAAACCGGGGTTACTGGTGCTGAACGCCAGCCCTGGTTCTATGCTCTCAAGCTGTCCCTCAAGCCGAGCGATAACCTGGAGATCGCCTTCAATCTGGGAAGACAGGTCGGCGGACCGGGTGTCAAGAACGGACTGGGTGACACCCTGCGGGGATTGATCGGCGGTACCAGTGCCGATAATTCCAACGGACTGGCCGGTTTTGAAGCCCGCTATCGCATCCCCTGGCTGCGCAATACAGAGCTGTACGGCGAGTTTTCCGGTGAGGACACGGCCGGTTTCTGGCCGATCGTTGAGAGCTATCTGGCCGGTTTCCATATCCCCCGCCTGACTTCGGATGGTCGCAATGATTTCCGTTTCGAGTTTTTTCAGGGCAACCAGATCCTGTATACCAACGGCACCTTTCCGGCCGGCTACATCTACAAGGGTCTGCCGATCGGCCATGCCCAGGGGGGCGCCACCCAGGACTTCTTTTTTCGCTACAGCCACTGGTTCGGTGTCCGCAACAATCTGGCACTGGAATATATTTACACCACCCGCGGGAACGCTGGTCGGGTCACGGTGAACAGTTCCGGCCTTTTTGATTCCACCGGCAGCCTGCAGGCTATCGAGCGCAAGCATGCCGGAAGGGTCTTCTGGTCCCTGCCGCTGTATGGTGATGTGGATGGTCAGATCGGCTATGGCATCGAGAAGATCGCCAACCTGAATCTGGTGGCTGGCCGGGAGCGGACCAACCAGCTGTTGAAGTTTGAATTGAGATACCGCTATTGACAGACAGTAAAGTAATTCTGAATTGTGGATTTTAAATGTTGGATTGGTGAAACCTGAAATTACATCACGATTCGAAACCCATCATTCAAAATAAGCATTTACGTTTGACGGTTGGCTGATCCGACAGTATTATATTCAGCCTTTTGAGGTTGTACTAATTTTGACGATGGAAGAGGTTTTATGATGCGAAGTATTTCAAGACTTTTTGTGCTGGTTATGGCTATGACGCTGCTTGTCGGCGGCAAGCCCTCCGCAGCTCCGATTGCTGACAATGGTTTCCAGCCAGACAGCGATAAGCGATATTTGATGCCGCTGACAAAGGATGAACAGCTGATCAGGACACTGGAAGGGCAGGAACCGCCGGGGGGACCTGGGCGGTTGCCGGGTAATCTTCAGGATGACGAGATCACGCAAGGCAAGGCTTTTTCCAGCGGTCAGAAAGCCAGAAAACCTTTGCTGCTTCTGAAGAGTGAAGCGGGGGATGGGCTGGTCAAGTTGAGCTGGACACTGGCCAATCTGCCTGCCCGGGGCGACGATCAGACGCTGCGCTTTACGATCCGTTATGGGACTGAATCCGAAAAGTTGACCAGAAGCGTCATGGTGGGTACCGGAACAAACTATGTCCTGCGGGAACTTAAGAACAATCAACCCTATTTTGTGCAGGTTGTGGCTCTTGACCGCGAACAGCAGACCCTGGTTAAATCGGATGAACTGCAGGTTATCCCACTTTCGGCCGAGAATCAGGGCTCGGCGATTGAAAAGTCATTTTCAAAAAAAACCACCACCCTGCTGGATAAGATCGAAGCCGAGCCGCTGCGCCGTGAACTGAAGCAGTTCGGTTATGATTTCTTTAAAAACAACCTCCAACTTACCCACCCCCTCC
>Ga0074195_1004201_pt1 | contig 12119 bp, 11 predicted proteins | sample EPASupsiteHSE623_FD_64525 | JGI IMG/M metagenome (GOLD analysis project Ga0074195, IMG submission 64525) | Bioremediated contaminated groundwater from EPA Superfund site, New Mexico - Sample HSE6-23 | ecosystem: Environmental > Aquatic > Deep subsurface > Groundwater > Contaminated ...
ATTTGTTTATACTCTTTTATATCATTTGTATAAATCCAAGTTTGAAGTTTTTGCCATGTTTTTTTGATACTTCTATCATAACCTTGATGTCTTATGTAATAACCTTTCATCTCTGGCATTTTTACAATAGTGGGAGTTATATCAAAAAAAGTGATGTTGTCATTTTGATTTGTGATTTTTTCTACAATTTTATTTGAATAATCTTTATATCCACCACTTTTCCATATTTTAGGAGTCATCTCGAATCTTTGTTTAAATGCTCTTAAAAATGAAGTTTGAGAACTATATCCAGTCATTTTTGAGATATCTGTAATTGTTGAATATTTGTTTGTTATCAATAAATTCGAAGCTTTTTGAAGTCGGATTGATTTTATACTTTCATAAATATTTTTCCCAAATTCATCTTTGAAAATTCTATGTAGATGAAATTTACTTACCTTTAACTCTATACTTAAATCATCAATATTTATATCTGTATCAATATATTTATAAACATAATTCATCACATCATTTGCGATTCTGGCTCTTTTTTCATAAGTATTTTTTTTCATAAATAGATTATATCAATAAAATTAGCAAAAATAGATAATAATAAAAGCATTTTTAGTAAAGAATAAAAGAGTTCTTTGTTGTATTCTACAATCAAAAAAGGAGATTTATGAAAAGATCATTTATTAGAGAAATCCTTGAATCAATTGATGAACATACAATATCATTTGCAGGTGGACTTCCAAGTGAAAAACTATTTCCAAGGGATGACTTAAAAACTGCAACAATGAAAATATTTGATAATCCAAAAGTATTTCAATATGGAATTAGTAATGGGATTAATGAATTAAGAGAAAAAATTGCAGCAAGATATACAAAAGAGGGATTTGCTACAACTAAAGACAATATTCTAATTACAACAGGAAGCCAACAAGGTATGTATATACTTGCTAAATATTTTGAAAGTAAAGATATAACTATTGAAGAACCATCTTATTTGGGAGCTATGAATATTTTTAGATTAAACCATCTTACAATGAAAGGTGTAGAACTAGAAAATGATGGAATAAATATTGAAAAATTCAAAGAGAGTTTTATACAAACAAAACTTGCATATATAATTCCAGATTTCCAAAATCCATCAGCAACTACATATTGTGAAAAAAAACGAGAAGAAATAGCAAAAATAGTGAGTGAAGAAAATGGGATTTTAATTGAAGATTCTCCATATAGTGAACTATTTTTTGATAAAAAAAATATTAGTATTAGTTCAAGAATTCCTAAAAATTCATTCCATTTAGGAAGTTTTTCAAAAACTTTAGTTCCAAGTCTTAGAATTGGTTGGATTAGAGCAGATGAGCAATTGTTAAAATCATTAATGATTATAAAAGAGAGTATAGATTTACACTCATGTGGAATTTCACAATATATTTTAAATGAATATTTAGAAGATGAAGAGAACTATGAAAAACATCTGCAAGATATTAGAGATGATTATGAGAAAAAAGCGAACTTCTTTTGTGAACAATTAGATAAATATTTACCAGAATTTAAATATGAAAAACCAAAAGGTGGAATGTTTTTATATGGTAGTTTTGAGGGAATTGACTCTTTTGCATTAGTTCAAAAATGTATAGAGAAAAAAGTTGTTTATGTTCCTGGGAATCAATTTTATATAGATAAAATTCCAAATGGAGAGATTAGATTTAACTATACTCACTCAAGTTTTGAACAAATTGAACAAGGAATTAAACTTATAAAAAGTTGTTTATAAAAAAGGCATTTAAGCCTTTTTTATATTAAAATTTATAAGAAACATAAAGTCTTGATCTATAACTTTCTTCAACTAACTTATCATAAGTTGCCAATACAAAAGTTGTAGATAGGTTTTTGTTAAAGGCATAAGTAGTTAAATAATCTGTTTCTGAAGCTCGTTCTGCAGTCCCTGTTTTCCAAGCTGAATATATTAATTCAAATGTTAAATCATCAATAATTTCATATCCAGCAGATAATCTATAAGCATCTGTATCTGCATCATAAATTCCACCATAAACCCATGAACCTGTATATATATAATCTGCACCATTTCCAATTCCAGCTACAATATCAGCACTATCATCAATTATTGTATAAGCAGCACCTAATGACAATTTATCTAATTTTGAAGTTACATTAATTCCATACTCTTTACCTCTTGAATTTACATCTTCCCCATTATCAGTTTGATAAGATTGAAGTGCAACTGTAATTGGTTTTGTACCATAAGAAACTGCTGTATATACTGCTTTTGTATCATCTAAAGTAGTATCACTATTTATTTGAAGATATTGAGCATCAACATTTAAATTCTCAATTGATTTATTATTTACATATAATGTATATGCACCATCTTGAACTTGTTCAAAATCAGAAACAGCTTTAACATCTGTTCCACCTGATGCAATATTCGTTCTATACTGTTCTTTATCAATATAAGCTGCAAGTATTGTTGTATTAGATATATCTGTATTTGTAACAACCAAACCTTCAAATGCTTCTCTAAAAATTCTTGAACCTGAACCTTCTAATAATGGTGAAGATATATATTGCCTACCAACTTTAGCACTTGTATTTGCTATAGAATATTGTAAATAAGCTTGTGATAAAACCGCACCTGAAACATTTTGGTCTCTATTATATGCAGTTGGTGCATTATCTAAATCACTTGCAGTTACTGTTGAAGCTTGAACTGTAACACCTGCATTAAGTCCATAAAAACCACCAGTTTTATACGATAAGTTACCTCCATTTGTCCAAACACTAACTTTCTTATCAGAAATCTCTTTTTGGAAATATAAAGATTTAAGTTCACCACTTACTTTTCCATTTTCAAATGCATTTGCAAGTGTATCTGCACATACATTTTGAGCTGATGCAAGAATAATTGCTGCACCTAAACTTATTTTTACAATCTTTTTCATCTCTATGCCTTTTTTTTTATATAGAATCAACAGTCATTTCGCTTTTTTCTGTCAATTTTTTGTCATTACTTATGCAGCAGAACTCTTAAACCTTCTTTTTGAGATTAAATTCCTAGCACACCTTTAATATTCACGGATCAATAGGCATTAAAAAGGAGAACAAATAAATTGTTTTATAGATTTATACCTACTCACCAATAGATACAAAACTTCTGTTTATGCAATTTTATTTTTTGAGAAAACTCTTCTTTCAAATAATGCATCCATATCATCATGAATTTTTGAATCTATATCTAAAAATATCAATTTCTCTTTGTCTAATTGTTTTACATTTTTTAATCCCATAACGGCTAATAAACTTTTCATACTTTTTAAAACATTGTTATGATAATTTTTCACATATTCTGAATGTTTAGCTACAAAATAGTGTTTTCTTTTTTTAATATCTTGGGTTGCTAATCCAACTGGACATTGATGTTTTGTGGCACCTGAACAATATCTTGCTCGAATACATCCAGCACTCATCATAAATCCTCGTGCTATTTGAACAAAATCAGCACCTAAACATAAAATAATAATTACATCATCAGGAGTTAATATTTTTCCACTTGCAGATATTTTTACATGTTCTCTTACACCATAATCTTTTAATACTTTATCAACTAGATATAAAGCATCACGAATATCCATACCAATTCGCTCCATCATATCAAGTGGTGCAGTGGCACTTCCTCCACTTCCTCCATCAATAGAGATATAATCTGGATATGGTAAATTTAATTCAACTCTTCTTTTTATCTCTTTTGCTATTGGTACAATATTGTCGTAATCTGAAATAACGATTTTAATTCCAACTGGTTTTTGAGAAGCCTCTTGTAAAGTACCAATAAAATCAAATAACTCTTCAATACTATTTGCATAAGGAAATCTATTTGGAGAAAATGCATCTTTATACGGTTCTATATTTCTATAATATCCAATAGAAGGAGTCACTTTTTGACCGATTAATTTTCCACCTGTTTGTTTTGCACCTTGAGCCAATTTTATCTCAGTCATTTTGCAGAAACTCATCTGTTTTTTGTATCGTTCCATATCTAATTTCCCATCTTTTGTTCTCACACCATAAAGTCCTGAACTAATTTGTAAAATAATTTCAGGCATATCCGATGGAACTTCACTTGGAAAATTCTCTAAGGGCGCATCCCAATTTGGTCTATAAAAAGACTCTTTTTGTTTATTAAATACATAAGTATCTTTTAGAGGATTCTTTTTAAAAACCATATTTCTGTAAATATCAACAGCAACTGGAACATTAAAGAAAAACTTTGAAATTCTAAAAATCTTTTGTTGAAAATTATTACCTATGATTTCTGTCATATATTTTTCATCATAATTATTATGTGTAACAAAGAAATTTGAAGTTAATCCACCTTCTCCACTATTTATAGGAAATTTTCCCATTTGAGAACCTTGAACAAATGCTCTTGTTCCCTCAGGAGAAATTGAGCCATCACTCATTGGACCTCTTGCAATAATAGAAGATGTTTTATATGGTTTTTCTCTATTTTTTCCAAATATAACAGAGAAATCATTATCAACTTCATCGTCATTTAACACAATAGTTGTATGTCTTAACATAAATTTTGGTTTTGGTAAAGGTTGAGATGGAGAAAAAGAGGAGTAATTAACTTTATCTCTAGCAGCACTATAAACCCAATCTAATTTATCCATTGATTCATAGAATTTTTCATCCCCAAAATATTGTCGAAAAGGCTCTCTAAACTCTTGGAAAAGAAATCTTAATCTTCCAATTATTGGATAATTTACTAAGATTTGGTGCTTTCTTTGTACATATTTATCATGAATATACCATGACAATATTAACAATAATACAAATAAGAATATTAATATTCCTGTACTCATTTTTTATCCTATTTTTAAATTAGATAGGAAATTTATCATTTTAAAGTGTGTTAATAGTAGGTGTGGTTTGGAACTATTTGATAAGGAAGATATTACAATATAAACAAGCTCAGTAAATAAGCTGTTTAATTTTATAGATTATTGAGATTAAAAAATACTAAATATACTAATAAAAATATATTTAGTATTTTATTATGCTTTGACTATAGAGCCTTAGTTTTTTTTGTTTTTTTGTAATACCAAAAAGTTAAGATAGTTAATAAAATTAGAATAACAATAATTATGTAATGTAAATATTCTTTAATTAATGTTCCATTATCACCTAGAAAATATCCTAATAAAGTCAAAATTACAACCCAAATTCCAGCACCTAAAGAGGTATAAATACAAAAAATGAATAAATTCATTTTAGCAAGTCCTGCAGGTAATGAAATATATTGTCTAACAACAGGAATTAATCTTCCTGAAAAAGTAGAGATATGCCCATGATTCTTGAAAAAAACTTCCATTCTAACAATAGTTTCTTCTGTTATAAAAAAATATTTACCATATTTAATTAAAAATCTTCTTCCAAATTTAACAGCTAAATAGTAGTTAAATAATGAACCAGCTAATGAACCTAATATTCCAAATAGAATTACTAAATACATATTCATTTCACCTTTGTAGGCTAAATATCCAGCAGGAATCATTACAACTTCAGAAGGGAATGGGAAAAATGAACTTTCCAAAAACATCATTATAAAAATACCTGTATAACCTAAACTTCCAACAGTTTCTACAATAAAATTAATTATATTTGTAAGCAAGTTTTTCCTTTATATTAATTTTTTCCATTTAGCAATTGAGTTATTAATTAGTTCAAAAATTTTTTCATTTGTTGGTTCAACCTCATCAAAATAATCAGAAACAATTTTTAATACATAAAAATCTTTTATATTTTCTTTGCATATTTGAGAGAAAAACAAAGCTTGTTTATCTACAAGTAAAGTTTCTAAGTTTTCATCAGTTTCTAGGGGTTGTTCGATAGTAGTAATATTAGCAAAATTTAATCCGCCAATAAATCTATTAGTACAAAAAAGAGTTCCAAGTGCAATTGAGCCATCACTACAAGATGCAATACTTAAATCAAATGCTTTTGAAATTGAATAGTTTTTAAAAATATAATCCAACGACTTAACTATTAAATCTTTACTTACTCCAGAAATTATAAGTAAGATGTCATCATTGGAATATATTTTGTTTTCAACAGAGTTTTCTAATTCTTTCAAATTAAAAAAATTAATAATCGGTTTTGCTTCGACTATTGAGGTTGTGTGAATTAAGATTTTAGACATAAAATCAAACAAAAAGGCTTAAGCCTTATTGTTTACTATCTTTTTAATTCTTTAATTCTTGCAGCTTTACCTTTTAATGCTCTTAAGAAGTGAAGTTTTGCTCTTCTTACTCTACCTCTTCTTAATACATCAATTGATTTTAATGAATCAGAATATAATGGGAAAATTCTTTCAACACCGATTGAATTTGCACCGATTTTTCTAACTGTAAAAGTTGAATCTACACCATTTCCACTTCTAGCAATAACAATACCTTCAAAAAGCTGGATTCTAACTTTTTCACCCTCTTTAATTTCAACACCAAGTTTTACAGTATCTCCTGCTCTGAATTGAGGGATAACTTTTGACGCAATTTGAGCTGCTTCAAAACTAGCAATATATCTATTTTTCATCGTTTTTCCTTATTAGGTCTATAATATTTTGTCTTACAATTGGACATCTGGAATTTTAAGTCGGAAATTTTACTATGATTTCCCTTTAAGAATTCTTTAACAACACTTAATTTTTGGAAAATCTCAGGTTTTGTAAAAGATGGTGCTTCTAAAAGATTATTTTCATAGCTCTCAACATCCAAAGAATCAGCATTTCCAAGCACTTTATCCACATTTCTTGAAATAGCATCTGCCATCACAAGAGAGGGTAATTCTCCCCCTGTTAAGATAAATTCACCTATAGAAAAGACTTCATTTGCATATTTTTCTATAACTCTTTCATCAATTCCCTCATATCTTCCACTAACAAATACTATATTTTTTTTCTTTGCTAGTCGCTTTGCATCATTTTGTCTAAATGGTTTTGCAGCGGCAAGTGGAAAAACAATATAAGCATTATTATCTTTACTTTTTATTTCATCCAAGCAATCAAACAAAGGCTGACAAGTAAGAAGCATTCCTGCTCCTCCTCCTACCATTTGGTCATCAACTTTTTTATGTTTATTAGTTGTAAAATCTCTAGGATTATAAAACTCATAAGATATAAAATTTGAATCGATTGCTCTTTTTAATATAGAGTCTTGAAAGTATGGTTCAATCAAATTAGGGAAAAGTGTAACAAATGTAAATTTCAAAATAAAATCTACCCTTTTTTTTATTGGAATCATACCATATTTACTTTTATTTACAATTAAGCATTAATTATTTACACTTCGGCCCTATTTATAATAAAGGTTTTAATTGAAATTACTCAATGGTTTTGGAAAAAAATATTTTACACTTTGCTCAATTCAAGCTTATGCTGTTGCTCCAAAATTACATAGTGTAATTACATCTTACAAAAGCCACTTAAGTACAAAATTATCATTATCTTCTGAAAATGACGATGAAGAGGAAGAATCCCCTCCACTACTTCAAGAGAGTTTATTATCTTGTTTTTTACAAAACAAAAAACCTTGCCATTGCGACTGTGTTTTTAAAAGAAGAACTGCTTTAGCTGTTGCTCTTTTTAAATTTATTCCTAGATGTCCTTATTATGACACATTCTTCGCATTTAGAAGAACTGGCGTTCATCCACCTATTTTTTAATTAATCTCACAAACAAAAATCAAAACAAAATATATCAATAGGATTAAGAATGCAAAAAAATTATGTAATAGGATTTCCACGAATTGGAGAAAAAAGAGAACTTAAAAAAGTTCTAGAAAAATACTGGGCAAAACAGAGTGATTTTGGTGATGTTGAATATGTGGCAAGTCAACTAAAAAAAAGACATTGGAACTATCAAAAAGAAGCAAAAATAGAGTTTATCTCTTCAAATGATTTTTCACATTATGACAATATACTTGATACTTCTATTTTATTAGGAGCAATTCCAAAAAGATTTGAGAATCTAAAAAACGAAGAGTTATACTTTGCAATGGCAAGAGGAAATGAACATAGTGTAGCCATGGAAATGACAAAATGGTTTAATACAAACTATCATTATATTGTTCCTGAAATTTCAAAAGAGAGTACATTTAAACTGAATAGTAAAAAAGTAATTGAAGAGTATAAAGAAGCTTTAGAGTTAGGAATTAAAACAAAAATAAATCTAATTGGAGCAATTACATATCTTGGACTTTCAAAAAGTGTAGATAACAGTGATGTTTTTTTACATATAAATAAAGTAGTTGAAGTTTATAAAGAGTTATTATTGGAAATCTCAAAATTAGATGATGAAATTGTTGTTCAATTTGATGAACCATTATTTGTAAAAGATTTAGATTCAAAAGTTTTATCGTTAATCAAACCCGTTTATGATGCGTTAGCTTCAGTTGCAACAAACATAAAAATAGTTGTAACAACATATTTTGAACACTCAAATGAAGCTACAAAAATATTAGTTAATACTCCAATTTGGGCTTTAGGATTAGATTTCATATACGGGAATAAAAACTTTGAGGCTTTAGAGTTTATCAAAAACTCAAATAAAGTTTTAATTGCTGGAGTTATTGATGGAAGAAATATTTGGAAAAGTAATTTCAAAGAGAAAGTAAATCTTTTGGATGAAATTTCAAAAATAGTAGATAAAGAAAATTTAATTATCTCAACATCTTGTTCATTACTCCATGTTCCTTTTTCTTTAAAATATGAAGACAATTTGGACAAAGAGATAAAATCTTGGTTGGCATTTGCTTGTGAAAAACTAAATGAATTAAAACTTGTAAGTAAAGAATTTTTCACTTTTAAACTAAATTTAGATGAAGTTTCAATAATCAAAAAAAATATTGAAGATAATATTCAAAGAAAGATATCTAGCAAAATCCATAATCTAAGAATCCAAAATGAAATAAAAAATCTAAAACTATTTGAAAGAGCTGATAAATTTCTAGATAGAATAAAAATTCAAAGAGAGTTTTTCAAATATGATTTTTTAACAACTACAACTATTGGTTCATTTCCTCAAACACCTGAAATTAGAGAAAATAGAAAGAATTATAAAACAAATCTTATTTCAAAAGAAGAGTATGAAACTCAAATCAAAAAATATATTGATGATTGTGTAACTTTTCAAGAAGAGATTGGACTTGATGTTTTAGTTCATGGTGAACCTGAAAGAAATGATATGGTTGAATATTTTGGAGAAATGTTAGATGGATTTGCCTTTACACAAAATGCTTGGGTTCAATCTTATGGAAGTAGATGCGTAAAACCTCCTTTAATTTTTGGAGATATAAACAGAGCTAATACAATGACTGTCGAGTGGATAAAATATGCCCAAAGTAAAACTTCAAAAGTTATGAAAGGAATGTTAACAGGACCCGTTACTATCTTAAACTGGTCATTTGTTAGGGATGATTTACCAAGAAGTGAAGTGACTAAACAAATTGCTTATGCTATTTGTAAAGAAGTAGATGATTTACAAAATGCTGGAATTAAAATGATTCAAGTGGATGAAGCAGCATTTAAAGAGGGTTATCCTTTAAGAGTTGAGAATATAAAAGAGTATGAAAATTGGGCAGTTGAAAATTTTAAATTAAGTGTTAGTAGTGCAAAAGCGAATACTCAAATTCATACTCACATGTGTTATAGTGAATTTAATGACATTATAAAAACAATTGAAGCAATGGATGCTGATGTTATTTCAATAGAAACAGCACGAAGTGGAAATAGACTTCTTAGAATTTTCAAAGAAGTAGCTTATAAACAAGAAATTGGTCCTGGAATTTATGATATTCATAGTCCAAGAGTTCCAAGTGTAGAAGAAATGGTAGAACAAATAAAATCACTACTTGAAGTTTTACCAAAAGAGCAATTATGGATAAATCCTGATTGTGGATTAAAAACTAGAAAATGGCCAGAAGTAAAACAGAGTTTAGAAAATATGGTAAAAGCCGTAAATATAATAAAAAAAGGAGAAATGAAATAGAGCTTTTGCTCTATTTAAAAAAAGTTTTAATAAGCCTAAAACTTTTTTTAGATAACATCATAAAAAAAATGAGAAAAGAAATCATGATAACACTTAACAATATAAAAGAAGCAAGAAAAAATCTTGAAAATATAGCTATAAATACTCCAATGGCAAAAGCACCAATTTTAAGCAAAGAGTTGAATGCCCAAATTTTCTTAAAAAAAGAGAATTTACAATTAACTGGAAGTTTTAAATTAAGAGGTGCTTTTAATAAAGTTGCCACATTAACAAAAGCACAAAAAGATAGTGGCGTTGTAGCTGCAAGTGCAGGAAATCATGCACAAGGTTTAGCCTACGCAGCACAATATTTTAATTGTGAAGCTACAATTTTTATGCCAGAAGCTACTCCACTTACAAAAGTATCAGGAGTTAGATCTTATGGCGCACAAGTTGTATTAATTGGTGAAAATTTTGATGAAGCTTATGAAGCAGCTACAAAATTTGCCCAAGAAAATGATAAAGAATTTATTCATCCATTTGCAGATGATGAAGTAATTGCTGGACAAGGAACTATTGCTTTAGAAATTTTAGAAGAGATAAAAGATTTAGACAGAATTATCGTTCCAATTGGTGGAGGTGGATTAATCTCTGGAATTGCAATTGCAGCAAAATCTATAAATCCTAATATTAAAATTACAGGTGTAGTGGCAAGTGGTGCAAAAGGAATGAAAGAGTCTTTTGAATCAAGAATGCCAATAGATTCTGTAACAGTTCGAACAATAGCAGATGGAATTGCAGTACGAGATGTAACTCCAAAACTTCTTGATATTATTTTAGAATATGTGGATGAAATAGTTGAAGTAACAGATAATGAAACTGCAAATGCAATTTTATTTTTATTGGAAAAACACAAACTAATGGTTGAGGGGGCTGGTGCTGTTGCCACAGCTGCAATTATGCATGGAAAAGTCGATGTTGAAAATTCAAAAGTATGTGCAATAGTTAGTGGTGGAAATATTGATGTTACAATGTTATCTTTAATTATTGAAAAAGGTTTAGTAAAATCAAATAGAAAAATGAATCTAATCGTAACACTTATGGATAAACCAGGTGCATTAATGCATTTAACAGAAGTATTTACAAAAAGTGCAGCAAATATTGTACAAATAGATTATGATAGAAAGTCTGTGAAATTGGAGTTTGGTGAAGCTCATGTTACAATAGCCCTTGAAACAAAAGGTGAAGAACATCAAAAACTAATAAGGGAAAATTTGAAACAAAGCGGTTTCAGATTCAAACAAATTTAACTTAATTTATTATCTTTAGAAAGATTTTAGAAAATAAATATTATAATGCATGCATAATTTAGTATGTAGTAGAACAAAAAAAAGGAAGAACATGGAAGGAAGACTGTTTACATTCTTAGGTGCAATCGGTGGGCACGGGCAAGAGTGGATAATTTTATCACACTATATTTTAGTGCTTGGGATTATTTTTTTAATTGCAAGAGCTGCAACAAGAAAAATGCAATTAGTTCCAACTGGTGCTCAAAACGTTATGGAAACATTCGTTGATGGTATCATTAAAATGGGAACAGATACAATGGGTGAGCAAAATGCTAGAACATATATGCCATTAATTGCATCTTTAGCTATTGTTATTTTTGTAAGTAACATGATGGGAGTTATTCCTGGATTTGAAGCTCCAACAAGTAACATTAACTTTACTTTATCATTAGCATTGATTGTATTTGTTTATTATAATTATGTTGGTATTAAGAAAAACGGTTTTGTAGCTTATTTTAAACATTTTATGGGACCAATGGCTGTACTTGCTCCTTTAATGTTTCCAATTGAAATTATCTCTCATATATCAAGAATAATTTCATTATCATTCAGACTTTTCGGATCAATCAGAGGGGATGATATGTTCCTTATGGTACTTTTAATGTTAGTACCTTGGTTATTACCATTACCAGGATTTTTCCTATTAACAGCGTTTGGTTTCTTACAAGCGTTTATTTTCAGTATATTAACTTATGTTTATATTGCTGGTTCTGTTATGATGGAACATGACGAACACTAAT
>Ga0074195_1004202_pt1 | contig 12118 bp, 8 predicted proteins | sample EPASupsiteHSE623_FD_64525 | JGI IMG/M metagenome (GOLD analysis project Ga0074195, IMG submission 64525) | Bioremediated contaminated groundwater from EPA Superfund site, New Mexico - Sample HSE6-23 | ecosystem: Environmental > Aquatic > Deep subsurface > Groundwater > Contaminated ...
TGATACCGCTATCTGCTAAGCCTTTTGGTATGCCCATCTGTGTATTAAGTTCCTTGACCGCGTCAATAAATTCATGCCGGCCACAGCGGCCGATACTACGGGCCAATTCATCTAAGCGCTCACCAACAAACGCCTCCTGGACATTATATTCAAGCACATGCGGCAAAGCAATGGCATTGACCAACCCATGCCCCAAATCGAACTTGCCACCAATCGCATGGGAAATGCCGTGCGCCATCCCTAAACCGGTATTGCCAAAAGCCAGACCGGCCATACATTGATAATGATGCACTTTTTCCCGGCTTTCCTTGGTTTTCTCACAATACGAGATTGGCAGCCATTTCATCAAGCCGGCAACTGCCCCTTTTGCCAATACCTCACAAAAATCATCCAGATTGCGGTTGGTATAGGCCTCAACTGCATGAGTAAGCGCATCCATACCGGTTTCAGCCACCACATTAGCCGGCATAGTCAGGGTGATGTCAGGATCAAGGATAGCCAAATCCGGCATAAAGGCCGGCGTTTTTAAACCAATCTTAATATTAAGTTCATGGAAGGTAATAACAGCAACTTGAGTGACTTCGGTTCCGGTACCTGAGGTAGAGGGAATAGCCACAAAAGTTAACTTTTTCCGAACAGGCGGCAACTCGCCTGCCTGCGCTTTCTCAAAATCAAGTTCCGGATACTCGTAGAACAGCGCCATTACCTTAGCCGCATCAATTGGCGATCCGCCGCCGACAGCAACTAGTGCATCAGGCTGAAACTCACGCATTTTAGCCAGCCCGTTAAGCACCGCCTGTGTGTCAGGGTTTTTCCCAATACCGCCGTAAACACAAGTTTTACAACCCTTATCTGTAAGAATAGCTTCTATTTTAGCAATTACTCCGCTTGCCTGCATGGCATTGCCACCAGTTGCAATAAATACCCGCTCTGCTTTAATATTACTAAGCTCAGCAATAGAGCCGCAGCCTGTAATAACAGCCTGCCCACCTAACATTAGCTTTTTCATCTAGCAAACCGCTCCTTTTACACCATAGTAAGCCGTGTTTCTCTCTTTAATCATATATAAGAATACGCCAAACTGCAACCTACATCCTTTTGATACTTGTCTCTAAATATAAGAAAAAGACCCATCAGTAAATGATGGGTCTCGTAAGGTTTTATTGAGGTTTTTTCCCAAACCACTTTTCGTATATTTTGGCGTATTCGCCGTTTTGCCTGATTTCATCGAGCGCCTTATTGATTTTACCAGCTAATTCCGTGTTTTTCTTAGCTACGGCAATGCCATATTCCTCGGCATCTAATACTTCGCCAACCAGTTTGGCCTCTTTGTTGCCAGCTTTGGCCAGATAGTATTCGTTTACCGGCAGGTCATTTACCACTGCGTCAGCACCGCCGGCTTTCAGCTCAAGATAGGCTTCGGACGCACTATTGTATTCGCGGACTTTAGCATCTTTGATTTTCTTGGCGGCTTCTGCACCAGTTGTACCTATCTGTACGGCAATACGTTTGCCTTCCAGGTCTTTAAAGCTATTAATAGCAGTATTGTCTGCTTTGACTACCATCGACAAGCCTGATTTGTAGTAGGGCTTGGAGAAGTTGACTTTCTTGGCTCGTTCGTCAGTAATAGTCATCGCCGAAGCAATAACATCGATTTGGCTGCCTTCCAACGCAGGAATCAAGCCATCAAAGCCAGTATTGACAATTTGTACTTCCATTCCCATTTGTTTGCCGATCGCTTTCATAATGTCCACATCAAAACCGACGTACTCTTTACTTTTCTCGTCTTGGAACTCAAATGGCGCAAAAGTAGCTTCCGCTCCTACCTTAAGCACCTTGGCACTTTGCTGGTTACCACCGCAGCCCATAAGACCCAAGGTCAAAACCAGCAGCAAACTTGCATAAACCATCCATTTTTTTGTCATGATACATCCCTCTTTCCTACGAGTAATCCTTTATAAATTATACACTGTTTTAGGCAAGCTGCAACGCAATTCACACAACAAAATTTAACAAAATTGAAGCGCCTGCTTACGCAAGCGCCTGTTTTATCGACTTTCCATTGTCTTATATCCATTTAACCAAAAAATTGTTTCAATTCCTGATAGTAAGCCAACTGATCAATAAATAAAATCCGTGTCAGACCACTTGGTGACGGCACAACAAAATCCGCCACCCCGGTCACCACATTTTTGTCCTGCCAGCCACAGATAACCTTTGCCTGTTGCGCAAATTCACGATACACTCCGACACCGGCATAGCAGGCAACCTGTGGCTTATAGAACGCTAATTTTTCCTGCAAAAGCATCCGGCCATGCTGATACTCTTCTTTTGTTATCTCGGCTGCAGTGCGGCTGGGTCGCGCTACGATATTGGTAATCCCCAGCCCCCAAGACAGCAGTTTACCGTCTTCCTCGGGTGTAAGCTGATACGGTGTAAGCGCAGCAGCCGAGAGCAGTTTCCAGAATTTATTCGAGTATCCGGCAAAGTGATGTCCTGTTTGCGCCGACCGGCTGCCAGGATTAAACCCGATAAAAAGTATCTTTAGATTGGGAGCGATAATGTCCGGAACCTGTTTCATAACAAACCTCGCTTCAAGGTGAAAAAGCTGACTTCTGCCGGACAACCAATACGCAGCGGCAGCCAGTGCCCAGTACCGGCACTGACATATCCGCGGCAGTTGTTATGAGTGTACATGCCTTTCATATATTTGTATTTTACCGGCAGCAGGGATGTTCCGCCAATAACCACCTGACCGCCATGTGTATGTCCGGCTATGGACAACGGCACGCCTGCTTCAAACGCATTGTCAAAAAAGTCGGGATGATGGGTTAATAAAACAGTAAATGCATCATTCGGTATCCCTTTCAAAGCCTGCGAAAAATAATTCTGACGCTTGGCTGCCAGCTCAGCTTTATCTTTGCCCCATGGATAATCCACACCAGCCAGATATAAGCCGGAAATTACCTCCTTATGGCTATTTTCCAAAACAGCAATCGGGCTGCGATAAAGCGCAGTGCGAATACGGTTAATATCCCGGAAATACTCATGATTACCCCAGCAATAAAAAATCCCATGCGGCAGCTCTGCTTGAAAAGCCGTCAACCGCGTTATTGTTGGTTCCAGCAGCTCCAAATCATCTATCAAATCTCCGGTAACGGCAAGCAGCTGCGGCTGCTCTTGTTTAACCATAGCAAGCACCTGATCCAGTTTATCCATACCAAAAAAAGATCCAATATGAGTGTCGCTTATCTGCGCAATGGTAAAACCATTTAGCTCTACCGGCAATTGCGGAAAAGCCAGATTATACTTGTTAACAACAATTGTATTGTCGCCGCCGATTACACCATATCCGCTAAAAACAAACGGCATTGCCGGAACAGCGGCCAGCGACCCTTGCAAAAATTGCCGCCGCGTTAAACCCTCTGCAGTTTTTTTCTCAGTTTGTTCCCTCTGCTCTTCCTTTTGTCCCATTGTTCCCCTGCCAGTCCAAAGCTGCGTAAGCTTGCTGGCCAGAAGGCGCAACACATAACCTGCCAGTAGTATGACAAGCATGAAAACAAGGCCTGTCAGCCATATATAGGCGGCATAAATGAAATATCTGAACCATTCTCCGGGAAACCCGTCTGACGGCCGCAGCCAACGGCTGAAGATAAGAATACCTACCGACAAAACTGTAACCAGCCAGTAGGCCGATTGGACTTTTTTCGCGGCATATGCCTGATGCCATTTTGCTAAAATCCGTCCCCCTAGCCAAGTTATTCCCAGAAAAATAAAAAAAACAATCAACATCGCAATCATCGACGGACCATGCTGCATGTGTGCCTCCATATCTATTTCTTTGCTAATGACATTATACCCCAAAACACCTTCAGTATAGTAGAAAGACGTCAAAATGAAAAGCAGCCTTCCAGGCAGCCTCAAGTACTATCAATTAAATTTAACCGCACAAACGCGTTCGGCATATAGTATAAGTAGCAATTAGGGGGGAGGGTCCTGTATGGCCGACACCACGCAACAAACTATTATCAATACTATATTGGGGGACATTACCGGTGTTATCCCGAATTTTAGTTCCTTGGTCAGCTCCTACCGGTTGTTAGTTGGCGCAGCAGAAGAAATTCGCCGCACACCAGGCTTACCATTTGAAGTATTTGAGCGAGCGGTTATCCGCTTTGACCGCGCCGGAACATTAATTGATATTTTACTTGAACTACTATGCTGCAAAGTAGCCTTTAGCAGCCAGTTCCTGGCTGTAACCTGCGCCCCTGTCGATATTATCCGGCTGTTAGGCAACTGCAACTCACTCAGCGACAAATCATTTCAAACAGCAGAGCAGATCATCATTCTCGAATTGCTTCGCCAGATCCTGGATAACAATTGCCATGATTCCTGCTTTGGACCGCCGCCGCCGGGAATAACACCGTCAGAACCGCCTGCCCCGCCCGCAAAGCCGACAAGTCCTCCCGACTTCATTCAGAGTGACCTTGAAGCAACAAAAGAGCTGGAAACAGAGGTTACTCCCCCCGTTACCAGCCGCCACAAATATACCAGCCCGTTACGCCGCAGGCATATATAATCTAAGTCTTTATAATTCGGGTTCCGCACTACCTATACCAACCAACAAGCTTACTTATCAAGCAGTCCAGCCTGTTTATATAGGTCATAAAAATGGTGGGTTGGCCCAACACCTTTGCCAATCGAAAGCGAGTGTTCAATAGCTGTTGTAATATACTCCTTTGCTTTAGCAACCGCCTGGGCCACCGGCAAGCCTCTTCCCAAATTGGCAGCAATCGCCGATGACAAAGTACAGCCGGTTCCATGCGTGTTTTTCGTCGCAATCCGCTGTGATTTAAAGTAATTGAAACATTCACCATCATACAAAATATCGGTCGAGTCGCCTTCTAAATGACCACCTTTTATTAACACATGTTTGGGACCCATAGCGAAAATGGTACGGGCCGCAGCCTCCATGTCTGCTAAGGTCGCAATCGTTCTTCCGGTAATGACCTCGGCCTCAGGTATGTTGGGTGTCACAATCTTGGCCAGCGGCAATAATTCCTGGGTCAGGGTGGCCTCTGCCGAAGTGTTTAACAGATGATACCCGCTTTTGGATACCATCACCGGATCAACGACAATGTTTATCGCTTTATACTCTTTTAACTTAGACGCAATCGTTTTAATGGTAGCAATTTGTGATACCATACCGATTTTAACGGCAGCAACCGCAATATCATCAAAGATAGCCTCAATCTGTTTTTCTATTATCTCTGGCGCAATATCCTGAACAGCAAATACACCTTGCGTATTTTGCGCGGTAACCGCAGTAATAACACTCATGCCAAATACACCATGCGCGGCAAATGTTTTGATATCTGCCTGAATACCTGCACCGCCGCTCGAATCTGAGCCAGCAATTGTCAACACATTTTTCACGGTATCACCTCTCTAATTTTGCTGTAAATTCATCGGTAGACAATGGCTGACTTATCAGATACCCCTGGATAATATCGCAGCCTTTTTGTTTGAGATACGCAAATTGTTCCTCTGTTTCAACACCTTCAGCCACTACAGACAATCCCAATTCATGAGCCATTTCAATGATACTGCCGGTAATGGTAATATTATTATCGCCAATGGCAATATCGTCAATAAAAGCCTTGTCCATTTTCAATGCGGTGATTGGCAGTTTTTTAAGATAGGTCAGCGACGAATAGCCGCTGCCAAAATCATCAAGTGCAATCTTAACTCCTAGGGCTCTCAACTTTTTCAGCTTTGTGGTATTCTCCTCAAACTTCTCCATTAACACACTTTCCGTAAGTTCCAATTCCAGGTACTCGGGCGGCAAGGCCGTTTCTTCCAATATATCGGTAACAATCTGAACAAAGTCCTCCTGCATTAGCTGTACCACCGATATATTTACCGAGGTTCGCAGCCGTTTTTGACTGCGCTTATATAAATCTTGGTTAAACATACATGCCGTCTTTAATACCCAGTTGCCGATACCGATAATAAGTCCCATTTCTTCAGCTAGCGGAATAAATTTTAACGGCGGTACCAGACCATAATCCGGACTTTGCCAACGCACCAACGCTTCAAATCCGTCGATCTGACCTGTAGCCAGATTATACCCTGGCTGGTAGTATAACTGAAACTCATTATCTTTGATAGCTTGGCGTAGCCGGGCTTCCAGCAAAGTCTTTTCGACTACCATATCGTGCATGGATTTATCAAAAAAGCGATAGGAATGCTTGCCTGCTGTTTTAGCAGAATACATCGCCATATCGGCATTTCGCAAAAGCTCTTCGACATTATCGCCATGCTCCGGATAAATAGTGATACCGGCACTGGCTGTAATATAAAAAACATGCCCATTGACCATTGTCGGCTGTTCAAGCACTTGCATTATCTTATCTGCATAGTTAGTTACGCTTTCATAATTACCCATGTCCGGTAAAAAAATAACGATTTCGTCACCACCAAGGCGAGCAGCTATTCCACACTCCTTAACCAGCGCCGATAATCTGCTGGATAGGTTGATAAGCAGCTTATCCCCCCAAGAATGCCCATAAGTATCGTTAATTAATTTAAAATTGTCAATATCAATAAAAATTAAAGCCCCGTACCCGCCTGTTTGCACATTAGCTTCTAAGGCCATTTTCACACTTTCGGTAAGCCGCTCCCGGTTGGCAAGGCCTGTCAGCGTATCATAATATGCCATATGGCGTATTCTTTCTTCTTTGAATTTGCTGTCGGTAATGTCAGTATAAGACCCAGCCATCTGCAGCGGCTGCCCATCACTATCAAAAGCAGCCTTGCCCCGTGATAAAATCCAACGATACTCCCCGCTTGACGATTTAGCCCGATACTCCACTTGATAAAAAGGAGTTTGCCCGCTAAAGTGACGTTCCAACTCGGTGTCCATATAGGGCAAATCTTCAGGATGGACAATCTCCTTTTTCCAACGCTCCTTCGTCATTACCGCCTGCTCATCCATCCCCAGCATGTTCCAGCCGCGCTCCGATACAGTCTTGACATCGGTAATAACATCCCATACCCATAAACCGTCATTTGCGCCATCTGTAACAAGTTTATGAATTTCATCATTTTGCCTAATAATTTCTTCACTTAAGTACAATTCTTTAAAGTTCTGCCTGAGTTCTTCCTCTTGTGCAGCCAATTCTTCCTGAACGGTCATATATTCTTCATTCTGCCGTTGCAGCAGCCGGATAGTTTGTTTATGCTGATAAATGGTTACCAGCAAAAAAACAATAATACCACTAATCACAACAATTGCTGTATGTATATAGCTATTAGCTATATTGGCAAAGTTTACATCCAAAATCGAGCACCTGCTTCTTACTAAATTATCTAGATTTTACCCGATGACTAACCCACTCTAAGACTTCCGCTTCTGCAAGTGAAGTCGTCTCCATTTATAGGAAACATGCATTTCTTCTAATTAATTATTATACACTAAAAAGATTATTGTTTAGCAAAAATTAATTCCCACAGCTAAATTAATTTTACAAACATCTACTGGTTAAAAAAGGCTTTGCAAAAATTTAAAGTCAATAAAGGTCAAAAAGTCAGCAAAAGTTAGTGCAGCTGCGACTGAGGGGTTTTTTTACTTTAAATTAGGCTAATTGGCCTAAAATCGCTCGCTACGCCATATTTTTGCCCTCCAATTAATAACCCTTTTCTGCTACTATTAAATTGTAACTATTACAATAAATAAGACTTGATTCAGATGAATATCTCTACAGGAAGTATCACATAATTTTTCCAAGGAGGCATCTACTATGAACAGCGAAAAATATACGCAAAGGGCAGCGGCCGCACTGCAGGAATCTCAACAACTGGCTGCTATGCATTACCACCAAGAATTAACTTCTAAACACCTTGCTCTTGCACTTGTTAAAAACGACGAAGGTATTATGGCCTATTTATTAAGCAAGCTAGCCATAGATGTCCACCTGCTTACCGCTAAGCTGGAGCAACTACTGACCAAACTGCCTTCTGTGCATGGCCAGGAAAGCGGTTTGCGCATGAACACAGCCATGATGCGGGTTCTGGCTTTGGCTGAGAAACTTGCCAAAACTACAAAAGATGAATATATCAGCGTAGAACATTTACTTATGGCTATTGTCGAAGATGGCGACAGCGATTTAGTAAGCGCCTGCCGGGATTTTGGGTTAACCCGCAGCAAGATTCAGGAAGTGGTCAACCAGTTCCGCCAAGGTCAGCCGCTTACCTCCGACAATCCGGACGAAAACCTGCAGGCTCTGAACAAGTATGGGCGCGATTTGACCGAGCTCGCCAAAGCAGGCAAGCTCGACCCGGTAATCGGCCGGGATGAAGAAATCCGCCGGGTTATTGAAATTCTATCACGTCGCACCAAAAACAATCCTGTACTTATCGGCGAACCCGGCGTCGGCAAAACAGCCATTGTCGAAGGACTGGCCAGGCGCATTATTGCCGGCGACGTTCCGGAAAGCTTAAAAAATAAAACGGTTTATTCCCTTGACCTCGGCGCCCTGGTAGCCGGTGCTAAATTCCGCGGCGAATTTGAAGAACGCCTCAAAACTGTATTAGCCGAAATCACCAAAGCCGAAGGCAAAATTATTCTTTTCATCGACGAACTTCATACTGTTGTCGGAGCAGGCGCTGCCGAAGGAGCGATGGATGCCGGCAATATTTTAAAACCCATGCTGGCCAGAGGAGAGCTACGTTGTGTTGGCGCTACTACCTTGAATGAGTATCGCAAACATATTGAAAAAGATACTGCTTTAGAACGACGCTTCCAGCCGGTTATGGTAGATCAGCCCAGCACAGAGGACACTATCTCCATTCTCCGCGGCTTACGCGAACGCTATGAGGTTCATCACGGCGTAAAAATCAAAGATGCCGCCCTGGTATCTGCCGCCGTCTTGTCCGACCGTTACATTGCCGACCGTTTTTTGCCTGACAAAGCCATCGACTTGGTTGATGAGGCTGCAGCCAAGCTGCGCACAGAAATTGATTCTATGCCTAGCGAATTAGATGAAATTCTGCGTCGCATCATGCAACTGGAGATTGAGGAACAAGCACTCAAAAAAGAGAGTGACTCCTCTTCCAAAGATAGATTACACCGTCTCCATCAGGAACTAGCCGAGCTCAAAGAGCAGTCCGACACACTAAAAGCCCAATGGCAGCTAGAAAAACAAGCCATTGTTGAACAACGTAGCGTTAAAGAAGAGATTGAACACGTCCGCACCCAGATGGAAGCAGCCGAGCGGGCCTATGATTTGAACCGTCTGGCTGAACTTAAATATGGCAAATTGCCTGAACTTGAGAAAAAACTTAAGGCTCAGGAGGAAAGACTCAGCCAAAATCGTTCCCAGAAAACCATGCTTAAAGAGGAAGTGGATGAAGACGATATTGCCAAAGTTGTCAGTCGTTGGACAGGAGTCCCAGTAACCAAACTCCTGACAGGGGAGCGTGAAAAACTAGTCAACCTGGAATCGGTTCTCCACCAACGGGTAGTCGGTCAGGAAACCGCTGTCACAGCTATCAGCGAAGCCATCATTCGCGCCCGGGCCGGTATTAAAGACCCCAATCGCCCAATAGGCTCCTTTATCTTCCTGGGACCGACCGGTGTAGGTAAAACCGAACTGGCTAAAACTCTGGCAGAAGTACTCTTTGATGATGAGCGCAGCATGATTCGCCTGGACATGAGCGAATATATGGAAAAACACGCTGTCTCCCGTCTTATCGGCGCGCCTCCCGGTTATGTCGGCTATGATGAAGGCGGTCAATTGACCGAAGCCGTACGTCGCCGCCCCTATAGTGTTATTCTCCTGGATGAAGTCGAGAAAGCGCACAATGATGTATTTAACATATTGCTGCAAATTCTTGATGACGGGCGTTTGACCGACAGCAAAGGCCGCACTGTCGATTTTAAAAATGCCATCATTATCATGACTTCAAATCTAGGATCTCACGAAATTTTGAACAGCGATATCGAGGTTGCCCAAGACCGGGTGCTTGAGCTGTTAAAAATCCATTTCCGGCCTGAGTTTCTCAACCGAATTGATGATATTGTCATATTTAAAGCGCTCACTACTGAACAGGTTGCGGCAATTGCAGCAATCATGCTGGAGAATTTGAACAAGCGTCTGCAAAAACAATTGAACATCACTCTGACATGGGATGACAAAGCGCTTGCGCTACTTGCCAAAGCCGGTTATGATCCTCAGTTCGGTGCCCGTCCGCTTAAACGGGTAATAAGCCGCATGGTAGAAACTGAACTTAGTAAAATGATTGTCCGCGGCGAAGTTCCTGAAGGCAGTGCGGTTCAACTAAGCGCTACTTCTGAGCAAATACTGGTAACCGCAGCACCTCGCACATCTTCATAGTTTCCAAATACAGTTTGTTAGAGAGAGCTCCTTTCAGGATAAGTTATTTCCTGGGAGGAGCTCCGTTTTTTGAGTGGAAATACAAAGTAGTAGACTGAGATTTTTTTCACTAGATAGGACCTTAGTACTAAACGCTTGCGACTTTTGGCGGATTGTTTCCCACTTAAATCTAAATTATACTAATGTTACCAATCTATGTGAAATTTGAAATTATCTTCAAAGGAGCTGGTTTTGTGGCAACCAGGATGATCGCCGTAAAAGATTTGGTTCCCGGCATGGCAATCGGCGAACCAGTCCTGTCAGCGACCGGCAAGGTACTACTCGGAAAAGACGTAGTAATTGTTCCCCGTACTATTTCGCTCTTAACCATGTGGAATGTCAGCCATGTATTTGTATCTGGCGATGACGTTTCCCCTGAGGTTGCGGCCGAGCCCGCAAGCAATACACCAGAACAAACAGCGGCAAGCGCAACTAGCATGCCTGAGGAATTTAACACCTTTTTTAAAGACTACGATAGTCTGGTAACTGCTTCTGTCCATTCTTTTGATTTTATTCGTAACAACAAACAAGTTCCAATGCAGGAGTTAAAAGAAACTTCTTTTAGCATCTACTCTACAGTATTGTCAACAGGTCCTGCTATTATGGATTATCTGTTGGTTAGCGACTACAATTTGGCAGACAATGTTACCCGTCATTCGGTTATGGTAGCTTTTATCAGCAGTATTATCGGCCGGAAACTCAAGCTTTCCGACGATCAGCTTCATATACTCTGTTTAGCCGGTCTTTTACATGATATTGGCAAACTGGTAATTCCTAAAGAAACAGCTAACGAACCTCGGGCCCATGTGCTGCATGGCGGCAAATTATTGCAACATGTACCTGCTTTGCCGCAGGAAGTACTGTTAACGGTTCTGCAGCATCACGAGGCAATGGATGGCGGCGGGTTTCCGATGGGCGTATCTAATGAAAGGATTCATTTTTTTGCCCGCATCATTGCTGTCGCCGATATTTTTCACCAACATGCATATTCCGGCGATGAAGCTAATCCTTTCCCGGTTTTGGAGTACATGTCCAAAGAATTATTTGATAAACTTGACCAGGGTATATGCCAGCCATTTATCAGGCATGTACGCGACTGTCTCATTAATTCCCCTGTACTCTTGAGCGATGGCCGTACTGGGCAAGTTATTTTCTTTAATTCCGACCATCTAGATAAGCCGATTATTAAGACCCCCAGCGGCACAATCATTGATCTTGCCACTACCAAGAATATCACCATTAAACGGCTTGTTAATCAAGAATATTTGGCAAACGCCAATTAGTTTAAAAATAGATAAGGATGCCTTACTAAGTAAGGCATCCTTATCTATTTCTATTTACCGGCATACTAAGCAGCTCTATAATGGAGACTTACTTCAGACGACGTTTTGACGCCGCCTCTAATTCTGCCAATAGGACAAAGTGCTACAATACAGTGCAGCAGTTAATTTTCCTTATGCTTTGTGGCAAAACCGCCTAACAGCGCGGTTACCGGATAATACAGCAGTTGCGCAACAACTGTATTGGCAACAGTCATTGTCACTACAACAGGCAGCATGCCATAAAGATAAACATTAAGCGGCAAACCCAAAATGAGCTTTGCCAAGGTAGTAAAGGTCAGACCGCTGGCCAGAGTGCCAAACAAGGCGCCCATTGCCGGCCGAAGATCTAATTTGCCCAAT
>Ga0074195_1004203_pt1 | contig 12118 bp, 11 predicted proteins | sample EPASupsiteHSE623_FD_64525 | JGI IMG/M metagenome (GOLD analysis project Ga0074195, IMG submission 64525) | Bioremediated contaminated groundwater from EPA Superfund site, New Mexico - Sample HSE6-23 | ecosystem: Environmental > Aquatic > Deep subsurface > Groundwater > Contaminated ...
AGAACTCAATCTCAGTTATCGACGCGATTCAGGGAGTTTTTAAAGGAAAGCCATTCATCCCATTGGGATCTTGGGTTGCTGCCTGAATTCGTAATGATTTAGACGGCATGGCTGAATAGTTACAAATCAAAAAGGAAATCGAGATGCTCAAAGGAGGGTTGGGCAGCTATCTCTTTTTTCGATTCTGGAGGCGATGTCCTGGATCAATTTGCGGCTTTCAACGACTCACAAGAACGGCAATTTTTAGACGGTTAATTAAATATCGCTATATAATGGCCTCAAGTGCACGGCAGATACCCGCACTCACACATATGATCCTTGGCTACGATGATCTGCTCCTCAATGCTGAAGTTGCCGATGAACATGTGATTGATGCGAGATTGCTCGTCCTTAACGTCTCCCGTTTCAGGGTCCAAAACTAGGTAGCCTATGCGACCAATGCCTATGAAGTCCGCCTCTATTGTTATCTCCGTGAGGTTTGGCAGCGCTTTCAGTTCCATCCTGGTAGAGAGGCGTGTGGCATCGGTGAACTCCTTGGAGGCGCTCATGTTCATGGGATAATTCTTGAGATAGGTGCTCTCCCGGAATTTCTGATCATAGGAGAACAGATGGGCATTGGGATTGCTCTTGCTGCCGATCTCCATGACGTAGTGCTCCGCCATGACCGGGCAGAGGACGATCATGAAGACCATCAGCCCGGAAAGAATGCTTCGACCCTGCGCCAAGAACCTCTTGATTCTCTCACAGCTCCTGAGAAAGGCTCCATCGGTACTCTTCGCTCAGCTCTCCCGTGTAAACTGTTACGGCAGGACCCTCCATAAAGGCTTTGCCTTCTTCAAAGGTTATGATCAGAGGCCCGCCCTTGGTCTCCACCAGTACTTCGTCGCCCACCAGCCCCAGCCGGCGGGCCACGGAGGTGCTGGCCACGGCACCCGTGCCGCAGGAGAACGTTTCTCCCTCCACACCCCGCTCGAAGGTCCTGATCTCAAAGGGCTTTCCCGGCTTGACGAAATTGACGTTCGCGCCCTCCGGAAAGACGCTGCTGTGCCTTATGAGCGGCGCGATCTCATCGATCTCAAAATCGAGATCTTCCACGAAGACAACGGCATGAGGAACGCCGGTGTTCACCGCCGATACCTGCAAGTCCTCGATCTCTTCCATGACGAACTCGCCTTCGCCGCAGGCGGGAATGGATGGGCGGTCGAATTTGGGAACGCCCATATCGACCTTGGCCCAGAAACCTCCGTCCATCTCCCGCACCTGGACGGGGATTATTCCAGAGAGCGTTTCCACATCGAAGGACTGGCCCACGTAGCCTGTCTCCCAGGCATACTTGGCCAGGCAGCGCACGCCGTTTCCGCACATCTCCGCCTCGGAGCCGTCCGGCTGGATGAGCCTCATGCCTACATCGGCACGCGAGCTGTTTACCAGAAACAGGACGCCGTCTGCACCGATCCCGAAGCTATGCCGGCAGCATCGAGTAGCGAAGTTGCGCTTCGCGGCCTCCGGCACCATCTCCTGGCGCATCTCATCAACCAATATGAAGTCGTTTCCGTTCCCGTGCAGCTTGACGAAGGTCAGGCCGGTGGGACGGAAAGGATCGTCGTCATATTCTATCTCTGAAATCTCTGCCAGCTTCATTTTATATACCATGCATCAGTTTACCATTAGCCTTGTGCTGTTGTGGTGGTGATGTGATATTAAACCCATTCTACAGGTGGCACTGGATCTTCTGGAGCTTGACAGATCAATTCAGATAGCTAAAGAAGCAGTCCTAGGTGGCGCAGACTGGATCGAGGCAGGAACTCCGCTCATAAAGAGCGAGGGCATGAACTGTGTGCGCGAGATGAAGAAAGCCCTCCCCGGAACCAGAATTGTGGCGGATATGAAGACCGTCGACACCGGCGCTATGGAAGTGGAGATGGCGGCCAAGGCCGGCGCAGACATCGTGGCCATGCTCGCCACATCAGACAACTCAACCATTGAGGATGCCCTGCGTGCGGCACGCCAGTTCGGCGTGCAGATCATGATGGATCTTCTGACCGTTCCCGATCCCGTGAAACGCGCCCGGGAGCTGGATAAACTTGGCGTCGACTACATCTGCGTTCATGTAGGGATCGACCAGCAGATGACCGGTCGCGACACCATAGATTTCCTGAAGCAGATCGTGAAAGAGGTAAAGACTCCCGTGGCTGCCGCGGGCGGCATCGATGCCGTTACCGGGGCGGATGCCATCGCCAACGGCGCCGCCATTGTCATCGTGGGCGGAAGCGTGGTGCGCAGCGCTGATGTGACGGCATCGGCCCGCAAGATTCGCGAGGCGATAGACCATGCCGAGGCCAGCGCGGCTCCGCGTCAGAGCCTGGAAGAGGAGCTTATCTCGATCCTGCGGGAGGTCTCGACGTCGAACATCTCGGATGCCATGCACAGGAAAGGCGCCATGCGCGACATTCATCCCATAAATCTCGGCACGAAGATCGTGGGAACGGCGGTCACAGTGCAGACCTTTGCCGGTGACTGGGCCAAGCCCGTGGAAGCGATCGACCTCGCGGGAAAGGGAAATGTGATCGTGATTTACAACGGATCGAACAGCATCGCTCCCTGGGGCGGCCTGGCCACGCTCAGCTGCAAGAACAGAGGGATTGAAGGGATGGTCATCGAGGGTGCAGTGCGGGACGTGGATGAGATCCGGGCACTGAACTATCCCGTCTTCTGCTCCGGGATTGTGCCGAACGCCGGCGAGCCGAAAGGCATGGGCGAGATCAATGCCGAGATCACCTGCGGCGGCCAGACGGTGCGGCCCGGCGACTACATTGTGGGTGACGAGAGCGGCGTGGTGGTCATACCTAAAGAGAGGGCCTACGAGGTCGCCAGAAGAGCCAAAGAGGTAGAGAAGATGGAGAGCCGGCTCTATGAGGAGATTCGCAGAGGCAAGACCCTCTCGCAGGTGGCAAACCTCAAGAAATGGGAAAAGGTCTGACGACAAATCGTAAATAGATTGAAAATATACTTAGAAGGCGTATAGCATCAGTCAATATATTCGTAATACAAATACTAACTGGTGGGTTAGCTAAGAGGAAGTTCGAGGAGAATTACATGGAATTGGAGGACATCGTTTCTAAGTACCCACCCAAGCAGATAATGCTGATTCCAATAGCTATTATAGTCTTGGCATTGATCAGCTTGGGCGCTACCTATCTCAGTACGGGATCGCCCGTGCATCTGGGAATAGAGTTTACAGGAGGCACTCTCGTAACAGTGCCCGCGACAGGAACCGAGGACGCCGCAAAGGCTCAGTTTGCAAATTATCCTCTGGTGGATGTGAGGGACATCGGCAGCAGATATATGCTTCAGTTCGGTCCGATGAGCGATTCGAGCTATGCCGAACTTGCCAAGCAGGTCAATGCAGAGTACGATGGAGCTGAGATCAGGCATATGGGTCCCATCTACAGCAAGGAGCTCCAGGCACAGGTTATGAGGTACCTTCCCATATCCTTCCTCCTCATGGCCCTTGTGGTTTTCATTGTGTTCAGGGAGCCGATGGTTTCTTTGCTGGTGGTTGTCAGCGCTCTGGCTGATATCCTGACGGCTGCGGCATCCATGAATATAACCGGCGTTCAGCTGTCACTTGGAACTGTGGCTGCTCTTCTCATGCTCATCGGTTACTCTGTCGATACCGATATCCTGCTCTCCATGAGGGTCTTGAAGCGCAAGGGATCGGTGGAAGAGAAGATCATCGGCGCCATGGGAACCGGCCTGATGATGAGCGGCACAACCATTGCGGCTGTGATCTCGCTTATTCTTGTCTCAAACTTCCTTTATCTTATAATACCGTCCTTTACCAGAATGGACATCATCGCCGATATGTCGACGGTTCTCATCTTCGGCCTGGCGGCGGATATCTTCAACACCTGGGTCACAAACGCTCAGGGCTTGAGATGGTATTTGAACCGGCCCGGCAAGACCGTGAGGGGGCAGAGGAGATGAGTCTAATCAATGATCTCTTCAAGGACACCAGGGTTGTCATCTATGCAGCAGCCGTGGTCCTGGCCATAATTTTCATCGCGGTCTTCGGCCTCAAATTTGGATTGGACCTGGAGGGCGGCTCGTACTTGCAGCTGCAGCTGCAGGGCGCGGTGGCTCAGGTCGACGTCACGCCGGAGAAGATCCTGGAAGTTCAGTTCGGGGCATCAACCGTCGAGAAACACGGCGATACCTATGTGGTGACAGTTCCGGGGAAGCTGGACCCGACGCTGGCCGATGATCTGGGATATTCCGGTGCAAAAACGGTGGAACAGGGTAATGCCACCAAAGTAACTGTTGTGGCATCTTCTGAAACTGTCATCACCAACTATCTCAAGAAGAATCTGGATGCGGATGTCAAGATTGTGGCCGTAGCGCCCATCAAGTACGAAATCCGCACTAACGTCACACGCGAGTCTCTCAATGCGCTCCTGGCCCCCGTGAACGGTTCGGTGCCCGTGGGTGAGGACACGTTTGTGCAGGGCGTGACCCCGGATACGGTTGATGAGACCAAGAAGGTGCTCGACTCCAAGCTCAACCGCCTGGGCCTGCAGGACATCAAGGTCAGGATCGTTGACAACAAGTTCATTCTCATCGATCTGGCGGGAATGGATGTGGCCACGGCTCAGGATGTTGTGGGCAAGCCCGGCAAGTTCGAGATTCGCATCGAGACCGAGAACAACAACTCGGTGCATGTGCTCTATGGAGATGCGGTCGAGTCCGTGGAGATACCGCAGGGCGACCGCCAGGGCGGATGGGGCGTGCCCTTCACGCTCTCAGAAGAGGGCGCCAAGGTATTCCAGAAGGCTGCTATCGATGCAGGCGCCACCAAGAATCCGGATGCTCATGATATCTCCATGTACCTGGATAAGGACGAGATCTTCAGCGCACCTCTGGCAGCAGAGCTGGCCGGAAGCCTGGATAAGGTTCCCGTGAGAAGCATGGAGGCCAGGGTCGGATCGGGAGATGCCGGATCGGCGAAGGCCAAGGAGCTTTACATCCACCTGCGCGAGGGTGCTCTGCCGGTCAACGTCGAGATCGTCGGCTCCGGACAGGTGTCTGCGGCCCTGGGGGCGCAGTTCAAGATCCAGATGGTCATCGCCGGGCTGATTGCACTTTTGGCCGTGGCGGGAATGATCTATTACCGCTACCGGGAGAAGAGGATCGTGCTGCCCATGGTCACCACGTCCCTCAGCGAGGTCGTCATGATGCTGGGCATCTGGGCAGTGGCTGGATGGCAGCTTGATCTGGCCAGCCTGGCCGGCATCATCATGGTAATAGGCACGGGCGTGGATCAGCTGGTTATCATCACCGATGAACTGATGCGGGGCGGAGAGGCAACGGCTGCTGCCGACCGCAGCATCAAGGAGAGAGCAGCCGCTGCGGCGGATAAGGCCGGCACCAAGGTGGCGGCGACGACCAGCAAGGTCTACCTGACCCGCCTTTCCCGGGCGTTCACCATCATCCTGGGAGCGGCTGCCACCACGGCTGTGGCCATGCTGCCTCTGCTCTACATGGGCTTTGGCGCGCTGACCGGTTTCGCACTGATCATCATCCTCGGTGTGATACTGGGCACGCTGATTGCCAGGCCCGCGTACGGCAGGATCATCGGACACATCCTGGGCAGCTAAGAAAATCTGAGAACCAATGCCTGCAGGTCGAGTGCGCCTGCAGGAAAAGCTATTTTTCTTTTTCTTTTTTTTTCATTTTTTTAATATTCCGTTTATCGAATCTCCGGCAAAGGCCGCACCGACGATGATGTTGACGAAATAGGTGATGATTCTCCAGAGTGCCACCAGCGGTCCCAGCAGCGCAGGCGGGACGAACATGGAGTACAGATAGCTCATGCCAAGTTCCGCCACGCCGCTGCCGCCGGGCGTCAGAGGCAGGATGCCGATGATGGCTAAAATGATCTGGGAGGTGATGGAGAAGAGAAAACTCGGACCCTGCCCCATGCCGACCAGCAGAGCAGACGGGACCAGGAAGTCGCACATCCAGATCAGAGCACTGAGAGCCATCATGGCAGGTATGTGGCGCATTGTTTTCCTGGCAAGCTGGATCCCGGCATCGCGGAAGAGCCAGACCTCTCTTTCGATCGATGAGATTATGGGTCGGTTTCCTGTTTTGGCTTTTGCCCACGCCATGAGCCGTGTGATCCTGGCGGGCCTGGCCGCAAGCTCTCCCAGAAATATGATGAAGAGCAGGAGCAGGACGAAGAATATCGCCCCGATCTCAAGGCCGAAGCCGGTCATGAAGCCGGAGACGGTAAGAAAGATGGCTAGGGTGGCCAGGAAGAAGATGCTGTCCAGCAGCCGCTCGCCCACTGCGACTGCTGTGGCGCTGCCGTAGCTCATGCCGTCATCAGCCAGGATTTTGATGCGCAGCGGCTCACCTCCCGCGGAGGACGGCGTCAGGGCGGCGAGGAAGTTCGATGCCAGAGTGGACTTGAAGGAGAGGCGAAAGGAGATCTCATGGCCGGCCAGGGACGTGAGGCGCTTGAGCCTGACGGCATAAAACACCCAGGAAAATACGTGTAGCACCAGGGCCAGGGCCAGGAATTTGCCATCGACCTGGAGAATCATGCTCCAGCTTATATTTGCATCAGTAAATTTTAGAACGACGATGATCGCGGCCAAGCTCATGAATGTGGCTATGAGGAGGGCTCTGGTCCTCTCATTTCTGAGGCTGATGCTCATTTTTTCCCTATCTCCCGCATCATGCCCCCTGATCGGGCCGCAGATGTTGCATTCCTTCAGGCAACCTCTTCATAAACCGATTCGATCTCGTCCAGCGCGCGCTTCCAGGAGTATTTATCCTGCACGGCCTGTCTGCCCCGCCTGCCCAGGGACAACCGCAGGGGCTCGTTTTCATGCAGTTCCATGATGTTCCTGGCCAAGTCGCTCATGCCGGTGAATACCCTGCCGCCCTGCAGCGCCACCTCGTTTACGCCCGGCGTGTCGAAGGCCAGCACCGGCACCTCGCAGGCCATGGCTTCCAGGAGAACGATGCCGAAAGCCTCCAGGCGGCTGGCGGTGGGGAGGACGAGCATCTCGGCCCGCGAGATGAGGTCGATGAGCCTGGCCCGTTCCAGCCTTCCTGTGAAATTGGCCTTGACGCCCAGCCGGACGGCCAGGTCCTGCAGGCGGCGCCGATCGTAGCCGTCTCCCGCCAGCACCAGGCCAAGGCCGGTCTTCTTCTGGACCATGCTCATGGCCTCCAGAAGGGATTCAATGCCTTTGTAATTCACCAGGCGGCCAACGTAAAGCACATAGCCTTTCTTTTGCCGGTCGTGGGGAAAGAGGGAGGAGTCCACGGCATTGGGCACGATTCTGATCTTATGCAGGTAGTCTCTCAAGACGGGGGATGTCTCCGCATAGCTCTTCGTGGTCGCCACCACGATCTCCGCTTCATCCAGGATAGGCCTGACCAATCTGCGGTTCACCCACTCCAGGGACTTGCCAAAGCAGTGGGGAAGGCGATATCCGTTCAATCTGGCCGGGACCACCACGTCGTTGTGATAGGTAACCACATGGGGCGATGCTTTGCGGAGCATGAAGGCAAAGAGGGGGCTTGGGATATGGCTGTGGTAGATGTCGGCCGCAATCTTCGGCCGGTGCAGAGGAAGCGGCGCGTAGAATAGATCGATGCTGGGGATGCGGGTAAAATTCTTCTCCCAGCTTCCGCAGGATGAGGCCACGTGCACAGTGTGGCCTCTCCCGGCGAGCCCCTTGGAGAGCTCCTTGACGTGATACTCGACTCCGCCCAGGTGTGGCGGAAAGTAAGGCGATACTTGGAGGATCTTCATAGATCTGATATAGCCTTGCACTTCAATCGACTTAAGTTTATTCTTTGTCGTGTTATTTTGTTCATCGCGGAGATTTCAGATCTTATAATTATTATATTATTATGATAAATTAAATTGAAAAATTTATCAGTCGCGCAAGATTTTACCGTTTATGTGAAATCAGAGGAATGGCCCGGCGATGTCATGCCTTTATGGCAATTTGCATCGATAAACACGGCGTCTCAGATGAATAAGGCTATACCACTGCTTCTGGCTGTGAAAGGGAACACCGACGTAATACCACAGATGCATGAAGATATCAAATCAAAGAAATGAAGGGCGATATCAAAGGAGTGAAGCAATACAGATGCAATCCGCAGGTTCTGGGAGAAATCAGAGGCTTGAGGGGAGATATCCAGCCAGGGTATGCGATGCAATTCCGGCAGGTGAAGGCCGATATCCGAGCGATAAAGGAACGCTTGGGCATGCCGTGAGGCGACTGAGTTTTTGCAGTTTCAAGCCATACCAAGCTTCGCTTTTATTGCCGGATATCCCTTTCCATGCGAACCAGTCGATCCTCGCGTAAATTTTCTGCCGTTTCAGCCGTGTGGTCTCGTATCTCTATCAGCAATTTCGTATGATTTTGAATGACTGGAATCGCTTTGATAAGTTGACCCGCGGTGAGAATCTGTGCAAAGTCAACCAATTTCGGGACCGTTCCTTCATAGTCCTCGAATTCGACCTTTGATACTGCGGCATCTTCCGGCTTTTCGCTGCCCACGAGCTCTCGGAAAACAGCGACCGCATCAGAGGGACCACTTAATGCCACATCCACGGTTTGGAGTCCTTTCTCCATCCTGTTGAAAGCGCGAAATCTCTCGATCCCCTGGCTCATTGCCGCATCCATCAGGAAATACCTATATCCAACATCATGCACTTTCTGGCCGGTTATCTTTACCCGTATATTTACCGGCTCATTTTCTTTCATCAAGTATCACTACTATCCTTATTTCCTTCATCTAGTATTTATCTCGTGGGGTGGATGGATGATTCAATCCTTGTTTTCGTGGAACTCGCTCTTGGACCTTTCACAATGGGAAGACAAGCATTTGGATAACTTAGTTTCAATCCTTGTTTTCGTGGAACTCGCTCTTGGACCTTTTTGACCCTATCCATATGAGAGGCCATATTGGAGTTTCAATCCTTGTTTTCGTGGAACTCGCTCTTGGACTATGGACAGGATTTGCGGCAGGTCGAACACGATGATCGTTTCAATCCTTGTTTTCGTGGAACTCGCTCTTGGACTTCTTCGCTCTGATGACTGCCTTTAGCTGGCATCTAGTTTCAATCCTTGTTTTCGTGGAACTCGCTCTTGGACTTCTTCGCTCTGATGACTGCCTTTAGCTGGCATCTAGTTTCAATCCTTGTTTTCGTGGAACTCGCTCTTGGACCGCGCCGATTTTTCGTCCTTTTCCTCGTTTCTCGGTGTCAAACCGGCCTTTTCTCACCCTTCTCAGAGCATGAGTAGAATTTATTGATTCGCTTATAAATTCATTCCCGTTGGATCGCCCTGCCAATAGGCCCCTTGACCATAAAATGAGTTGCAGCTTGTCATTTTAATCATTTAGCCGCAGCAAAACTTTGGAGACAGACTTTCCGTAGGTTCAGATGCTCAGTATGGCACTCCTGGTTGAAAAAAGTATTTATCAAGAGACCATCATAGGATTATCTATGTGCGAGAGTTTGAATCCCGGAAAGTATCCCAGGCCCAAGGTCTCTTTCGCAGCGGATGACGCCGCAAATGAGGATGAAATGAAGACCGAAGAGGCCTTCACCAAACTCTCGGCGGACATGATAGCTAAGCTCATTGAGGATGAACCTGATATCTATTCAATAGAGGATGTGAAAGTCAGGTACAAATGAAGGGCGACATCGTTTTGTACGTTTCCCTTACACCGATCTGACTATGGTCAAGCCGAGGCCGGCTCTGGTCCTCCACGAAGAGAAAGATGAGGTAGTCTTAGCCTACATTTCTTCAAGAATACCGATTATTCCCTCGGATACTGATGTTTTGGTCTTGATAAGCGAACCATTTTTTGAAGCAACGGGGCTAAAGCGCAATTCTGTCATAAAGCTGAGCGTAGTCGCAACATTGAAAATAAGGTTCATTGAGGGCCTTTTCGGAGCGGTTGATGATACTTTGAGGGCGGAGATTAACGCAAAGCTTGCTTCATGCTATCGACTTTGATCCTGGTTGAAATATGACGAAGAAACAGGGTCTGCATCCGCATTCATCTGACACTTAAGCCTCGTAACCGCGCCATAGCCTCTGGACACCGACTTCCCCAATCCCAAGAAGTCCGGGATGGCAAAGCCGGTGGTGAACTCTCCCCGAATTCCCGTCACCTTCGTCCCCTTCAGCAGGCAGATCTCATCCTGCATCCTGCCCACCTCCAGCCGGATGTGTTCCTTTGCCACGTACCCCAGGCCCTTGGAGGCGGAGAGGAGATTGCCCACCAGGATTCTGCGCAGCAGATCCGCTCTATCCTGCCCGGACGCATTTAAATATTTGGGGTAGTTCTCCTGGCTGAGGGCCAGCCAGGGGCTGGCGAACCTGTAGCTGTGGATATCCTCGGTGCAGCCGAACTCCTCGCTCTTCAGGGTTACGGCACGCTCCATGATGGAGTAGTTGCTCTCGCCCAGCTTGATCTCGTCGAACTTGTCGTAGATCTCCTTCAGGACATCCGCGCCCTCGTTGATGCCGAGGACGAGCGGGCTGCCGTCAAGCCTCTTGTACTGGATGAGCGGATACCTGTAGATCAGCTTGTCCGTGACGTGCTGGTGCAGGAGGGCGTATTCGTTGAAGCTGGTGGCGAAAAAACCGCGCAGCTTGGCCGCATCCCCGCGCATGGGGGCGTCCGAGTGCAGGGTGAGGCGGAGGATTTTGAGGATCATGTAGCTGTCCAAATATCTTCTTAGCCGCAAACCTCATCATTCTTCAAAGCTTGATGCCGCGGCGCTTTGCATACTCTTCAAAGGTGATAAAATCATCCTTTTCATTTTCGATAAGAGCATGGATTTCTTCAGCGGTTGATTCATCATGCTCTGGCAAAGCATCAAAGTCTCTATCCCTGGGAGATTCTTCCTTTAGTGCTCTGATTTTACTTTGGGCCATTGTCTTTAAATCTCCTTTATTGGTACATCGAGTAGTTTTGCCATGCGGATCAAGGATTTACGTTCGCAGAAGCCAGATTTCACGCATTTGCTTCAACTGCAACCGTGCTTACCATTGAACCATAGTCTTCGACGAGCACTTCTTCACCACGTGCAACCATGCAGGCGAGATCATGTTTCAATCCCTGTCGGGTTTTCAAGTGCGCTGCAACAAGCCGCCGTGCCCTACACCAAGAACGCGCTCAAGAGGGTTTCAATCCCTGTCGGGTTTTCAAGTGCGCTGCAACGTTACCACTTATGTTGGCGGCGGCCAATCCCACACTGTTTCAATCCCTGTCGGGTTTTCAAGTGCGCTGCAACAGATTAGCGATTATAGGTTTTTGTTCCATTTAATTAGTTTCAATCCCTGTCGGGTTTTCAAGTGCGCTGCAACTTGAGAGTGTCTTAGTAACAAGCACCGGAGGTTTAAGTTTCAATCCCTGTCGGGTTTTCAAGTGCGCTGCAACCAATTGGCTCAAAACTCGGATGTTCCTTTAGGAACATAGTTTCAATCCCTGTCGGGTTTTCAAGTGCGCTGCAACGGTGGATCTAACGAAAAACCTTTGGGTGCAAAGGGAAGTTTCAATCCCTGTCGGGTTTTCAAGTGCGCTGCAACCATATCCGACTGTGGTCGTGTGTCCTTTTGCCCAGCAGGTTTCAATCCCTGTCGGGTTTTCAAGTGCGCTGCAACGGCTCACCTCACCACCTACCACAGTCGCGAGGGAAGAGTTTCAATCCCTGTCGGGTTTTCAAGTGCGCTGCAACGTCTTTAGCGACAATAGTATTGAGAACATCGGTGGGTTTCAATCCCTGTCGGGTTTTCAAGTGCGCTGCAACTTCGTTATGATAGCATCAAGTTCTCCGATGAATCTTGCGTTTCAATCCCTGTCGGGTTTTCAAGTGCGCTGCAACCGTTCCGTTCTGCCCGCTCGATGCCGGCTTTACCTGGTTTCAATCCCTGTCGGGTTTTCAAGTGCGCTGCAACATAGAGTTCGTCGGGCTTGATCGGGTTCTTGGCAAACCGGTTTCAATCCCTGTCGGGTTTTCAAGTGCGCTGCAACCTATCTCCGAGAGTAAAGAATGCTTTTGTGATATCCT
>Ga0074195_1004204_pt1 | contig 12114 bp, 6 predicted proteins | sample EPASupsiteHSE623_FD_64525 | JGI IMG/M metagenome (GOLD analysis project Ga0074195, IMG submission 64525) | Bioremediated contaminated groundwater from EPA Superfund site, New Mexico - Sample HSE6-23 | ecosystem: Environmental > Aquatic > Deep subsurface > Groundwater > Contaminated ...
CATCGCGTTTTAGCATCTGCGAGTAACACATGGGGGAGATGTAATCGGCAAAAGGTGCGATCTTTTTCAGATCCTGTCCCGCCACACGGGTAATGGCATCCCCGAAATCCCCGTTTCGCCAGGGAACAACGTGAACATTGATCCGCAGGGTGGGCTTAAGGGCCTTTGCCCCCATTGCCAGTTCCTTCACCATGGAAGCGATGAGCCCCGTACGGTAATCGTTGTAAGCCACAGCATAGTGCGAAAGTACAAAACCGGCTTTTTGCGGGGTTGTTTTACAGATATCGGGGATGTGGTAATCATACATTGCAGTAAATCCGGTGAGGCAGCTGTCGCAAAAACAAGCCCTGTCAATGCTTTCAGGGGTCCTGTCGGGATACACCATTTCCCAGAACACAAACTGCCGGATAAAATCAAGGCTCACGCCTTCCGGATCCGTATCCCTGATCAGGGTTTCCAGCGCAACTACCTTTTGCCGGCGGAAGTTAGTCCGGGAGGGACAAACAAATTCAACCCAGTCATCTTTGGCACGGTTACCCTTGCTTGTGATGGCGAACAGGGTGGAATCGTACTTCAGGGCTTCCGGATCCTGAAAAACAGGAAAGATGACGAATACGGCAATGTTGTTTTGTTTCAGCACCTGTCGGAACGCCGTATCGGCTGCCAGGGTGGTGCTTACAAAGGCAGTGTTGATGCCCATGTCAATCCACTGTGAAACAAGCATGCGGGCATCACCTTCATATTCATAAATTTTGACGCCGATGATCTTGTTCTGTTCGGTCTCATAGGAACAGGCGAGGCAGAATGCGAAAATGAAGAGCAGTTTCAGGCATTTCATTGTAAAATTGAGTTGATATGTAAAGGTAGGAATTTTAAAGAAAGTCACAAAGTGGCCAAATATCAATAACCGTGTGTGAGCCCACAGTATTTGAAGACCCCTTTCGACAGCCCCGAAGAGATCTGGGGTAAACCGATTCGAGATTCCGAACGACGTAACGCTGGAAGATAAATCAAGCATTGAGTAAATGAACTTGATTAAACAGCTTGACGATGACTACCGCACGGTGGTTTTCAAGATTATTGATACCATGCTTACCAAAAAGAAGTTTAAAGACTTCTTTCAGAAAAACGTTGCTGCATTATAACAGAAAAGCCTGAGTATGAACTGACCCCAAAAAGTTAGACATAAAACTTTTGGGGTGCAGTTCAGTACCGGGCCTTTTTCTATCTTATATTAGGGAAGATTCTTTTTATACGATTGATTTTTAAGTTTAAAGCACTAAATACTTTCATAAGGTTTTTCATAGCAAGACATGTTATTATTATCTTCTCATTTGTCGTATATATCACAGCATAATGGTATTGTTCGAAAGGTAAAAACTGAAAATTACTGCCTCTATACACAGAAGGCATCATGTGAATTTCTATTTTCTGTATTTCATGAAAATAGATCGATTTTTTTGATGTTTTTGTTACGTATATGAATTGTCTTTCTTCGTGTTCAATAATTATTGATGTATGTTTGTTTACTTTATTATATTGAAAATGTAAAAAACAAACCAAGCTAATATTAACTAAATAAAAGATTGCAAAGAAAAAAAACAAATCAATATCATAGCCTTCGTTAATACCTATAAGCCAAACAGCTAAAAACAATAGAATTGTGAAAATTATAGTTCCGCTTAAAGCTGAAAGATGATTTCTAAAATTAATTCGATACTTCATAGATGTTAATTTATTTGCCTGGATACCAACCTAATTTAAGTCCATTTTTAAAATTTGAAATTTGCCATGAAGTTTCGTACCATAAGTATTTGGCTGCATCATACATTTTCTCTCCTGTCCATCCAAGTCCTCCTACTATGGCGCTTGGAACTGCTCCAAAATAAACCCCAACTCCTATAGCAGCAACTGTAGCGGCCGTTCTATATGAAAATCTCCCACCTGAGATTTCACCATACTGCATAGATTTATAATTTAAATATGTATTTGCACCACCAGCTACATATCCTGATGAACCTAATACCCGAGTTGTTATTGGTCCTAATCTACCCACTCCTACGCCAATTTCCTTAAGAGCCTCGTTGGCAGTATAAGCAAAGTCTATTGTTGTAGCAGCTGTTCCAATAAAGCCTATAACCTCATCACCATTAACACCTCCACCAGATTTGGTTGAATAATTACGCATATAATCAAAAACGCCCAATGCGGTAATGTTCTCATATACATAAAATGCATCACCCAAATCGGTGCCTCCAATCTTTATTTTAAAACCATCATTTTGAAAGGCCAATAACTGTGCTATCAATACAGTATTTTGCTGATTGGCAGGAAGTGCTCTGAGTGATCCTCCAAAACTTATCAAACTTCCATAAAGAGCAGTTGCCAAATCCACCGGTTGCCCAAGCCCATTTTCATATCTTCCAGTGAAATAATTAAAGGAATATTCCTCTGCTTTCCACGCAGCAATATGTGGTGTATTATCCCAATATCCAGAGCCTGAACCTACCCCAATATCGTAAATGGGTTGACCTTGCAAGTCTAAATCAACTCCACCACCGCCACCGCCACTACCTCCACCATCATCTCCAAACCACCTGTAATTAGTTTCTGACAACATACCTGAAGGATCAGTATATTTTAATGGATTATTAAAACAATATCCAAATCTATTAAAACTTTGTGTGAAATCCGGAGATTGTACAAATGGATCCACACTAAGAAACTGTCCGGTCAATGGATCATAAGCACGCCCATTCATATTGATTAACTTAAACCAGGGTAAATGTTCATGCCCGGTAAATCCCCGGCCGGAAAATAAAGTTGGTTCCGGGGATGGAATATATGCCCAGGTACCCGGATCTCTCCTTCTTCCCCATGCATCATAACTATAATCTCCTACTACAGATCCGGATGTGGTTATCACGCGTATAATGCTTCCTAAATAATCTCTTAAAAGATAATAGTATGTTGTGGAACCGCCTTGGGTTACTGCTAGAACTGGTGCCGAATAAGCATCTCCTCCGATATAGGTATATTCCTTAACAACTCCACCCGCATCTTCCTTCATATAACTATTACCCATGTACCACCTGGTTAAAAAAGGCGTGCCATTTTGTTTAACAATCATTTTCGCTCTTTGAGCATCGCAGTTATAGGTAAATTCTGCCCTGTTTATTCCTTCGGTGATGTCCAAAACTTTCTCAAATGAAGTATAGTTTATTGAATTATTCATTGAAGAAGTAATTAAGCCAGTTGAAGGATTAATACTGCTAAGTAAATAAGGCCTGTCTTCAAATTCATATTGTAATGTACCAACATCCGATTTCGAAGTAATTCCACCCTTATAATCATCATAATCCATATCAAGTGTTGGTATTCCTTCTTTTCGAATAAAATCAAGTCTGTCAATTGGATCATAAATAAACTCCTCTTTTAAATTTCTACTGGGCAGGCTGTCTTTTCTCCAGCTTAGATTTCCATCTACAGGATTAAAACCATATCGATAATCCTGTAAGGTGGTAGATCCATATACAACACTTGTCTTTTTTGGAAATCCATAATTATCATATAAGCAAGTCATGTTAACATTACTGCCATATTGTGCAGTACTTACCTGTAATCGTGATGTCATGCCTGTAACCTTCCATCGGGTTGCACCACCAGCATTTACATATTCCGGATACCCATTTTTATAATACCTTGTTTCAGAGATTCCTGATGGATGAACAATAGTATTCAATCGCCCAAGAGCATCATAGGCATAAGTTGTGGAATCAATAACACTGCCAATACTATCACAACTCGTAATTAACCTCCCCTTAGTATCGTAACGATATATCCGGTTAACACCAGTTGATAACTTAATTCTTTTAAGTTGCTTATTGCCATTGTAGCCATAGGTTGCAACAACATCTGGTGAGGTTCTTCCGTAAATTCTGCCATCGGTTAAGTATATGAAACTTGTTGTACTATCTCTTGCACTTGTTTGACTTAGGAGTTCACCAAATGCATTATACGTATAAACGATTGTTCCTGCACTTGGATCGATCAATTTTATCTGATTATCTGCAACATCATATCTCATTCGAGTGATAATTCCTCCAGGAGCAGTAATTGATTTGACCTTTCCATTTGGCAAATGGGCGTATGTAATTGATCCTCCATTGTCAGAGGCAGCTGTTAACAATCCTGCTGAATTATATGTTTTATGATAATCTTTTCCAGCCACAGTTTCTGTGACGGTAGGTCCGGTATATGTCCAGGCAGAATTTCTACCCGATGGCCGTGTTATGCCGGTCAATTGTCCATAATTGTTATATATATGAACATTCCATGCAGAAGTACTTGCAGGTTCAGATATTCTATACAACTGCCCTTTTACATTATACTCTGTATTTGTGGAAATCAAGCTTCCATCAAAACCTTTGATTTCGGATTTAACTTCCCGTCCCAGTTTATCATAATATTTCTTTGACAACGACAGATCATTTCCTGAAACTTGAACAGAATATCTTGGTGAACCTGTGACACTTTCCCAGGCATATACTGTTGTTAATTGATCCCCAAGAGATGTTAAACGAATTAGTTGCCGTCCCAGGCTATCATATTTGTATGTAACTACATTATTCATGTAATCTTTCTCCGAAGATAAACGACCATTGGGATAATAATTGAATATTTTACTATGCGAAAGAGGATCAGTGATTCTTTCAATTCTTATCCCATTTGACGATTGATACTTATACACATTTGTCCGCCAAACTGATCCGACAACTACAGAATCCCGCATCAGGGTACCATTATTATTATACCTGTATTTATGGACCAACTCAAATGCTGTTCCAGGATATACTGTTTCGCTGGTCAAATTATTACTGGTAGAGCTAAACGTGCGATTGACAGTCCGTGTAATTGTAGTATCATATCCGGAATATTGGATAATTGTTGGATTTGGCCTGCCTAACAGCCATTGTGATGTATTAACTATATTGTTATTAGTAATTGTAGTTATTTCTGTATGTGCACCAATGTAATTTTTTGTAATTAAACTAGGATTACCATAATTATCATAATTAGTTGATATACTTACAGTTTGTCCCGTAAGTTTATTTAACTGAATCGAACTTTGAATATAAGGGAATATTCTCTTCTTTGGTGGATCCAAAACAATTTGCGACCAGGTATTAATTACTTTATTGATGGTATCATTCACCCCGGGTCCTTTGCTAAAGGTTTTAACCAGCTGTGGATAATAATAAGTGGGATTAAATGAATAGATTTCTTGATTCTCAATACCCAGGGCAACATCTGTTTTTTTAATTTTTGAAAAACCAAGAAAACCCTTTCCCTGAAGATGCAATTTGGCACCTTCGTAATAATAAGTTTGGGTGTTAAGCGTCCCTAAGCCGTTATCATACAATACCGTATCAACTACTGTTAAAGGTCCATTAAAATCATAAACAGGAAATGTGGCTCCTGTACCCTTTTGGTATATGCTTGTCGGAGCCTGAGATAATTTGGTATAAGCAAGTTTTACTATTTTGCCAAGGCCATCACCAATTTTATTCGCTAGAAATGATGTATTCCCCTTTGTTTTATAAGCTTGATAACCAGTCCACCAGGGTGATTGTCCATCAGTGCAAATAAAATCAGTATGCCCATCCCCATTATAATCAGATAAATAATAATTATGAGATGCAACAGGATATGTTGAAAGACTGTGGACATAAAAATCCGTTCCTCTGTTCTTACTTATATAATAACGTGAACCGGTCCAGCTATTATTTTTTGCTGTAACCATAATATCTGTGGCCCCATCACCATTAAAATCACCAAGGCGCAAATAGTCATCCTTTAGATTCGCTTTCTTTTGTGGAATAGTGTATTTTTCAAAATTAGCACCTCCCGTTGAAAGCCAAATCTGCCAGGAGTACATATCAACAACGGTACCACCAGAGATTAAACCATAAAGGAAAAGGTCAGATTTCCCGTCAGCATTGAAATCCCCAAACAAAAAAGCATATGGTAGAGGGAAAGAAGGTATTACACTTGGGCCAAGATCAATGCCGTTAAATTCATGAATCTGCATATCACCGGTTGAACACATAAACCAAATCTCAGTTTTTCCATCTCCATTGAAATCTGCACTTACAAGCGGCCCCCCCAAACAAGATATATTATCGGATCCTAATTCTGTTAAAGAAGATGATACTCCTCCATAACCATCACCAAATGATTTTATAACCCAGTTTCCATATGAATCATGAATAAAAATGTCATTAATACCATCCCCATTGTAATCCGCTCCTGTAAATTCATTGTCGTTTTCCATTAAATAAATGCTCCGAAATATTTTCCCGGATATTCCTGTTTGTGGGCCATTGCCCGAAATGGTTGTAATTAGCATAGGAGAACTAAAGGAACTCCCATTGGACAACATGCAATTGAAATTGGAACCACCTGATTCAACATATTCGTATAATATATCATCTTTGCCATCACCATTAACATCCAAAGATCTAATATCCGTTAAATAAGAAAGGTTCAGATTAGGGGTTGAATTGGCATAACTGGTCGGGAAATTGTCGTTTCCGTCCCCAAAGTATATTCTATAGCCAGTCCATGTGGCTCCTTTTGATGCATCTGGCAAACAAAAGAAATCAGTTTTGCCATCTCCATTAAAGTCACCGGTACATAATTTTGATTTGTAGTTTATATATTCGTGTGAAGTGTTATAGCTTGTTTGCGTGAAATTTACAGTTGCCGGAGTTTGATAGGTAATGGCAGTTGAATTATATCTTGGTGTTCCTGTTCCATATTCAATGATTTCATTCAACATTGAATACCCATTATAAAGAGTGCTCTGATAATTATATTTGAACTCGTAAGTTTTAACGATCACACTATTATATTTGACTGTAATTTTATCAAGAACATACCATTGCTCAATCTTAGTCCCCTTAAGGTATGAAGCATCCTTTTCACTTTTCGCCTTATAATAAAAAGTTATGGTATTAGGCCCATAGGTAATTTCTGCAGGATATACGCAATTGTTATCTTGCAGATAAGATATGTTCATATTATTCCCGAAAAGATCCGATACTTTTGATATATACCACTTAATGAAATTACTATTAATGGTTTGCTTCGATCCAATAGTATTTCCATATTCACATACTAAACCTGACTTTGTTTCAGCTTGAAACCACCTTTCCCAGCTAGGTGCCCCACCCTTTGTTGATATCCGAGTAAATACATCGCTTTCGGTCTGATACAAAGCATCTTGTGCCCAATAGGATAAATTTGTATTTATAAGTCTTTGACCGTCCAGGTATAGTTTATCCGTACCATTCATTGCAATGCCTTGACTCATTCCATCATTATAAAATGTATTTGGTCCCCTGCTTATTACAGATAAGCCAGCCAGGTTCCAGCCATAACCAACCATCCCAGGTCCGGCACTACTGGAGTATACTATGGATAGTGATGGTGAAAGTCCATTAACTCCAGGAAGTAGATCAAGGGGTATTGTATAGCCAGCGCTCCCTGACGAGCTAATATTCAGGCTTCCGTTCGTAGCGCCAACATAGTATCCGGAAGTAGTATTTAATGTCCTTGTTTCAGGATTAATAGCAGGTGAGTTATAGCCAACTGTTCCAGTAACCAAGGGATTTACGATAGAGATGGATAATGACCCTAAATTCAGGGTCGGGGTATAAGAAAAATTGGGCCCTAACGTTATGCTGTTTCTGGCAGCATAGGTTATATTAGTGGTAGTCCTTGATTCCGTGGTTGCGCATGTTGTATCACATACCTGGCCAGAAACTGATGCAATGCAGAATACTATTTCCGCAAGGAATACATACCATCGTCTCATAATTGTAATATATTGAGGAGATTTACTTAATTGCCTTTTCCAATTCAGTAATCCGCTTACTTAAAGCTTCTATCTCCTCCTGTTGTTCCTTTAATGCCTGAACGAGAACCGGTATCAATTCAGTATACCGAACACCAAGCACTCCATCTTCCCTTTGAGATACCATGTCTGGAAATATTTTCTGTAACTCCTGTGCAACAAATCCATACTGTAAATTACTAATAGTAGGATCGGTCTTTATTTTTTCATCGTTCGTCTTTAGGTTATATGATACCGGCCTAAGTAATTTCACTTTGTCTTTCATTAATGAAAGATCGGTAACATTTAATTTGAATTTTTCATCTGACATGATAACTGGTTGGTTGGTTAAGAATGCTGTTGTGGCATAGAAACGAAACCAATAATAACCTGTTGTACCGAGATCCATGCTTCCAGAACTTGGATACAGGGAAGGCCCACCAAAATATACTGTATAACCGTTATTTGACATGGTGACTGTGCCGCCCAGATTGACTGTTCCGGAAACATGCAAGCGGCTGGTTGGATTTGTTACATTAATTCCCACATTACCATTTGAGATAACTTTAATTTGTGCCACCAAACTACATGTAAACATTGTAAAGCACATAACGAAAATAAGGGCAACTTTTTTCATGTGATGGAAGTTTTTGGCTTTAATGAATATTTTGTTTTATCTGACTTTTTAATAAATGGCAACTTGATATAAAAGGGTCGCTTCCTTACTGGCTTTTTGATAATTTTCGATTTGAGATTCAAACCCTTGAAAGAAAAATGAACCAGATAGGTTATTCCTTCACTATAGTCCATTTCGTACTACCACTTTCAAGCCGAATAAGCATAAAATAATTACCTGAAGGGAGATGTGATAGGTTGATAGTATTACTTCTGCCAATGTTATCCTTGTTCAGGACAAGTCGCCCCCCCTGGTCAATAATTGAAATGGAAGCATCGGGATTTTCTTCTATTCCCTCAATTTCAACATTAATCTCGCTTTCAACCGGATTGGGGTAAATCAAAATGGAATGATCTCCGATCTGGTCCTGGAAAGGTTCGTTGGAATTAGAATCATCTGTGGCCCCTGAGGTAGATTTAAGCCCAATTGTGGTACGTGAAATCCTATTACCTGAATCGTCATAAGCAAAACTAACTGTCTGACCATAGGTAATCACACTGGCAGTAAGACCTGCCAAAATTAATATAAAAGGTTTCATATGAAATGATTAAGGGTTCTGACATATTCGAATAACTTATTCTCAACTAAACTCAAAATAAACGTTTTAACTCTCATCAGAGATTAAAACTCATCTACCGCAACCCTTCAAAAAAACTCACAATTCAAATATAAAAATATTTTCGAATACTGATTCTGATGCTTACAAAGTTGGAATTAGTCTAAATAAGTTCGTTGATTGAGTTTATTGACATATCAGATTCGGACAGGCAATTTAAAAAAGAAGGGGGTTGGGCAATTTTGAGGAAAACCATTTGTTTCGTTTTAAAAACAGAAAAATGTTAAGGGGAATACAAACTTTTTTAGATTAAATCAGATTTGTTTCGATAATCAAAAACAGTTGGTTTGCTGTAATAAATGTATGTATTTATTTATGTATAATGAAAAAATCTCTTGTAAATTATTGATTTACAAGAGATACTATAATGTTAATGCGGAGAGAGGGTCCTTATCGGTGGGAATTATGTTCCCGGCAGTCACATTCTTTAAATTCTCTCTCAAGGTGGGATAACCTACCCTTCAAGGGTCCTGGGACCGCTTGAAGGGGAACCTTTTCACCTGATTACCTGATTACCTGATTACCGAATACCTCTATTACCCCTCCCCCAGCTCCCGCTTCATCTTACCCGGCAAACCCTCCACCACCAGTGTGTAGGATTCGTTGATCCATTCGAGGATGTGCTTTGCGGGGACTGCGCCGTTCAGCAATACCGTGTTCCAGTACCGCTTGTTCATATGGTAGCCGGGGATTACATCCGGATATTCCTCACGGAGGGCAATCGCCTTTTCGGGGTCGCATTTGAGGTTGATGCGGTTTTCATCGAGCGATACCAAAGCGAAGATCTTGCCCGTTACTTTAAATACCAGGGTGTCGTCACCGAACGGAAAACTTTCCGTTACTCCGGGTTTGGTTAAGCAATGATTGCGGATGGTTTCGATAAGCATAGTTGGGATAATTTATCATTGAAAAACAATAAGAAGAATTTCGCGCAAAGACGCAAAGGCGCTGAGGAAGTGATGATGCAAATGTGCCAATGTGCCAATGTGCCAATTAAAAATCACCTCGTCCCTTCTCGTTACCAGTTACTTGTTCTTCTGCATCGCCTCAAGAAAATGTTCGATCGCTTCTTCCACAGTTGCCAGTGTTGAGGCTTTCAGCAGCCTGATGTCGCATTGTTCCATGGGTTTTTCGAGCATTTCATGGAGAAGGGGACTTTTCACCTCAATGCACCGGGGCCTGAATCCGAGGGCCTTGATGTAATCGAGAAAGATTAGCGGTATGCTTCCCAGCATGGTTTCGTAATCGGGATCGGGAACGGCCAGGAAATAACCTTCCACCCGGCCCGATTTTTTATTGGTAAGCAGCACGATGAATGGGAAAATTCCGGGTTTGCCTTCTTCTTTCACCGGCAAGGGCATCATCTGTATATGGGCCTGCATTACTGCCTGGGAAGCGGGTAGGGTGCGGATCGCATCAATATCGCTGCGTTTCCACGTAACTTTGTATGCCAGGGGCCTGATGGCAATCTTCCGGTACTTGCCGGCCCACACTTTCCTGTCCTTCTGCTTTGCCTGTTCCCGCATCAGGTAAATGTCCTCCTCCATATTCCCGGGATGTATGAAACCAGGGTCCTCAACGGCACGGGTGCACACATCAATAACCTGCTCCAGCACTATCACAAGTTCGTTCAACTGCGCTTCATCCGGGTCTTCGGGATAATGCCCGGGAATCACCCTTTTCACTTCGGGCCATTCTTCGGTGAAACCGAAATCGGTTTCCATTTGCCGGAGCTTCTTCAATTGTTCAGGATCGGTATCCGCTTCCGTTCCGAAAGACACTATCAGGTGGGGTATGACAAGCACCTCACCGCTGTCGGCCGAACCGTTCATCTGCAGGTCCCAGAACTGGCCGAGGGCCGTGGTCTCTTCGTAGGCGGCCATGGCATGCAGGGTGCCATCATATCCCATCAGGCTGATAAAATATTTTTTATCCGTCACCGGCGATTTGATGCCAAAAACATCGGTTTCAAGCAGGTACGTCCATGGACGGAGTTTATAAAGGGCGGCGGCATATCCGTAGATGGTACGCCAGGTCTCAGATGTTTTCATGGGAGAAAGATAGTGAAAAAGTGCAAAAGGGAAAAAAAGTGATGAGTGATGAGTGCCGAGTGACGCGGCCTCTGTTGAAGACAAAAGGGATCCCTTCAGGACTACGGACTGGCAAACAAGGCAAGGTGGCGACAAGTAAAATCTTCTGTAGACAATCAACATAATATATTGTAATTTTAATAGGTATATAACTGATAGTATACCACAATGAAAATTTTCACAGGAGTAACTTTTGAGGCATGGCGGAAAGGCCTGGGCGCGCTGCTTACACCAATCGCCTTTGTCACCACCTACCTGTTGTGCCCCGCACTGGAGCCGGAAGGCAGGAAGCTGGCAGCGATACTTGTCGCCATTTCCGTATTGTGGATCAGCGAGGTATTACCGCTGCCTGTTTCAGCCCTTACGGGCGCCGTGTTGTGCATATTACTTGGCGTTGCGGACGCCAAAACGGTGCTGGCGCATTTTGCTGATCCGATTGTATTTGTTTTCATCGGAGGATTCATGATCGCCCGGGCGATGTCGGTACACGGACTTGACCGCCGGATCGCACTTGGCTTCCTTTCCATCCCGGCAGTAGGTTCATCTCCCGTAAGGGTAATGGCAGGACTGGGACTGATAACGGCCGTTATATCCATGTGGGTCAGCAATACTGCTGTTACTGCCATGATGTTCCCGATTGCATTGGGTATTCTGGGAGCCTTGCACAAAGTAAGGGTTGCAAAGGGACAGACCAGTGGTGCCTTAAGTGTTCAGCACTGGCCTTACGCCACAGGGATCATGCTGATGATAGCTTACGGGGCATCCATCGGAGGCATCGGCACACCTGTCGGGAGCCCGCCCAACCTGATTGGCATAGGACTTATCCGTGAAGCCA
>Ga0074195_1004205_pt1 | contig 12113 bp, 10 predicted proteins | sample EPASupsiteHSE623_FD_64525 | JGI IMG/M metagenome (GOLD analysis project Ga0074195, IMG submission 64525) | Bioremediated contaminated groundwater from EPA Superfund site, New Mexico - Sample HSE6-23 | ecosystem: Environmental > Aquatic > Deep subsurface > Groundwater > Contaminated ...
TTTGTTTTAATTTTTAAAATTATTTAAACTTATAATTTATTTTGGGTAATTTGTGCCAGTTCAAGATAAAGCGGATATTTATCCTGAACCTGAAATGCAAGCATGGGCAGAATGCTAATAAAGGAATCTCCCTCAGTAAAGGATGGTCTTGCTCCGCTGTATATTCTCAGGTACTTACGATACTTCAGGCAAATGAAACAGGATATTCACATTCCCGGCTTCCAAAGCAGAAATAAATTCAATAACGGACGATATAAAGACGTTGTGTGGCATGCCGGAGGAGGGACAGGGCAAAATTAAAACGACCGACTAGATTTAATGCCGGGGAATGCTTATTTTTGTATAAAAACGGATTAGAGATGAATATTCAAACTGAAAAACTAAATTTAATTGAGTGGATTTCGCAATTAAATGACACTTCGGTGATTAAAAAACTGAAAGGAATAAGGGAGGATTATTCAAAATCCACGGACTGGTGGGAGACATTAAAAAAAGAAGAATTGGAATCTATCAACAGAGGACTGAAGGATTTTGAAGAAGGCAGGGTGCATTCCCATGAAACCGCCCGTAAAATTTATGAAAAATACCTATAAGCTTATTTGGTCAAATGAAGCACTGACGAATTTAAAAGATATAATTGATTATCTGGAGAGTCGGTGGACACAAAGAGAGATTAAGAAATTTGCTCAATTACTTGATCGACAGCTAAAACTCATTCAGGATAACCCGTTGTTATTCTCAGGAAGTGAAAAATCAAATGGAATGAGAAAGGCTGTATTGTCTAAACAGACGACGATTTATTATCGTATTATAACGTTTGAGGTTCATATAATCACGCTGTTTGACAATAGGCAAAATCCCAATAAATTAAAAAATAAATAAAGCACAGGCACACAACAAAGTGCAAATTTCGAGGGGGCGGCGCGTCAGTGGGTGGCAAATTCCCGCATTGCAGTTCAGTCCTGTCGGACATGAACGCTCTCCGAAATCCGCTCCGCAACTTGCACTGGACCGTTAGCGGTCAGGCTGAGCAGTCGCTTACAAAATTGAAATAGTTAAACTAAACAAGTAAAGGCAATAACTGCTTTACAATGAATAGGAAGCAGTTATTGTAAAATAAAAATTTACCATTATGACAAAGCTACTTAAAATCAGACGCTTATTGGTGTTATTCACAGCCTTGCTATTCACAACACTTGTGCAGGCTCAAGTAGAAGTAAGAAGTTGGCATAACTCAAAACATAAAATATTGAAAATATACTCCCCTGCACCGCTCAAAATTAGCAAATCGGAGTTAATTGTAGAATTGAACAATAATATTAAGAAGGTTACCGGTATGACAGCATCAGCTGGTGCATGGAGAGGACTTACTGCTTTAAATGACAGAATTGAAACACAGTTAGGAGTATTGTTTTATTACAAAGATATTACGGAGGAGGAGACAATAGAAGTTAGTTTTGAAAAAAAAAATGCAAATAACGTATGTGTAAGCATAAAAATGTTTGATTTTTGCTTTGATAAATATGATGATGCACAGATATTTGCTGAACATTTATATGCTATTGTGCATCATTCATATCAAGAATTGAATTCAGACTCCCTACTGACAGTTTTTAAACCGGTGGCAGAACAATACCATGCCTTGCAAGTGAAACCTTTGGTAACCGAGGAGCAGCGCAAATATATTGTACAAGCCAATGCGCTTAATGAAGAAAAAAAATATTCAGAAGCGCTGGAACTTTATAAAAAAGCAATCGAAATACAACCGACTTCATATCCTTCCGCTTATTATAATATGGCATTAATTGCAGCGCAGATCCAAGATTACCGGTATGCCATACTCAATATGAAAAAATACCTGATACTGGTTCCCGAAGCAGAAGATGCACGGGCTGCACAAGATAAAATCTATGAATGGGAAGCGGAAATTGAAAAATAAAATAGATCAGCTATGAAAAATTTAATCAGACCCTACTGTTTATTAATATTTTTGACAACCATGTTGTTCACTACCCTTGTACATGCTCAAATAGAAGTAGGAGAATATCATAATTCTCAATATTCTTTAATAAAGACTTACTCCCCGCCTCCACTTCAGGTTAACAGACATCAGTTACTTACGAAATTGAATAAAGATATTAAGAAAGTCACCACTATGGCCGGGAATATGGGCGTATGGAAAGGGCTTGCCGCTTTGGATGACGGATTTAACACGCAGGCTGGCACAATGTTTTATTACAGCGATATGGTTGCTGATAAAGAAATAGAAGTTTATAAAAATAACAGAGATGATGATTGGGGCGTTAGTGTTCCGGTAAGCAAACTCTGTGGCAAATCAGATCATAGTGTTTCCTTTCATTTCACTTCGTATGAAAATGCACAGGATTTTGCAGAGAATATGTTCTATATTCAACAGCCATTCCGCATTGAACAGTTAAAAATAAAACAACATAACGACTCTTTAATCAGAGCAGACAGTATCCGGTTCGGCATTTTGGTGATCAAATACAGAGAAATGGAAGTAAAGCCAACGGTTACCGAAGAGCAGCGAAAATACATTATACAGGCAAATTCTTTTACGAACGACAAATTATATGAACAAGCAATTGAGGTATATAAAAAGGCTTTAGCAATCGACCCGGTTGCTTATCCAGCGGCATATTACAATATGGCATTGCTTCTTGCTGAAAAAAAAGATTTTGAAGAGGCCATTAAAAATATGAAGAAATACCTGTTGCTTGTACCCGATGCATCCGATGCCCGTGCTGCACAGGATAAGATTTACGAATGGGAACGTTAAAAAATGAACGTATGAAAATAAAACATTATTTGTCATCCCTGTTTTTGTTACTAAGTATATATGGTTATAGTCAGACTGGTATTCAGTGTGTTGAATGCGGTGGCATGAATGGTAACCATAAAACGACATGCAGCTCGTACAACAGATCTTCTTCCGGAACATCCTCTTCTAACAAAACCAGTTTCGAGAAGGATATTATGCTGAATATTTTTTCCGCAACCCTAAACAATTTATTCAGCAACAAACCATCTGCATCCCAATCAGGCACACAGGATATAGAAAAAGCAAGGCAGCAGGAAGCACAGAGGCAACAAGCTCTGGCTGCATTACTTGCCAGACAAAAACAATACAACGACTCTATTGCCGAGGCGAAACACAACCGCATGATGAAAGATTATAAACAATTAGAAGGAGGCGGAGAGGTAAAATTCAAAACATTGGATGATAATACACGGAAACCATCAGTCCATTTCAATTGTAGAATTACTGCCATCAAAGGAAATGTAACAGTTCTAAAATTAAATGGGAAAGAAATTCTTTTGTCAGAAACACAATCGGTCGATTTAGTTCCTGGCGACTGGATTGCCACAGGTAATAACAGTCGTTTGAAAATGCATTATGCATTCGAAAACGGAGGAGAAGATATACTATTGGGTCAGGAAACAGTTATCAATATTGTAAAAAATGAAGATGGCGCTCACGTACCGAAATTAATGAAAGGTGATATGTATGTGGTGAACAATAAACTTAAAGAGGAACTTGCCAATAAAGTGCTGGATAAAAAGGATGAGTTGGCTAATGAGTCTCCCGTTATGCAAAAATTAAGAAAAAAACTGGGGGAGGTAAGAACACCAAATGCCATTTGTGGCGTGCGTGGAACGGAGTTTACGGTACATGTGGATGAGTTTGATAATACCGAAGTGAATGTTAAAAACGGCATTGTAGATTTAACCGGCAATTTGATGAATGGAACTATTACGTTGACTGCGGGAACAAAAGGCATTGTGAAAGGAACCGGAGAAATTGCCGGTCCGTTAAAATTTGATGAAAAGCAGTTTGATAACTTGAAAGATAATTGATGATGAACAGTCTTTTTATGAAAAACTTTTCAGAAGTAATCTAAAGTATACGATAAGAAAGTACTGGAGTTATAAAGCCCGTACCGAACCGTTACCTGATTCTGTTGACGGATCATACGGTCCTAAACAAATCAGCCCTCTGAAAGTGCATAAATTACATTGCTTATGGATAAAATATTGACATTCACGGATAGACAGGCCTTTCGCGATTGGCTTGGCATGTATGCGACAGAGAGCGATGGTATATGGTTACTCTTTGGTAAAAAAGGGAAATTTGTCACCCTTTCTGCTGGTGAAGCATTGGAAGAGGCGCTTTGTCACGGATGGATAGACGGACAAATGCAATCCATTGACGATCATACTTATAAAAAATATTTTGCACGACGTACACCTAAGAGCAAATGGTCTGTTAAAAACAAAGAGCTGGCACAAGCTCTTACGGAAAAGGGTTTAATGACCCGGCAGGGTTTAGAAGCCATAGAACGCGCCAGGAAAAACGGGTCATGGGATAATGCTGAACGTATCCTGATTGACGATGAACAAATACAGATGTTTAAGGAAATCATTCGGGCGTATGAGCCTGCTTATACCAATTTGCTGGCTATGTCACATTCGGTACAGCGTACATATACCGGATTTTATCTTGATGCCAAATCTGACAAAGCCCGTCAATCCCGGCTGGAAAAGATTATTGACAGACTTAACAGGAATTTGAAGCCAATGTGATGGGAAGTCAACCGGCAGCATTTCATGTCGCCAACCCATTATATCTCAATGGACTGAATAAAATACTCACCGAATCAATCAATTTTAATAAAGAATGTTAAAAATTCTCTATTAATTATTAAAATTGCACTTATCATTTCAGCAAACCTGAAAAGTTGGAAAAAAAAGGGAAATATAAATTTATCCGTTTTAAAGAAGAATTATCTCAGGAATCTTTTACTGGTTTTTTTGATTGTTACTTTATCAGGTTAACTCAATTTGCAACGACCATTGTAAAATCAGAATTATTAGCCGAAGAAATTGTCCTTGATGTTTTCCTGAAGCTTTGGGAGAACCGCAAAACTTTGGACGCAATAAATAATATTGAAACCTACTTATATATCTCGGTAAGAAATAAATCGATTAATGTTCTGAGAAAAGAACGAAAATTTCACTTTGATATTTTGGAGGACGCCCACATCCTACTGGCTGATTATAACCCATCGGCAGAAAGTGATCTTATCGAAAATGAAATGTTTGATGCATTAAATGAGTCTGTTATACAATTACCCTCCAAATGCAAGATCATTTTTAAATTAATTCGTGAAGATGGACTTAATAGGAATGAAGTTGCTCAGATTCTGAATATTTCTGTAAAAACTGTTGATAATCAGGTTGCCATAGCTGTAAAGAAAATTGCAGAGCAGCTAAATATCGATACTTCCAATCCTAAAAGTTCGCATGGTTTAATGACTTTTCTGCTTTCCTTCTAGTTCAAGAAAGACCCCGGGAAGGAGTTTTCATTCGAAATTTTAAAAAATAATTGAATCTCTTTTGGGGAAATTCTAAAAAAGACTTGTCCTTGTTTTAAATGACGTTAAAATGTACGATTTCGAATGAAAGACATTTCTTTAATAATAGCCCGCATATTACTAAAGGTCGTTAATAAGGATGAAACAGATGTGTTAACTGAGTGGAAAAGAAAATCACCTTTAAACAGATCGTTTTTAAATAACTTAAAAGCGTTCTGGGAACTTCCTGTTGAAGAAAAATCATCTGGTAAATTGGATGTTGCCAGAGAAAGACTCTTGATTCGTGTAAAATCGATTAAAGCAGACGGCAACGGAAGATCACTAATTTACTATCTGTTAAGAGTTGCAGCAGTGTTCGTATTTATTCTTTCCATTGCGGGGTTATCTATTTATATCGTTTCAGAGACAAATTTTTTTTACAAAAGCAATTGGGTGGAAGTTTCAACTCAGGCCGGACAACGAAGTAAAGTTTCTCTTCCGGATGGAAGTTTGGCTTGGCTTAATGCAGAGACGGTTGTGAAATATTGTCCTGACAAGAATGAACGGAAAGTTTGTTTAACAGGAGAGGCCTATTTTGAGGTAAATCATTCTCCGGATTATCCATTTATCGTTGAAACCGGTGGTACAAAAATTAAAGTACTTGGCACCAGATTCAATGTATCTCATTATCCCGGGTCAAAGATTACCGAAGCATCTCTTCTTTCGGGCAAAATAGCAATGTCAATAGATAAAGGTGATAAAGTCATTGATATTCAACCAGGGGAGAAAGTAGTTTATGATGCAGAAAACCAAGCCTTGAATAAAACAAAAGCCGTTGTGCAGAACGATATTTTATGGAAACAAGGTGTTCTCATTTTCGAGAATGAGTCATTTAACGATCTTATTGTGAAACTGGAACGATACTATGCAGTTACTTTCGTCTATAACAGAGCCACCTTTGAAAAAATTCATTATACGGGAACTCTTGATAATTTAGACATAAACAGAGTTCTTGAATTTATTAACCTCACAATTTCAATTAACTATGAAATAAACAATAAAACGATCAAACTAACTCTTAATAAATGAGAACTATTTAGAGCAAAAAAGGTGATACCCGCGCTAACGAAATATCACCTTAATATATTGATTTAAAAACTATAAATCTTTTCAAAATTATGAAAAAAAATCGATTATTTGACTATCTGGCGAGAGCCGGGTGGAAAAAATGTGTTCGAATTATGAAATTAACAACCTTTCTTGTCTTGCTTTTTGTCATTGATGCTTCTGCATCATTTTCTCAAAGCACAAAAATTTCAGTAAAAGTTGAAAACGGAACTTTAAGTGAAATTTTTAGCAAAATTGAAGAACAATCTGAGTATAGATTTTTTTATCAAAATGAACAGATTCGCGATTCTGGCAGAAAAACTGTAGATGCAACGGATAAGAATGTTCTCGATGTAATGAACGAGTTGCTAATGGAAACCGGACTATCTTTCAAACTGATTGACCGGAATATCATTGTCTTCCCAAAGTCTGAAAATCCAATGGGCAAGGTTATCCGGCAGCAAAAATCTGTTTCCGGGAAAGTAACCGATTCATCCGGACAGCCAATACCGGGAGCATCTGTTGTAATAAAGGGTACAACCACGGGAACCATTACTGATACAAAAGGTGTCTATTCTCTTTCCAACATTTCTGAAAATACAATTCTGCAAATTTCATTTATAGGGATGAAGAGCCGGAATATTCCGGTCGGTTCAAAATCTGTAATTGATATAGTACTTGAACCCGATAACCAGGCGATAGGTGAGGTAGTGGTTACTGCTTTGGGGATGAAAAGGGAAAAGAAAGCTTTGGGTTTTGCTATGCAGGAGGTGAAGGGAGAGAGCCTCGACAAACCGAGAACTTCTATTGCAGAAGCGTTACAGGGTGAAATTGCCGGAGCACAGATCTCTTCGAATGCAACAGGTCCCGGTGGTTCAACCCGTATCGTTCTTCGTGGTCAGACCGGATTGACTGCCGGCTCTCCGCTTTGGGTGATAGATGGCATGCCGGTCAAAGGAAACACCACCGGTGGCGGTGGATGGGGTGGTGGTTCTGATGACGGTGGTGGAATCAATGACTTAAATCTGGATAATGTCGAATCTGTTTCGGTATTGAAAGGTGCAAACGCTTCGGCATTATACGGTTCCCGTGCAAAGAACGGGGTAATTGTCATAACAACAAAAAGGGCAAATTCTGAAGAAATCACCGTCGAATATAAGGGTGTCTACACATGGGAAGCTCCATACGACCAGTATGAATTCCAATATCAGTATGGACAAGGGACGAAAGGTGCTTTTAATGTAGCATCACAATTTTCATGGGGCGGAAAGTTGGATGGATCTGTTGTCCAGCACTGGCGCAATAAATATTGGAAAGACCTTGAAAATACAGAAGCTATTTATGCGCCCCAGGGGAATTTTCTGAACCAGTTCTACAAGACCGGACACATGTATAATAATACCGTCACGGTTAGTGGTGGCACAACGAAACTGAAATCAATTGTTTCTGTTACTGATTCCAGAAATACCGGTATTACTCCTCGTCACGAATATAATCGTACCAATATCAATACGAATACAAACTTTAGCAGTAAATTTTTGGATGTGAATGTGGGTGTGAATATTGTTCGCGCTACAAGGAATAATATTATGAGTGTAGGTGATGAAGGTGCCATGAAATGGCTGGTTATGATGCCCAACAACATCAATCTCGATGATTTGTCAAATCTGGTTGATCCGTTAACAGGATATACTGTGAATTATGTCTCAAGCAACAACAGGAAAAATCCTTTCTTATATGTTACAAAAGGGAATGATAGTCAGAGTGTTAGAAATCGTTTTATCGGACGTGCAGAAGTGATCGTTAAATTCACTGATTATTTACGTTTGACAGGCCGTGCTTCAATCGACTATAATGTTTCAAAATCATCAGACCAAACGACCCTCACACTTGCTACCCGCGCCATTTATGATCAGAGTTATTCAACTGATCAATCATGGGGACAGGACGTTAACATGGATTTAATGCTAAACTTCAACAAACGGTATCACGATTTCAATATCATTGCCAATGGAGGGATTTCCCGTTACCAGCCAAAGGGTGAAGGACTCAGTGCCAAAACGGTAGGAGGTTTTACGATTCCGGGACTGGCGATTCTAAGGAACAGTGCCCAAAACATCACCGCATCTGAATCCTATTCCACTCAACGGCTTAACTCCGTCCTGGGAAATGCCAGCTTCGGTTTTCGGGATTATGTATATCTTGAATTAACCGGCAGAAATGACTGGTCTTCCACTCTGCCTATGGATAGCTGGTCCTATTTCTACCCATCCGTGAGTATGTCGGGTATCTTTTCTGATATGTTTGAATTACCTGAACCGATCTCTTTCTTGAAGGGGCGTGTGTCATGGGCCCGGGTAGGGAGTGCAACAAGTCCTTATCAGTTGAAAAATGAATATAGCATCGGAACAATCCCTAACTACGGGACGGAAGCAACCCCGAATTCATCTTTCCCGATTACGAATTTGAAACCGCAAATGATGGAATCAACAGAAGGTGGTATAGAAATGCGCATGTTCGACAATCGTTTGGGATTGGATGTGACTTATTATGATGCTCAGACAACAAACCAAATTTTGTCTGTTCAAACGGCCCTTTCGTCCGGTTACAAAAGCGCTTTAATTAATGCAGGGAAGGTGGTTTCCAAAGGTTGGGAGGTGACGTTGACGGGGACTCCTGTACAAACAAGAAACTGGGAGTGGACAAACACGCTGAATTGGGGTAAGAATAAGTCAGAATGTGTAGAATTGGTTGAAGGTGTCAATTACAAGGATATGGGGTCAACCCGTAATGTGTATGTCAGGTGTATGCCTGGCCATCAATTTGGTGAGATCGTAGGGGATGGTTATTCCCGAGACGAAAACGGCAACAAACTGATCGGTGATAATGGGATGCCCATTAAGGATCCCCTGAAGATTGTGGGTAATATATCTCCTGACTGGACTGGTTCGTTTATGAGCAGCCTGAAATGGAAAAGCTTTAATCTTCGCGCTTTGGTCGATATAAAGAGTGGCGGCGATTTTATCTCTTTTACCGATGTACATGCATGTTACGCAGGTACATCAGCAAAAACACTGGATCGTGAAAATGGTATCGTTGTCGATGGGATTGTTAAATCTACAGGTGTAGTCAATACAACAAATGTTACTTTACAAGACTACTATACCAACATTTGTGGGAGTAACGGTTACTATCCTCTTGCAGAAGAATTTATGCGTGATGCTTCTTTTGTTAAGATGCGTCAACTTTCTTTGGCTTACAGCTTCCCTAAAAAGCTTTATCAGAATCTTCCTGTAAACCAGATTAAACTATCTGTAGTTGGAAGTAACTTGTTCTATTTTTGGAAAGCTGCTGATGTGAATCCGGAAGGATCTTATTCAACCAGTGATGAAGGTCAGGCTTTTGAATACTGTTCATTGCCTCCAACTCGTTCTTTCGGGTTCTCTGTTAATGTTAACTTTTAAAATTCCGATCCGATGAAAAAAATGTATAAAACAATAATCTTCGTCATTTCTTTGTCACTGTTTATTGGTTGTACAAACGATTTTGAAGAATTGAATTCGAGTAAATTTACAACAAATGAAGTAAATCCGGGGTTTTTGTTGTTTAAATCAATCCAAAATGGCTTGTTTAGTTGCAGTACTTATTCCTATGAATTAGGCGATCAGTTGCATACCGACTTATTTGCTCAATACTATGGGAACGCACAAAGTTCGTTTACCACCGACCGGTACTTAACCAGAACAGATTGGATTGAAATTGGACTTTGGAGTCCATATTATCAATATGGGGTTACACGCCGTTGGAATGTTTTCACTTTTCTTGATGAATATCCGGAATATAGTAACATGTACCAAATCTTTCGGATTATTGACGCAATAGGGGCACAGAAAACGACCGATTTGTTTGGTGATATTCCATATTCCGAGGCAGGACAAGGTATTATGGAACCTAAATTTGATGCGCAGAAAGAAATCTATTATACTCTTTTTGAGGAACTAAAAGACGCAGTTGCGCAACTGCGTTCGAACACGAAACAAAAGGAATTTACAGGGCTTCAGGATATCATGTATTTGGGAGATGAAGATAAATGGATAAAGCTTGCAAATGCGGAGCGGTTGCGGCTCGCACTCCGAATTTCGTTTATTGATCCGGCGAAAGCAAAAGCGGAGGGAGAACTGGCACTGGCTGACGTTTCTTTTGAGAGTAATGCCGATAATGCTTCTTATACGGTTAACATTGGAACAGACGACCAGGGACATCCATTGTATTATATCAGTCTCTGGGGTGATGTCACCGCCAGCACTTTTATGATGAATACACTGGAAAGCGAAAGTTCTGTCGTGGATCCGCGGCTTACACTTTGGTTTGCTAAAACACATGATTATTTAACAGGAGAATCGACAGAACCTTTCCGTGGAATGCCTAACGGACTGCTCGCCTCTGAATTGGATGGAGAATATTCAAAAGACAATACATCCCAACCCTGGGGATATTATTGGGGAACAAATTGGAATGATTATAAGCCGGGAGATAATATTCCGAATGATCCGTCTACAGAATTGGGCGTTTCCAACAAACCGCGTGTGGTATTCAATTATGCTGAACTTTGCTTTCTGAAAGCTGAAGCAGCATTAAGAGGCTGGGCCGGTGCTGGTGATGCCAAAACAAACTATGAAAACGGGATCAGGGCTTCATTCGCAGAATTCAGAGATGGCGTAGATGCAACTAAATATTCGACAGCCAATGATGAAGCATACATTAATGGAGGGAACGTCAAATACAATTCAGGCGACAATTTCGAAACTAATCTCAAAAAAATCATCACACAAAAATGGCTTGCTATTTATCCTAACGGACAAGAAGCATGGATCGAATTCCGACGTACCGGATATCCTGATCTGATTCCGCCTGCACATGTCGATATCGATAATGTAAAGCAAGGAGAGTTCCTCAAGAAACTTCCATACACGGATGCCGAAAAGCAGGGCAATACCAATGCCCTCGATCAATCCCTTAACCAAGGCCAGGGAGATGGTGAGCATGTTCGTGTTTGGTGGGATACAAATCGCTACAATTAGTATCAATTAACAAGAGGGGTGTATCAAAAGTACGAAACACCCTCTTGTTCGGGTTACTCCCTGAGTCTATTTTTCAATTATTCAATTTCCGGAAGGCAAATTGACTTTTGATAAAGTCTCTTTGGCGAATGGCCTTTCTGACGCTCGCAAAAAGCATCGGGAAAGAAGGCCTGGTTTTGTGTGTGCACACCATTGCCCGGGATTAACTTACCGAACGGATAAATAAAGGAATTATTTAAAGGTATTAAAATGACAAATAACAATTCAAGAAGAACATTTCTGAAAACAAGTGCATTGGGACTTACAGGATTAACTGTTGTTCCGGCTGCAGTAATGGGAAAGGCCACCGGGAAGTCGGAACGTGTTTCCCCGAGTGACAAGTTAAATATTGCAGCAGTAGGTATTGGCGGTATGGGGCGCAGTAATATTGAAGAAATGGCTACGGAAAATATGGTCGCTTTTTGCGATGTGGATTGGAAATATGCAGCCAATTCATTCAACAGCTATCCTAAAGCCAAACGCTACAAGGACTTCCGGAAGATGTATGACG
>Ga0074195_1004206_pt1 | contig 12112 bp, 13 predicted proteins | sample EPASupsiteHSE623_FD_64525 | JGI IMG/M metagenome (GOLD analysis project Ga0074195, IMG submission 64525) | Bioremediated contaminated groundwater from EPA Superfund site, New Mexico - Sample HSE6-23 | ecosystem: Environmental > Aquatic > Deep subsurface > Groundwater > Contaminated ...
TCACTCAGTTGCACATTCAACGAATCCCCTTTTTCCAACCCCCGAATGTTTTTCACTACCTTCCCCTCTTTTCGCACGATTGAATATCCAAATTTCAATTGGCGTGTTGGATCATTAAATTTTATTGTCTGCTCCGCAAATGCAATTTTTTGCTTTATTACTTCTATCCGCTCCGCGGTGTGATCAAGAAGTGAACTCCACGATAATTCCAAATCCGCATAGATTCTTTTAATCTCCTGTGCAACGCGAGTGAGAATTTGTGACATCTGACCAATTTTTGCGTATGCTTCCTGCCACGAATAATTAATAAGATGCGTTGCGGCAGTGGGAGTCGAAACCATCACATCCGCGGCGAGCGCAACAAGCGGAACATCTTTATCGTGTCCAATTCCCGCAATCACGGGAACCGGAAAGTTCACCACCTCCCGCACCAGCGCTTCGTTATTAAATGCCTGGAGTGATTCCAACGATCCTCCTCCACGGATAATCACAAGCACCTCAATATCTTTTTTCTTTAACGTATGTATCGCTTCAATAAGCGACTTCACTGCTTGTTGTCCCTCAACTCGCGAATCAACCAAATTCACTTCATACCCGAATTTCCCCAAATTATTTACAAAGTCATGAATCACCGCTCCTTCACGCGATGTGATAACTCCAATTTTATGAATAAGCTCAGGAAGCGGGCGCTTTCGTTCGGGAGCAAACAACCCTTCTCCTTCCAATTTCTTTTTCAATTCGTCATATGCCTTTTTAAGTGCACCTTCTCCGCGAAGTTCAATTGTATCCGCTACAAAAGAAAATCTCCCCGTTGGGGCGTATATCTGCGGATGGCCAGTGAGCAATAATTCCATTCCCACCTCCATATTGATTCCGCACCGCATATAATTCCCTTTCCATATCACAGAACTCATCACCGCATCACTATTCTGATCTTTCAATGAAAAATATACGTGCCCCGAAACCGCCTTTTGCACCTGCGAGACTTCTCCGATCAATTTTATTTCCTCCCGTTTCAGAAATGTGTTCAGTATTTCAATATATTCGGAAACGGTAAAAATTTTCTCCGTTGGTTCTTCCATAGATATTTTCATTATACCCGAAATCGAATTTCTACTTTATCTGTTTCTTCCACTTTATCGCCAAGCACCGCACATTTCCCATTTATAAACACTCGTTTTTTCTTAATCAACTCATCGATTTCCCTTCGTGTAGAATTTTTCTCACGTGCCAAATATTTATTTACCCGCATTGGAAAAGTTGGTTCTTCCATAATTATTTTTTATGTTCCGCCGACGCTTTTCCCGCGACAAATCCGGTAGTCCAACAAATTTGAAGACTATATCCACCCGATGGCCGATCAATATTTAAAATATCACCAACAAGGTAAAGATTCGGAAAAAGACGAGAACGCATCGTTTTAAAATCCACTTCGTGAAGTGCAACTCCTCCGCTCGTCACAATTGCTTTATCAACTCCAAGAAGTTTACTCACATGCATTGGGATACCTTTCAATATCGTAACAAGTTTTAAACGCTCTTCCCGTGTGACACTATTACACTGAATATCGGGATTAATAAGTGAAAGTTTTACTACAAGAGGAACCATTGCGGAGGGAATAAGATTTACGAGAGCATTTTGGAATTTTTTCTTATCATGCTCTTTGAACAAATCCTGAAGTTTTTTATTCAATGTTCCGTAATCTTCTTTTGGAAGTAAATCGAGCGAGAGCACCACATTTCCATATCTCAATAATTCTCCAACATCTTTACTCATATTCAGCACCGTAGGACCACTTATCCCCACGTGCGTGAAAAGAATTTTCCCTTTTGTCACGCTCTGTTTTTTATCATCAAGAAATATCGTGAGTTTAACATCAGAAAGACTTGTCCCCGAAAGTCGTTTCACCCACCTGTCCTTTATCGCAATCGGCACAAGTGAAGGGGTTGGCATAATAATCGTATGCCCAATTTTTTTGAGCCACCTGAATCCATCTCCCGTTGAACCGGTTTCTGGGTGTGAGGTTCCTCCCGTTGCAATAACAATAGATTTTCCCCGTATAAGTTTTTTATTTTTCAGCGTTACGCCAATAACTTCGTCTCCCTCGCGCGTTATTTCAACTACCGAAGAATTAGAAAACACTGTAACTTTATTTTTCTGCATATATTTTAAAAGAACATCGAGTACGGATTGTGAAGAATTTGATACGGGGAATGTGCGCAAACCCTCTTCCACTTTTGTTTCCATCCCTTTTGTATGAAAAAAATCCAACGTTTCTTTTACACTCCATTGTGAAAAAGCCGAGAAAAGAAATTTCCCGTCATTTTTGAATTTTCCGAGAAGTTTGTGATTATCGAATTCCGAGTTTGTCACATTACATCGTCCCCCACCAGTAATGAGAAGTTTTTTACCAAGTGTTTCATTTTTTTCAATCACGAGCACTTTTGCTCCTTTTTCCGCAGCAACTCCAGCCGCCATCATACCTGCCGGTCCTCCCCCAACCACAATTACATCCCACAGCTTTTTATTGTCCATTAGCGCTATCCTAACAGAAAAGCGACGTTGATTCCATAAATCAAAAATTTGATGAAATATACCCCATGCACTATTATTTTTATATGGAAAAAATAAAACTTGCGGTATCGGGAGAAAGCGGATCATTTTCCGAAGAAGCCGGACTTATTTATGCGCAAAGAATAGGAAAAGAAATGGAACTTGTTTTTGCAATTGATATGGAGGGAGTTCTTTCACGTGTGGAAAAAGGAGAAGTTGAATTAGGTATTTTTCCTGTTGTAAATTCACGCGGTGGACTGGTGCAAACCGCATTTGAAGCAATGGGACGCCATCTCTTCATCATGATTGATGAAGTGTGGCTTGATGTACATCAATGTCTTATGGTGCTTCCGAATGTGAAAAAAGAAGAAATAAAAAATATCACAAGTCATCCACAAGCACTTTCACAATGCGAACGATATCTCTCAAAAGAATTCAAAGGTATTCCACTTACCGAATGGGAAGATACTGCGAAAGCTGCGAAAGATCTTGCAGGAGGAATTCTCCCGAAGGACACCGCCGTTATCGCCCCTGCCCGCTCCGCATATATTTATGGACTTTCAATTATTGCCCCCAGCATACAAGATAATCATCCAAACTTGACCACATTTATTGTGGTAAAGAAAATTTCGTAATTATCTCTTACAATGATAAACTGAATATATGCAATGGTTTTGGATCGCACTTGCCGCCCCAATGCTCTGGGGAATGGTGAATCACGTTGATAAATTCATCATCTCCAAATATTTTAGCGGGAAGGGAATTGGCTCACTTGTAATATTCACAAGTTTAAGCGGATTTCTATTTTCTATTTTTATCGCCTTATTTTATCCAAATGAACTTTCGATAACCATCTTTAGTGCAATAGTCATCGCATTTAACGGTGCTCTTCTTGTTGCTTCATTTATTCCCTACCTCCACGCATTAGAACATGAGGAGCCCTCGATGATTACCGCACTCTTCCAAATTATCCCAGTCTTCGGTTACTTTCTTGCCCTTATTTTCCTTAACGAACATTTAACCATATTACAAATTCTCTCCTCACTTCTCATTCTTGCCGGCGGTATCGTTATTTCCCTCGATCTCTCATTGCACATTCGGTTTAAATTAAAACCATTTTTATGGATGCTCCTCTCCACGTTTATGCTTGCGGTCAACGGACTTATTTTTAAGATGGTTGCAATTGATGAAAACTTCTGGGGTACGGCATTCTGGGAATATATTGGCGGAGCATTATTTGGTATATTCCTTCTTGTATTTATTCCGCTCTATCGGAAACAGTTTTTCGCGACAATCGCAAAAAGCAGAGCGATGGTACTCGGATTAAATTCCGTTGCTGAACTTTTGAATATCATCGCAAAACTTCTCGCAAACTTTGCGAGTCTTTCGGCACCACTTGCACTCGTCTGGGTAATCAATGGTGTGCAACCGCTCGTTGTATTTATTTATGGAGTTATCCTTACACTCTTCTTCCCACAAATTGGAAAGGAAACACTTGATAAAACAACTATTATTCAGCGAGTATTTTCAATTGTTCTTATATTTACCGGAATATATTTTCTTCTGTAAATATTTAAATAATGTTCTCTATTCTTTTTACCGCTAATGGCATGTTTCGCATTCCTTGTCCAACAGGATAGTAAACCGGGTACACATCAAATGTTTCTCCTTGTATAAAAATCCTTTCTTTTTTTATACCTTTGTAATCTCCCACTCTTATCGGTTTTTTAAGAAGTATTGAACTTACTTGATTTCCAAATGTGATAATCATCTCCGGTTTTATAATAGCTATTTCCCTATACATAAATTCGAGATAGTCCTTAAACACCGAATCATTTAATTTTCGCGCGTCAATCTGGGTGCATTTTGCAAGATTTGTTATAAAAATTTTGTTTTTTGCAATTTCCCCATAAAGTTTCATTGAAAACTCAGGGGTCCAATCTTCCACTCTAAACCGCTGTATTTCTTGAAATGTTTTTTTAGAAATAAACCCAGTTGCATAAAATAATTTCCATATATTTTTTGTGCCAAGCCAAGGCGCTCTTATCCCTCTCCATTTATAGTTCGTCGAAACATTTCTCCCCGTTGGATTCATAAATACAAACATAATGCGGGGATGTTTTATACATCCCGCACCATAAATTGAAGAAAGATGTTTCGCTCCATATATGTTATGGAATTTATCAAATGCAGCGTGAAGAGTTTTTATTTGCATACATCACTACCTATCAAAAATAGAAACGAGATATAAATCAATTTCGCGCTGAGTTAAATCATAGAAATATTTATTCTCATCGTGAAGTCTCTTTGCGAGTTGAATTCCCACAAATCGCCAATGCCATGGTTCATATTGGTAATACGAATTCCCTTTCGGGTATGAGAGCACAAATCCAAACCGATATGCATTTTCGGTAAGCCACTTATACGCTGAATCGCTCTCGAGCTGCAATGAGAGAATTTTTAATTTTGGTGTAGTGAAATCAATTGTGGTACCAAGTTGGTGTTCCGAATATCCTTGATCGGCGGAAAACTTATTCGCTCCCGATCCATATATAACCTTATATCCTGTCTTTACCGAAATTTGTTCTTCGAACGATCGGTATGCGGAGATAACTTTTAAATCAATCCCGCCCTGCATAGCTCCTTTTATCATATCAACGAGAAACGGCTCTACCCCCGCATGAATTTTCTTTTCAACACTCGCATCATATAAATAATCTTTATAAATACCCGTAAGCCGAGAAGGAATATAGTTCTCGCTCAAAAAATATACTTTCGAATATTTCTGCAAAAGTTCCTTATCGGTCTGGCTTAATTTTTGAAGTGTTCCGACGGTTCCTGAAATATCTTGCACCATTCCAGAAAGTCCAACAACCTGCGATTCGAGATTAGTGTTTTTATCAAGTTGTTCCTGAACAGTCTGAGAAAGATTTTTATTCCTATCGCTCAAATCAATATTCTCGTTTCTGGCACGAAGAAAATTTTCTTTATTAAACTTCAAAGATTCGTTTATTCCCAACAATTCATCCTTTAAAAGGATATTTTCGTTATACAGGTTCCAAAATAAATATCCCCCGCTTCCTCCCGCGGTGAGTATCACTAATATCCCAGCTACAATAAACAAACGTTTTTTGTTAATCATTCTCTATGTGCATATATTATCATCTTTTACGCACAATAAAAATTACATAAAAGAAAGCCCCTCAATGTAAGAAGGGCTATGTTATATGCACTATCCTCGTATTCTGAAATAGTGCTCATCGATCGGATAATAGTCTCCATCAAGCGACCCTTGTATGGAACGCTGGACGAACTCGGAAAAAAGCGAAGGTTTTTCTTCAGAATTTTTCTTTTTTTCGTCCTCAGAAGATATTTTTGTTTTATCTTCCGATGAGAGACTACTGCGATTTTTTTCTTCTGCAGCCATGACATCCTCCATTTCGTTTTGTGATTGTAAAAGATCTTCAGGTTTGTTTTTCCCTGAGAGATAAAAAGAATATATTCCTTTCATTTCTCAGATAAAAACAAAATCTCCCGGATGAACCGGGAGATTTTTTATTTTTATAAAATCACAAGTCCCCGGTTCATACGGAAATAATAAGCAATACAATAATAAGCACGAGTTGTGTCGCACTCACCAATATTCGATATTTTGTGGAAACTGATTTCATATCTGTTTTATTATTACAGAAAACGAGAATAAAAATCAATACTACTTAATTGTTGATAATGGAGTTCGTAATTGAACCGATTGGGCAGTAACACTTCCATCAGAGTTAGTGGTTCCGGTTATCATCACATTTTCTCCCACTAGAAGATCGTCTGGCGATCCACTCACTGATTTCATAACTGGTGTTGAAGTTGAAAAAAAGACGATTTTTGACCCCCCATCACTAAGTTTCACTGTTATGGTAGTCGTATCTTTTGATATGATTTCCCCACCCAAAAAGCCATCTCCTTGGCCTCTCTGCCCCATTGTGATGTTTCCCCCTCCTTGTCTCGTATTCTGGCCCCCAAACTGCATTCTTCCATTTGTGGGTATACTCCCCTTATTTCCCCCATATTTTGTACCAGCATAAAAACCAATCACTCCGACAACAAGCACAATAATAACCACCGGCGCTATTTTTTTTATATCTTTCATATTTTTATTTTTAAAGAATCATCGACGAATGATTCCAGGAATTATTTATATAAACTTGTATTTATTCATATCGTAACGCTTCAATCGGATTCAACGATGCAGCACGACGCGCTGGATAATATCCAAAAAGAATTCCAATTCCCGCCGAAACGCCAAATGCAAGCATCACCGATCCGGAAGAAATACTCGTAGCAATTCCCGCAAGCTGTGTGGTGAGAAACGCGAGAAACCATCCAAACAACACTCCGACAACTCCTCCAAAAAATGTAAGTGCAACAGATTCGGTAATAAATTGAATTGTAATATCACTTTTCTTTGCACCTATCGCCTTTCGAAGTCCTATTTCGCGCGTACGTTCCGTAACTGTGGTAAGCATCATATTCATAATTCCAATACCACCCACCAAAAGAGAAATTCCACCGATTGCTCCAAGAAGAATAGTAAATATTCCGGTCACTGATGACGCGGTAGCAACAATGTCGGCCTGATTTAACACACTGAAATCGGCAAGTTGTGGATCAGAAATTTTATGACGTTGCAATAATAAATCGGTAACCTGCTGCTGCACATCACCCATAGAAGTTTGGTCTTGGGCTGCAATACTTATTGATGTCACATATGTATCTCCCGCAAGAAATCGCTGTGCGGTTGAAATTGGAACAAATATTATATCGTCTTGATTTCCAAATCCACTTCCTCCTTTTGATTTTGTAATTCCAATAACCTTAAAATCAACTTTATTTATTCTCACCAGTTGTCCAATTGCCTCTGCACCAACACCAAACAAATCATCACGAGTTGTTGGACCAAGCACCGCTACGCGCGCGATACTACTCACCTGCTGATCGGTAATAAATAAACCGGTATCCATTTCGATATTACGCACATCTGGATATGCAGATACCGTTCCTATTACTTGTGTATTTGTATTAGTCCCCTTTGCGGTAATTTGATATCGCCGCGAAACTTCTGGCGCAATAGCTTTTACCAATGTAACACCCCTTGTAATTGCATCGGCATCTTCCTGTATAAGTGTTTGTGCCGATCCACGCCCAGAACTCACTTGTACACCAGCACCGCGTTGTGCACCAGGAGACACGATAATCAAATTTGAACCAATTGATTGAATTCTTGATTCAATTGAACCTTGTGCTCCCTGCCCAATCGAAACCATTCCAATCACCGAACCAATACCAATCACAATACCGAGCATTGTAAGCCCTGTTCGCACTTTATTCACGGTAAGTGAAAAATATGTTTCTTCTACCAAATCGGATATTTTCATGACGGTATGTTATGTGTATGCACCACTCGTTTATGGGCATTCTTTTTATCTTCAAGAATCGCACCATCGACAATATGGATAATTCTATCCGCATGTTCGGCAACATATGGTTCGTGGGTAATTAAAATAATAGTGTGATTGTGTTTTCGATTTAATTCCTGAAACGTACCAAGAACAATTTCACCAGTTTTTGAATCGAGATTTCCCGTCGGTTCATCGGCAAAAATAATACTTGGATTGTTTACCAACGCTCGTGCAATTGCAACGCGTTGCATCTGCCCTCCGGAAAGCTGATTTGAAAGATGCATCCATCGATCGCTATCAAGTCCAGCCGCATTTAATGCATGATGTGCCTGTGTTATTCGTTTTGCTTTTGGAACTTCGGCATAAATAAGCGGGAGCATAACATTTCGAAGTACTGTTGCACGCGAAAGAAGATTAAATGATTGAAATACAAATCCAATTTTATCTCTTCGCACATCCGCCAATTCATCATCCGAAAGTTTTGATACATCGCGTCCATCCAATATATATGTCCCCGAAGTTACCGTATCAAGTGCACCGAGAATATGCATCAACGTCGATTTCCCAGAACCCGATGGTCCCATAATCGCAACAAATTCCCCACTTTTTATCTCAAAAGATATTTCTTTCAATGCCGGCGTTTCCACATCTCCATTCACATATATTTTTGTGACATTTTCACATTTAATCATAATCTTTTAACGACCCAACCCACTGCCTCCAAGACCAGGAATTCTTACTCCTGACTGTTGTGTGGTTTGGGTTGTGGTAGACGATGGAGAAATAGTTCGAACCACCACAGTTTCCCCCTCGGTGATACCACTCATAATTTCCGTTGAAGTATCATTTGATTCGCCTACCTCAACTGTTTTTTGTGTCGGTGCTGTAGTAAACGTTACCCCCTGAATACCCTGATTTATTTGATTATTAAGTAGGGCGGCATCAACCACTTGGACATAATATGATCCATTTTGTGATTTCACTGCAGAACTTGGAATTATAAGCACATCCGCTTTACTACTTGTAATAACCGCCGCTGAAATACTCATTCCCGTCTTCACTCTATCGTCTTGAGTATCAAAACTTATTTTCACTTTATAATTCACCACTCCCTGTGTTACGGTCCCTACCGAATCAATTTCACTTACTTCTCCCGTAATACTTAACTCCTCAATTGCGTCAAATGTTACCGTAGCCTTTTGTCCTATTTGTATTTTTGCGACATCAACCTCATTTAATGTAATTTCCGCAAGTTTCTTTTTTGTAAGAATTGTCGCAAGTGCCGTTCCACTTGATGCCGAATCACCCTTTTCAACATTCACTTTAGAAATTATTCCGGCAAATGGAGCATACACCGTGTACTTCGCAAGTTCATCGCGAAGATCCGCAAGTGTCTTTTCCTGTTTCTTTATGGAATTTTGTGAACTTTGTAAACTAATTGGATTTGATCCGGTAGAATTATTGATTTTTAGAATATCAATATCACGCTCAGTGTTGAGTATCGCCTGTTTTGCATTACTCAAAGAACGCTCTTCGGTTAACAGTGCACTCACTTTGCTGTTTGCGGTATTCAAATATCCCGTGAGACTTGATTGTGTGGTGGTGATAAATGAGTCGATTGTCTGTTTGTTTTTTTGCGCAATATCAATCACGGTATCAACAAGATTTTTTTCGCTCTTCAACACTTGTGCTATTGCGGCTGCAGTATCATATGTTTCCGAAAGCATACTCTCAATAGTCGCTTGATCAGAATTTCTTGTCACTGATTTAAATTTAAGGAATACCGAATCATATTTTGCCCGTGCATCTTTATAATCGCGTTCCGCAATATCCGCAAACGGCCCCACCGCTTCCTTATCGCGTTCCGTGGTAAATATGTCCCTATACATACTAATGTTCCACTGACTAGAACTTCTACTCAAATTCGTTCCATATAATACATTCTCTGCACCAGTCATAGTAGATGGGAGACTTAAAAATGCATCGGACATCACATTAAACGCACTATTGTATTCATTTTGTAAATCATTCTTCTGTGTCGCGAGAGTTTCCAATTTTCTTTGATAATCAATTGGCGCCTGTGCACTATCTTTTTCAAATTGAAGCTTTGCTTCTTCAAGATTAATTTCCGCATCTGATACATTCTTTTTTGCGGTTGTGCTATCAAAACTAAAAAGTGCCTGACCTGCACGAACCTCTTGCCCATTTTTTATCCCTACCCACGTAATATCTCCCGAAATTTTTGGTTTGATGTCCACTTGGTTTAATGCGGAAACCTGGCCACTTCCGGAGACAGAGGTAATAAGCATTCCTTTTTCTGCTTTCGCAAGCACATAGCGCGTTTCAAGAGTGGTCCCATTCAATTTTCCATACGCGTAATATCCTCCTCCAATCACAAGAATAAGAATAAAAATTGAAAGTTTTTTATGGCTTACAATCCATTTTTTTGACACAGTGAAAAAATTTTTCATATATATTATGTTAATTTGTTTTTCTTATCTCAATTTGTCTTGGACCTTGGGAAAATGGAATTTTATCCCCTATTTTTCTTATTCCAAATGCGTGAATCACCCCATCTTTTAAATCTCCCATCACTACAATTTCATCTCCTATCACAATCTCCGAACCAAAGGGAAAGCGTGTCACTCGCGATACAGAAACATGAAATGTTTCGTTTGATCTATCTTCAATGAAAAACCCATCCCCCGTTATTTCTTTTACTGTTCCAGGATACACATCAGCAGGACGTTGTGTACGAAATCCCCGATATATCGGCCCGGCAAACGGAAGTCGCTTTTCCATTGCGAGACGAGAAAAATTATCATGCATTCGCGTTGCGGAAACTCCAATTCCCCCCACGATGACAAACACAATAATTCCAACAATTGAATACAAAAATGGCTTTCGATAGGCAAATGAATATTTCCTCACCAAAATTTCAAGCACCACAATAAACGCGATACACGCAAGAACAAGAAGCCAGGGAATGGAAATAATAAATCTTCCTATTCCACGCATACCAAACGCGGGAATGAACCAGGCACCATTATCATGGAGTATAAAAATAATAAGACTTATCACAAGAAGTGTAAGAAGAATAAATATTACAAGTCCAATACCAATAAGAATCGCCTTAAACACGAAGTGCCATTTTGGTTTCATTGCGGCTTGTCCGCTTTTGATCTTTTCGAGGACTGAGTTTTTTATTGATTTTTTTCCTTCCATAATAATATTTTATACATGCGACTATTTTTTGTTTTGAAAGAGGTCATATGATTTTTTGAGTATTTTTTTTCCTCGGGCGATACGTACCCCAACGGTCGAAATAGGAATATGGAGAATATCGGCAATTTCCTGATAACCCATATCTTCAAAATAATAAAGAATAATTGGTTCACGATATTTTAAATCAAGTGTATTTAAGAACTTTTCAAATATTCGCTGTAGTGTCTCCTTGTCGATTCGATCACTTTCATTCTCATCTGAAATTGGGTGTGGAAAAAGTATATCAACATCGAAAAATGATAGTGGACTTTTTGTTTTTTTCTTCAGTGCATTTACGAATTCATTATGGGCAATCCGGTATATCCACGGAGAAAAACGCAACTCAATATTAAAATTTTTTATATTGATGTACGTCTTCAAAAACACATCCTGGACAAGATCCGCAATATCGTCACGATCCGAAAGGAACCGTCTTCCATAACGAAGTAGTTTATCTTCATACCGATCAACAATAGTTCCAAATGCCTCTGCGTCTCCTTCCTGCACTTTTTTGACTACCTCTTCGTCTTTATAATTCACATCCATACCTCTTTATAATACACCGAAGTCCCTAATTTATTTCACATAAATAAAAAATCCGCTGTTTTTCAGCGGATGCTTCTATTATCCTAATGGTTCGAAGTAATATCTCTTATCACAAAAGATAATATCACTCCCCATTGTTTCTTGGGTAAACACCTCCATACATTCAATGTTTTTCTCGTTTTGATATCCCTTTGCCTTCAGAAAGCCAAATAATTCATCAATCGAACCAAACCCAATTGTCCGTTTTTCTGACCTTATTCTGCGTCTGGAAAAAATATATCTTTTTATCCCTCCAT
>Ga0074195_1004207_pt1 | contig 12109 bp, 9 predicted proteins | sample EPASupsiteHSE623_FD_64525 | JGI IMG/M metagenome (GOLD analysis project Ga0074195, IMG submission 64525) | Bioremediated contaminated groundwater from EPA Superfund site, New Mexico - Sample HSE6-23 | ecosystem: Environmental > Aquatic > Deep subsurface > Groundwater > Contaminated ...
ATCGCCCAGCACCCCCTGGGAGGTGAAGGACACGCTCTCGCGCCCGCGCAGAATCTCCCCCGACACCGTGTAGGGCGAGGAAAGCAGCGCGCCGGGCCGCACTATGGCGGTGCCCTCGGAGCGCACCTGCACCGGGGCCTTGATGGAGAAGTTGCGGATGCGCAAGCCGCCCTCGCGGTATTCCAGCGAGAGCCCGGCATCGCCCAGCCACAGGCCGCCGGGCAGTTGCAGGGCCTTGCCGCTCAGGTCGAGGAAGCCCTTTTCCAGCTCGTCCTTGCCGCGCAGAAAACGCCCCTGGGCGCGCAGGTCCACGCTGCCCAGGATGTCGCGCCGGCCCAGGCAGGCCAGGTTGGCCGAGCCGCTCCCGTCGAAGTCGCCGGTGTCGAGGAAGACCAGGCGCAGCATGCGCCCGCCGGTGTCGGCCTTCAGGGTCAGCAGGGGGCTCATGCCCAGGCGCACGTCCAGCCACTGCACCCGCAGCGAAACCGGCCAGCCCGGACCCTCCACCGTGAGGCCGTTGAGGCGGAAGCCCAGCGGCGAGGCCCGGTCCAGGTCCTGCCAGGCGATGCGCATGGGGGCGTGGCCCGCGGCCATGCGCTTGAGCACGTGGTTCCACACCGTGTCCCAGGGAAGGAAGAGCACCAGCCCGGCCGCCAGGCCCACGAGGAGGGCGAAGAACCCCGCCCCGCCAAGGAGCGGGCCCGCGCCGGCCTTGAGTTCCCGGTCTTGCACGCCGTTTGTTTCCGCCATGCGCCAGCCCCTTCTCAACGGGAGAGGACCATGTCCAGGTCCATGCGGTCGCCTTTGCCCTGGGCCGGGGCCATATGGGCGGAGATGGTCGTGAGCCCGGCCTCCGCCTTCAGCCCGCGCAGCACGTCCACAAGCTCGCGCAGGGTCAGGGCCTGGGCGCGCAGGGTCAGGGTCTGCGCGTTCGTTCCGCCTGCGTCGCCCTGGGAAAGCTGTATGCGCAGCCGCTCCGGCCCGATGCCGGCGCTCCTGGCCACCTGTTCCGCCGCCGTGAGCGGCGGCTGCGACTCCAGCAGGCCGCGGCGCTGGCGGTAGTCCATGACCTCCGCCGCCAGGGGGGCCACGGTGACGTAGGTCTGCCCGGCCTCTTCCACGGCCTTTTCCTCCGCCCGGGTGAGGACGGACAGCACGGCCCAGCCCGCGGCGAGCAGGAGCATCCAGCCCAGGATGAGCCCGCGCCACAGCCTGCGCTGCGAAACGGCCGGCAGGTGCGTCAGCCGGGCCACCTGCCGCCAGGGGCCGTTCAGCCAGCTCACTGGTCCTCTCCCTTGGGCGGGGCGGCGCGGTCGCGCACCTTCACGTCCAGTTCGAAGCGCACCGGCTGGACCAGGGGGTCGGTCTTGCACATGGAAAAGGTGAAATAGGCCTCCGCGGCCAGGGCCGCCTGGTAGCGGCGCAGGTCCTCGGCCGTGGCGGCCAGGCCCGTCACCACCCCGCTGGAGGTGGCCATGGAGATTTCGCGGATGCGCACCCCTTCCGGCGCGCGGCGCGAAAGCGCGGCCAAAAGCTCCACCATGTCCAGCCGCTGGGCCGACTGGGCCTGGAGCTTGCCCAGCTCGAACTGCAACCGGCCGTAGGGCGAGCGGCCGGGGTCGCCGCCGAGGGCCCGGCTGTACACCTCGTGCACGGCCTGCTCCATGCGCCGGGCCAGGGTGTGCTCCTGCCACAGGCGCACCCCCTGCCCGGCCAGAAAAAGCGCGCCGGCAAGGGTGACGGCCAGCAGGATGCGGCCGTAGCGGCGGTGCTCTGCCTCGGGCAGGCCGTGGGGATTGTCGTGCGAGCTGTCGGTCATGGGCCGTCCTTGTCCGCCCCCGCCGGTCGGGCCGGGCGCGCATGCGGCTGGATAGCATGGGCCGGGCCAGCGGTCCAGACCGGCCGCAGCAGGCCGCGCGGGCCCATTGTGCCCCCGTCCCGATGCTGGTACGAAGTGACCATGGGCCGCGCCTGCGGCCCGCGCCGGGGGAAACACCTTGCTGAAGCTGCCGCAGACACTCGCCTTCCGCCTGGGACTGGTCATCCTGCTGGCCCTGGCTCCGGCGGTCGTCATCGCCGTGCTGCAGCACCAGGAATTCACCGCGCACCTGCGGCTCCATGCCGACCAGCGCGTGCGCCACCTCTCCGAAACCCTGGCCAGCCAGGGCCGCGAGACCCTGACCGGGGGGCGGCAGCTGCTCTCCGGCCTGGCGCGCATGCCCCAGGTGCAGAACGCCGACGGCGCAGCCCTCGGCCCCCTGCTTCGCGAGGTCATCCGCGACTCCCCCAGCTACACCGCCAGCACCCTGTTCACCCCCGGCGGCGACATCATCGCCACCTCCTGGCCCGATCCCCCGCAGGGGGCCAACGTGGCCGACCTGCCCTGGTTTCGCCACGTGCTCGACACCATGACCTGCGCCCAGGGCGAACACGTCCGCGGGCGCGTCACGGGCAGGCCCGTCATCGTTCAGGGCTGCCCCGTGCTGGACCGGCAGGGACGCCTCATCGGCGTGCTGAACATGGCCTTCGACTACACCTGGTTCGAGCGCCTGAGCCTGCGCATGGGCCTGCCGCCGGGCGCCGCGGCCGAGGTTTTGGACCGCGAAGGCCGGCTGCACGCGCGCTTCCCCGAAGCCCCGGCGGCAAAGCCGGAATTCATCCCCGACGCCGAGCGCCGCATGAGCGACGTGGCCGGAGGCTTCCCCCTGCAGGAGGAGGACGGACCGGACGGGGTGCGGCGCATCTATTCCTACAGCGTGCTGACGGCCCAGCCCGGCCGCGAGCTGTACGTACGCGTGGGCCTGCCCGTCACCGAGGCCCTGCGCCCCGCCCGGGAGAGCGCCCGCCGCAGCTCCGTGGCGCTGGGGCTGGCCGCCCTGCTGGGGCTGGCCGGGGCCGCGCTCCTGGCCAGCAAGAGCGTCATCCGCCCCGCGCGCGAGATTCTGGACGCCACCCGCCGCCTGGGCCGGGGGGAGCTTTCCCACCGCATCGGCAGCCGGGACGGCGGCGAACTGGCCCAGCTGGCCGCCGGGGTGGACAGCATGGCCGCCTCGCTGGAGTCCTCCACCCTGGCCCTGCGCCAGGCGGAGCAGAAGGTGCGCCTGCTGCTGGAAAACTCCCTGGAGGGCTACTTCGTCTCCACGCGGGAGGGCCGCTTTCTGGAAGCCAACCCGGCCATGCTGCGCATGTGCGGCCACGAAAGCCTGGAAAGCTTCCTGACGGAGATCACGGACATCGGGCGGCAGCTCTACGTGAACCAGGAGGATCGCCGCACCGCGTACCAGACCCTGGAGCGCGAAGGCCGCCTGCGCAACCTGGAGTTCGAGGCCTACCGCAGAGACGGGACGACCTTCTGGCTGTCCCTCTCGGCCGTGGCCGTGCGCGACGAGCAGGCGCGCGTGACGGGCATGCAGGGCTTCGCCTCCGACATCACCGAGCGCAAGCGGGCCGAGCTTGAGCTGGCCCAGGCCAACGAGCGCTTCCTGCGCGTGCTGGACAACCAGGCCGACGCCCTCTTCGTGGCCGACGCCGAGACCGACGTCATCCTCTACGCCAACCGCGCCGCCCACGAACGCGTGGGCCTCGACCTGGTGGGCCACCCCTGCTGGGCCGCCATGCACGGCACCAGGGCCCGGTGCGCCCAATGCCCGCGCGCCAACCTGCTGAACGAAGCGGGCGAGCCCGCCGGGGTCTTCATCCGCGAACAGCGGGAACCCGCCAGCGGCGCCTGGAGCCTGGTGCGCGTGCAGGCCCTGCGCTGGGTGGATGGCCGCATGGCCCGGCTGGAGACCTCCACGGACATCACGGCCATCAAGCAGGCCCAGGAGGAGCTGCGCATCACCGGCGGCCACCTGCAGGGCATCCTGGACAACGCGCCCCTGTTCATCGCCATCCGCGACCGCGAGGGCCGCGTCATCGTGGGCAGCAAAAAGCTCCTGGGGATTGATCCGCAAAAGGTGCTGGGCCGCACCATCGACGAGCTGTACCCGCCGGAGCAGGCGGCCCTCATCCACAGGGAGGACGAGGAGATACTGCGCACGGGCCTGCCGCTGACCAAGATCGCCGACCTGCCCATGCCCGGCAGCGGCGCGGCCACCCTGCTCCTGAGCAAGTTCCCCCTGCTGGACGCCCAGGGCAAGCCGGACATGGTCTGCGCCATCGGCACGGACATAAGCGAACGCATGCGCCTGGAACGCGAACTGCTGTCCGCCAAGGAGGCCGCCGAGCGCGCCAGCCGCGCCAAGAGCGACTTCCTGGCCCGCATGAGCCACGAGATGCGCACCCCGCTGAACGCCATCCTGGGCTTCTCCGAGCTGGCGGACATGGCCGCGACGGACGCGGAACGCCGGCACATGCAGGACTCCCTGCGGCATTCCGGCCAGGCGCTGCTCTCCCTGGTCAACGACCTGCTGGACCTCTCCCGCGTGGAGGCGGGCAGCATGGCCCTAGAGCGCATCCCCTTCGCCCTGCGGCAAACCCTGGCCCGCGTGCTGGAACACCCCGGCCACGAGGCCGCCGCCAAGGGCCTGGCCCTCTCCTCCCGCGTGGAGGACGGCGTGCCCGACCGCCTGCTGGGCGACCCCACGCGCCTGGGGCAGATCCTGGCCAACCTGGTGGGCAACGCCCTCAAGTTCACGCACCGGGGCGGGGTGGACGTGGGCGTGGGCTTCGCCCCCGGGCAGCCCGACGACGGCCGCGCGGGGCTGCTCTTCACCGTGCGCGACACGGGCATCGGCATCGCGCCCGAGGCCCAGGCCCTGATCTTCGAAAAATTCACCCAGGCCGACAGCTCCACCTCGCGCCGCTACGGCGGCTCCGGCCTGGGGCTGGCCATCTGCCGCCAGCTGGCGCGCGGCATGGGCGGCGACATCTGGCTGGAGAGCGTGCCGGGAGAGGGCAGCGCCTTCTTCGTCAGCCTGCCCTTTGAACGGGACGGCGAACGAGAGGGCGGCCCGAAGCCCTCCCTGGGCGGCGCGCAAAGGTCTGCGCGGCAATCGGCTTCTGCTCCGGCCCATGGCCTGAGCGAGGAACCAGGCGCCATTCCCGCCGCCGCGCGACCCCACGACCCGGCCACTGCCCCGGCTCCGGCGAAAGCCCCCGCCGAAACCGCGCGCCCGGGCCTGCGGGTGCTCCTGGCCGAGGACACCCCGGCCAACGTCATCATCGCCCGCAGCTTTCTGGAGCGCCTGGGCCACAGCGTGCGCCACGCCAACAACGGGCGCGAGGCCCTGGACCTGCTGCGCTCGGAGCCCTTCGACCTGGTGCTCATGGACGTGGAGATGCCCGGCATGGACGGGCTTGAGGCCACGCGCCTGCTGCGCGGCGGCGAGGCCGGGGAGCGGAACCGGGGCGTCACCGTGCTGGCCATGACGGCCCACGTGCTGGACAGCTACCGCAGTCGGTGCGAGGACGCGGGCATGAACGGATTCCTGGCCAAGCCTGTGAGCTTCCGCAATCTTACGGAGACGCTGGCGGGGCTGCCGAAAAGCGACGGGCCGCGGCCCGGCGGCGGCCAGGGCCCGGCCGGACTCGCCGACCTGGCCGACCTGGCCGACCTGGCCGACCTCGACAAGGCGTCCGCGCTGCTGGGCGGACAGGAGGCCCTGCTGGCGGAGGTGGTGCGCTACTACCTCGCCGACCTGCCGGACAAGCGCGTGCGCCTCGCCTCGGCCCTGCAAACGGGCGACATGGCCACCCTGCACCGCACCGCCCACACCCTGAAGGGCACCTGCGCCAGCGTGGGGTCCAAGCCCGCCAGCGAGGCGGCGCGCATCCTCGAACAGCTGGCCTTGGAAGCGCTGGAAAGCCCGGCCCGCCTGGCGGAGCTGGGGGCAGAGCTGGCTGCCGCCCACGCCGCCCTGGACGAGGTGCTGGAGCGCACCGCCCTGGCCCTGGCCAAGGCCTGCGACGAACGCTTCTGCAGGCTCTAGCCCCGCAAAAAAGACCCCGCCGGAACCGGCGCTGTGCCGGCCCCGGCGGGGCGTCGTCGTTTCCGTCTCCGTTTCGAGCGCGCCGCGCTACGGCAGCGGCAGGCCCAGGGCGGGCACGTTCAGCTCGCCGGTGAAGGTCAGTTCCGCCGCGCCCTTCAGGAACACGCGGCCGTCCTCGATGCTGGTGGTCAGCACCTCGCCGCCGGTGGTGGTGTTGGCCAGTTCGGCGCCGGCCAGGCCCAGGGCGTTCAGCACCACCTGCACGGCGCAGGCCCCGGTGCCGCAGGCGTAGGTCTCGCCCTCCACGCCGCGCTCGTAGGTGCGCATGATGGTGCGGCCGCCGTCCACCACCTGCACGAAGTTCACGTTGGTGCCCGCCGGGGCGAAGTGCTCGTGGAAGCGCACCGCCCGGCCGATGCCGGCCACGTCCACGTCGGCCGCCTTGTCCGCCAGGATGACGGCATGGGGCACGCCGGTGTTCACGAAGTGCACGGTGGTCTCGCGGCCCTGCACGCTCAAGGTCGCGCCCAGCTTCAGGTCCACGGGCGCGGTGAGCTGCACCTTCACCAGTCCGGCCGCCGCGTCCACGGCGATGGACACCGGCCCGGCGTCGGTCAAGAGCACGTGGCGCTCTCCGGCCATGCCCAGGGCGTGGATGAGCCTGCCCGCGCAACGGCTGGCGTTGCCGCACATCTCCGCGCGGGAGCCGTCGGCGTTGTAGAAGTGCCACTGCACGTCCGCCCCGGAGCCGGCCGGGGCCATTTCCAGGAAGAACAGGCCGTCCGCGCCCACGCCGAAGGCGCGCGGACAGATGCGCTTGGCCCACTCGGCCATGAGGTCTTTCGGCAGGCGCAGCACGCGGTTGTCTATGGCCACGAAGTCGTTGCCGCAGCCCTGCAGTTTGTAGAAGGGCACGCGGGCCCCGAACATGGTGCTCATTGTTCCGGCTCCATCTGGACAGATTTGGTCGCCTCAATAGAAAGCATGGCAAGGCCCTTCGTCAAGGGGCGACATGGCTCCCGGGCCTCTGGCGGGGCGGGCGGCCGGGCTACAGTCCGGCCTCGAAGGCCGGGTGGTGGCCGATGTCGCCGACGGGCTCCTCGCCCGCGAGCGGCAGGCAGAGGACGAACTCGCCGGGCACGCCGGGATAGGCGAGGCGCACGGCCTGGCGAAAACCCAGGCGGGTGTAGAAGGCCGGATCGCCCACCAGCGCGCAGCCCTGCGCCCCCATGGCCCGGAGGGCGTCGAGCCCCTGGCGCACAAGGGCCGAGCCCACGCCCCGGCGCTGGCTGCCCGGAAGCACGGCCACCGGGCCCAGCAGGTACCAGCCCTGGTCCCGCCCGCCGATGGGCGCGGAGGAGAAGGCGATGTGCCCGACAACGCTTCCGTCCTGCTCCTCCGCCACCAGGGAGACGGCGAGGGCCCCGGCCGCGCGCAGCTCCTCCACGATGAGGTGCTCGGTCTGGCGGCTGAAGGGGTGGTCGGCGAAGGCGTCGATGTTGATCCGGCGGATGGCGTCGATATCGGCCGGGGTCTCGGGGCGGATCAGCATAGGGGTGTCCTCGCTGCAGGCGCCGGGCGCACGGCGCGGCGGTTGGCGGAAGGGATGGGACGGCGGACGAAAGGGCATATGCCGTGGCCGATGCGCCGAGGTCAAGGGGCGCGGAGGCGCAAGGACGGAGGCGCGAGGAAGGAGGCGCGCCCCGCGATGACCGGAACCAAAAGGGCCGCAGCGCAAGGAGCCGAAGCCAAAGGAGCCAGGGCAAAAAGATCCGGAGCGCAAAGAATCAAAGCGAAGGGGCCGGGCCCTAGCCCAGCCATTCCTCCAGCGTCGGCGGGGTGCGCAGCATGCTGGGCACCGCCGGCCAGGAGGGCGGTTTGGACAGGTCCACGCCCTTCTGCACCACGGACACCGGGCGGTCGCTTGAGACCACCACCACGATGAGCTCCGGGTGGGAGTGGGTGAAGCGCAGGGCCGAGTTGTAGCGCGCGCCGCGGGCGCGGTCCTCGCCGGGGAAGCTGGGGCCGTCCATGAGACAGGCGAAGGCGCACAGCTGGTTGCGCGCGGCCGAGACATGCAGCGCCCCGTCCACCTTGGCCAGCCCGGCGGCCAGGGCCAGGCGCTCCTCGCCCACCAGGGGCATGGGCGTCTCCAGGCTGTGGCCCGAGAGGGACAGAAGCGGCGTGTAGGGGTCGATGATGATGGCGCAGCCGTACTTCTGCTCGCCCGCTGTGGCCACCAGCCGCGACACGGTGGCGAAAAGCGTGCTGCGCTGGTCGTCGTCCAGGGGCCACTCCAGCAGGGCCTCCTCCAGGGTCACCAGGTTGGGGCGGCGGTTGGTGGAGTGGAAGGCCCCGTCGGAGAAGCTGCACACCGGGCTGCCGTCCAGCGAGAGCATGCCGTGCCGGCCGTTGAACTGCGCGCACAGGCTTCCGGAGGGCAGCTCGGCCTGGCCGGAAGGAGGGGCGGCCTGATGGGCCTGGGCCGCGCTCCCCTGGGCCATGCCTCCCTGCACCATCCCGATGATGTGCTCGCCGTCGGACACCAGGATGCGCGGCGTGCGCTCCACCGAGAGCAGCATCTTGCGCACGTGCTTGCCGTGGTCCAGCCGGGGGCGTTCGGCCTTGGGCAGCTTGGCCAGATAGTGCAGCCGCGACAGGCGCGAGGGCTCCACGAAGGCCAGCCGGCCCCGCGCCCAGGCGCCCTCTTCCGGCGTCTTGGATATCTGGATGATGGACGAGAGGATGTTGAACACCCTGAGACGCGTGTCCGGTCCGATGGCCCGCGCCCGCTCGTCCACGATGTAGTCATGCACGGCCTGGGCGGCCAGTTCCTGCAGGGTGTTGGAGGTCGCGTCCAGGGAGAGGATGTCCGGGCTGGTCATGCTGGTGGAAAGCTGCCTGAGCGCCAGCTCCAGCCAGCGGCGGGTGGGGCCGGGGGCGCACAGGTCCGGGTGCTGCTCGGTGAACCACATCTGGTAGGCCACCCCGCGCGAGCGCCCGCCGAGGCTCACCAGCCCGGCCAGGCCCAGGCGCCGCGCATGGTGCTGGTCAAAAAAGCTCACCTGCTCGTGCGGGGGCAGGCCGTCCTTCCACTCCGCGGTGTCCACGAAATATTCGCGCAGGCGCGGCTCGTGCCCTCGCAGCAGGTTCTGCGGGTCCGCCACGCGCAGGGGCTCGCCCTCCTTGCAGGCGTAGATGAGCGCCGCCCGCGACGGACCGGAGAACTCGCACAGGCCCATGCGCAAGCCTTCGTACACCGTGTGCAGGCAGAGCATGTGGTGGCGGTCCAGACTCATGGGCACCTCATGGGCTGGGCGTTGTGTGCGCAACTGACCGAAATACTATACGTGCCACGGGAAGTTGGCAACGAAAAAGCCGATGCCGCATAGGCGCTGCGCGTCTAGCGCAACAGCGGGCGCATGCCGGGGCCGAAGCAGCGCCGCCGGATGATGAGCGTGAGCAGCGTGCTGCCCAGCGCCGTGGCCCCCACGATCATGAGCATGACCACGATCTGGTAGCGGATGGCCAGGGTGGGGTCGCTGCCTCCCAGGATCTGGCCGGTCATCATGCCCGGCAGGGAAACCAGCCCCACGGCCATCATGGAGTTCACCGCCGGGATCATGCCCGCGCGCACGGCGGAGCGCACGATGTCCGCGCTGGCCTCGGCGGCGTCGGCCCCCAGGCACAGGCGCATCTCGATCTCGGCCGCCCGGGCGCGCATGTCCGAGAAGAGCCGGTCCAGGGCCACGGCCACGGAGTTCATGGAATTGCCCAGCACCATGCCGCCGATGGGCAGGAAGTACTGCGGGGTCCACCAGGGCTTGGCCGCCACGATGGCCCCGGTGACCGTGACGGTGACCAGCAGGTACACCGCGGCCATGCCGCCATACATGGGCCAGGCGAAGCGCACCGCCTTCTCCTTCACGCGGCCGCGCGCGGTGTGGGCCGCGGCCCCGGCCATGACGAGAAAGAGCCCCATGACCAGCCAGGGCGAATCGGCCTGGAAGACCCAGCCCAGCACCCAGCCCATGAGGAAAAGCTGGGCGAAGGTGCGCACGGTGCCGATGGCGATGTCCCGGCCAAGGCCGAGCTTGAGGGCCAGGGAGCAGCCCCCGGCCACCAGGGAGAAGACCAGGGCCAGCGCCAGCCGCCAGTTCTCGATGTGCAGGACGCCGGAAGACGCGGCGGCCGTGGCGCCCGCAGCGACAGATGTGGCGACAGATATGGCGGCGGGCGCGTCCATCAGGCCTCCGCCGCCGGGGTTTCCGGGTGCAGCCGCCCGCCCTCCAGCCGGAACAGCTGGGGCGACACGCGCCGGGGCTCGAACTCCGCGTGGGAGACGAGGACCACCGTGCCGCCGTCATCCAGGCAGTAGCTTTCCGCCGCGTCCATGACGGCGCGCGCGCTCTCCGGGTCCAGGGCGCTCACGGGCTCGTCGAGCAGGAGCGCGTCGGGCCTTGTGAGCAGGGCCCGGGCCAGGCACAGGCGCTGGCGCTGGCCCACGGAAAGGGTCGCCGCCTCCTGCCCCAGGGGGATGTCTCCCGCGGCGAGCCTGGCCAGCAGGGCGACAAGCGCGGCGTCGTCCGGGGGAACCTCCCCGGCGGCGGCCTTGAAGGCGAAGGGCAGGAGCAGGTTCTCGCGCACGCTGCCGGGCGCCACCACGGGGGTCTGCTGCAGGTAGGCCACGCGGCGGCGCAACAGCGGGGGCGCAAGCTCGCGGATGTCGGCCCCGTCCAGGAGCACCGCGCCGGCCTGCGGCTCCTCCAACCGGCAGAACAGGCGCAGCAACGTGCTTTTGCCCGCGCCGGAGGGACCGGCGAGCTGGACAAAGGCCCCGGCCGGCACGGCCAGATCCACCCCGGAGAGCACTTGCCGGCCAGGGATTGCTGGACTGCCCTGACCGGCGGAAGGCACGGCGGAGGGCGCGGAATTGCCCGATGTCTCCGTGGCGCCGGGCTGGGGCGCGTAGGCAAAGCCCACCCCCAGCAGGGCCAGCCGGGGGGGCCGGTGCGCGCGCTTGGCCTCGTGCATGCGCAGCCCTACTTCTTGTCCAGGAACTCGATGAACTTCTTCACTTCCTCGTGGTCCGGATTCAGGCGGCTGGCCTCGGCCAGGTGCTCGCGGCACTTTTCCAGGTCGCCCTTGTCGTAGTAGGCGCGGGCCACGTTGTAGTGCAGGTTCTCATCCGTGGTGGAGAGGGTGAGGGCCCGCGTGTAGTACTCCACGGACTGGTCCACCATGCGGCTTTTGCGCAGGGAGATGCCGAACTCGTTGAACAGGTGCTTGTGCTCCGGGGCGAAGGCGGCATCCAGACCGACGATGCGGCCGAGGATGTCCTGGGCCTTGGCGGTTTCGCCACGCTCGACATAGGTGAGGCCCAGGCCGAAGTTGGCGCGCACGTTCTCCTCGTCGATGGCCAGCGCGTTCTCGTACTCGAACTGTGCGCTGTAAAGCGCGCCGCGCTGGCGGCTTTCCTCCGCGCGGGTCACCGTGCTCGCCAGCTCCTGCATCTTGGGATACACGGTCTTGAGGTACATTTCCGGCTCGGGATTGTACTTGGCCAGGAAGTCTTCCAGCGGCACCGTGGTGTTGGGCCCGGCGGGCACCATGTTCTTGTTCAGCGCCTGCACGGAGACGTTCTCGTCGTCCTCTTGCGCGCAGTACCAATACATCTTGCTGATGGTCTTGCGCTGGGTGGTGCCGGTGCCCACCTTCTCCACGGTCTGGGTGGAGAACAGGCCCTTGACCCTTTTGCCGCCCTCCGGGCGGTAGACTGCTGCCTGCGGTTCCTGGTTCTGCGGATCGCTCATTGGCATGCACCTTGTTCGCTTTTCGTGTGGGGCCGGTTCTGCAGTTTGGTTTGCCGGACTTCTTTCAGGCTACACCCTTCGCCCATTCCTGGCAAGAAGGCCCCCTTTCGGGGCGTGCAAACCTGCGGCGGCAGTCGACAATTGCGCAAGGATGCGGTACAGTCCACGCCACTTTCCGGCAGATTGGCCGCATACGGCCCGCGTTGAACACACAAGACTATGCTACGAGGATGGGGGCAGCATGGACAAGCATGTGGGTGAGCGCATACGCGCATTTCGCGAAAAGCAGAATCTGAACCTGGCCGACCTGGCCGGACGCACCGGCCTGGACGAGGCCTTCCTCTCCGCGGTGGAGACCAAGGACCT
>Ga0074195_1004209_pt1 | contig 12104 bp, 11 predicted proteins | sample EPASupsiteHSE623_FD_64525 | JGI IMG/M metagenome (GOLD analysis project Ga0074195, IMG submission 64525) | Bioremediated contaminated groundwater from EPA Superfund site, New Mexico - Sample HSE6-23 | ecosystem: Environmental > Aquatic > Deep subsurface > Groundwater > Contaminated ...
ATATCTTAATGATGTGCGGAGGTTTTTATTACCCGTTGAGGGCCATTTTTTTATCATCCTTCCTGATTGCTACAGGGGTTTTAAAACCGGGGATCTGGGAATCTGTGTACATGAGCATATGTCGTATTTTACCCCGGAATCATTGAAATTTCTTTTATGCACTCATGGATTTGAGATTGAAAAAATCCATAGCTGTGAGGATACGTTATTTGTTCTTGCACGACCGTCAAAATCGGTAAACCGTTATCAGGAAATGGAATATGACCCCTTGAAAGAACCAGAAAACCTTCTGAAGTGCTTTGGAGAACACCTCGAGGATAATCTAGTTTTTTTTAGCAATCTGCTTTCCGAAAGGAGACCTAAAGGTCCGATCGCAATCCATGGATGTTGTGTGGCGCTGAATAATATCTTGTTTTTAAGGCCCCTTTATGAGAGTAATGGAATTTTTTTGTTTGATGGTGACACCAATAAGACAGGAAAATTCTTGCCAGTTTTTGATAAACAGATTATTTCAAGTGATGATAATCAATATCATGAGATGAAGACCGTTATCATCGCAGCGTTAACATTTTATTCAGAAATTTCACGGGATATCAAAGCCCTTCATAATATTGCTCCTGAAAATATATTCCCTATGACCCCCTTGTGATAATTATTCCTATTTATAAAAAGGCACATAAATAAAAAAAGAATAAAAAAAATGTTTTGTTTTTGTATTCGGATACGAATTGAAAAAGAGCATTGTAAAAAACGAGTATATTATGCCGAATATGAGGTACTGAATCAGCTCCGGAAGAGAAAACCGCCTCTCTGCAACAGCTGAAAATTCGGTTAATTCATCTCCTCTCTCTACTTTATATGAAAGTGTCTCCGCAGGACGCGTTCTGTCGAATACCATATTGTGCAGAACATGTCTGCTGAATATTTCTATTCCATTGACTTCTATTATTTTGTCTCCTATCTGCATTCCCGCTCTGTAGACATTGCTTTCCGGATTGACATAGGATACAACAAGGCTTTCATTCTCAAGTTTGTAGATGGCTTTATCATTACTTATAAGAGAAGATTTATAAGTTGAATAGATAATCAAAACAATCGAAACAGCCATTACTGCAATTGAAAATGCTTTTTTCATTTCACTCCTCCTTTCTTGCAACTCTGTAGAAAAAGCTGTTAAAAATGATTATCCCAAAAAGCGGGATAATAGAGAGAAATGTAGAAATCCACAATGGAAGAATCTCTCTTTTCACGAATATCATCGGAAGAGCATAAAGCATTATAAAGGGTATATAACCGATGAAAAGAAACAACAGAACGTAGGAAATGTAAATCTTCTCGCTCTCTCTCACCCTTCCGAAGATTGTCCTGACAGTTTCCGTTATTCCCCAGATGATCATAAAGGATATGAAAACTTGAATCACTCTTAGTGCTGTCAGAAAGACACTGAATGATTCATAGGTTATTGTCAGAGCATAGTAAAGATAAAAAGCAAACCATGTTACGGCTATGGCGGAGGAAAGAAAGAAAGGAGCTGCCATCTCTCTCTTTCCGAAATTCTTTTCAAGAGACCTTGCGAAAAAAATTATTATCGCAGGAGCAAAAGATGATGAGAGTATCAAGACAACGTAAAGGGGAATAGTCAGGAATGAAACAAGCGAGTATACGCTTATCATTGATATCAGCTGATAAAAAATGTATATATGCAGAGAAGTGATTGACGGATACGGGAATGTCACATAGAAGACGAGAGATGTAAAAATAAATATGAATGAAAGAATCATGAGAAAAGATACAAAGGTCCTTCTGTACTGAAAATCCAATTTGACGGGAATTGTCAGACTTCTGTTGTCTCTCTTTATATTATAAAGAGCAATTTTTCCGGCTCCGATTTTTTCTATTATGTTTCTTTTCAAATCATAAAGGCTTCTGTAAGTTCTTCCTCCGATGTCAATCAGCGTATCTCCTATCTGAAGTCCGGCTCTGTACCCGGCAGTATTAAGAGGAACGTATGAGACAACAACATTGCTTCCGGCTCTCTCATAAGTCACCCCGTCGCCTGACATTTTGAATACATTCACCAGCCCTATGACGGAAAGGCATATTGTTATAATTGAAATTATGACAAGGCCCTGTATGGAGACTTTTTTCATCTGACTAAATTATAATCTCAAGATTTTCTCTTGCTGCCGAAAGCTTTATCTTCCTGTGTTTTTTTGATTTTTCCGAAATGATATTTTTTAAGACAGAGTCATTCCTCATCGGATCATGGTGTGTGAAAATAGCTCGTTTGAGAGATGCCTCCTCCGCAAGTGAAATTACTTCGTCAAATGTTGAATGGCCCCATCCGCGTTTATTGCCTATTTCATCATCAGTATACTGCGAATCATGTATGAAAATATCGGATCCCTCTATAAAGTCGGCAAAATCCTTTCTTTTTGTGACTGGATTGGAAGAGGAAAGTTCATTGTCAGTCATGAACACTATTCTCTTTTCTTTGTTTGTGAATTTGAGGCCTACGCATCCGGAAGGATGGTTGTTTTCTATGGTTTCTATCAAGATATCGTCAATTGAAAAAGACGGTTCTATTTTTTCATGATTTATCTTTGAAGGAAGATTTTTGTAATCAGCAGGAAAAAACGGCTGTTTCATCTGCTGTGAAAGAACATTTGACACATTTTTCTTTCCGAATATGTCGATTCTGTACTTAGGATTGAAAATCGGAACGAAGAACGGAAGTCCCTGCAGATGGTCCCAGTGATAATGGGTGAAAATAATTCTTATTCTCTGGAATCCTTTTTCAGTGACATACTCTCCGACATTTCTAATGCCTGTCCCGCCGTCAATTATTATGAATGTCTCTTCATTCTCGATTGTAATACATGTTGTGTTGCCACCGAAGTAGCTTGTTTGTTTGCCCGGGGAAGGTACTGAACCGCGAACCCCCCAGAAGATGAGTTTAAGCAATCTCTCTCCTGATAAAATCCCTCATATTAATTTCATATTATATTAAAACATAATATAAGTCAATATTCTTTAATTTTGTATTTTTGTTTTATGGTATTCTATAAGTTCAAGCATTTTAACAGTGTCAGTTACGGAGTAAATGTTTATTGCGTCAGTCAGAAGCTTCATGCTCTCCGGAAAGAGGAATCTTCCTTTTTCAATAAACCCGGTTGCTAAATCAAAATTCCCCCAGATTGCAAAGAGATTTGCCTTTAAAGAATAATAATCTTCATTCTTTTCGCGTTTTTCATAGAACTTGTCAAGGTTTGAATTGGCAGTGTAAAAATCCGCCATATCCATGAGAGAATAGATATATATTTTGAGGGTTGATTCGTCCTCCGGGAATGCTTTGAATAATTCCAAGGAGAGATTCATTTTCTTTTGAAACTCCCGCTTCTCCTGCGCTTTTTCAAAGGCAATGTAAAGAGAAAACAGTCTGAATGTTTCAGTGAATATATAAGAAGATTGAAATTCCTTTTTATAACAGTCTATTACAGCTCTCAATTCATTCAAAGAAAATGTCTCTGCAATGAATCTCATCTCCTCCAAGCTTTTCTCTTTGGAAAAATCAGAGATAGAATATTCCCAGAAATAAAGATTCTCATTCGGCTCCTCTAAGGCTCCTCTTAAATTGAAAACAAAAGTCTGCTTTGAATGATTGTGCTCTGCAGGACCGAAGAATAGTCTTCTGTTGGATTCAATGTCGAAAAAGAATGCCGCATACCCGTTTTTGAAAAATTCGATAGGCATTTCTGCAAAATCCCTGTAATAAAAACAGGTGTCTTTCTCAAGCGCAAGGTTTGAATTGAATAAAAAAACAAAACATGTGTTTGCGCTTAAAAGCAAAGGAGCAAAAAACAGAAAAAGAAATGCGGCTTTCAGTCCGGTATCACGCATTTTGACACGACTGAATTCAGCAGATGATGCATTATGTGCCTCGGTGTGACCATCTTTTCCGGGATATGCTTTTCAATAGCCTGCGCCGCCAGAAATCCCTCGAGTTCGTATATTGAAGAGAACGGGTCAATGATAATCGAATCAAGCATAACCCAGCCGTTTTTGTCTATTATGGTGTCTGAATCTATCAGTTGGTATTTTTTTATTGATTTCAGCCAGACAGACGAATAATCAATATCCTTTGCAGAGTTTATCTGAAGTTCAAACTCTGCCAGAGCAAGATAAAATCTTATGTAAGCGATTTTATTGTTATTGAGATAATCTCCCACATTCACGGCAGTCTGTTCGTCCTCTTCTTCATACTGCGCAATTATTTTTGAAATAAATCCGGAGCGGAAAGCGTAATCAGCGAGGTACATTCCGAAACCCTCTGCAATTCCCCTGCTCGGAACAGTGCGAAGCATGAACGGAAGGGATTGGTCATAATTCAAAGTGAATACCACCTTCGAAAGAGTGCGGAGCAGGTTATACATTCCCCTGAAATTCGATTTGGAATTGACTGAGAATCTCACATCGCTCTCTCTGTCGAGATCTACAAGAAAATTGCCCTGATATTTACCTGGCCTGATGTAAAGGTCTGAAACTTCAAACACTTCATCAAGATTCACGCCCATGTGTTCAAAAAACTTTCTTGATGCATACGCGACGTCCTTTCCCTTGAATATCATGTTTACATTGTCATCAATGTGCACCGGATAAAATCTGAAGAAAGGGTCTCCGTAAATATACGAAGGAGTGCGCTGTGAATGGCATTTCAGCTTTTTCTCAAGAGAAGATTCAAGATTGGATTTCATTTTCTTATATGGATCGAGAGTGAGTTTGTCAACCTTTTCCATCAAAGAGCGGAGCTTCTTTTCTGTTGTATTTGAGGATCTGCAGAAATAATCAAGATAATTTTCAAATCCCTGCTCCTTGAAATACGCATTGCGCAGCTTTAAGGTTTCAAGTACGGAAGGGGTGTATTTCTGCACAGGAGAGAAGAAGAGCTTCTGTAGTTTTATTATCTCAGACAGTGACGTCTCATGCTCTGCAAGGTCTGCAAGATGGCTTGTCGTGGCGTCTTTATTGTTGTAATCCACTCTGTCGTCAATGAACATCATTTCAGTGTTTATCTGTGAATTCACATAATCCGCCCCGGTCTGCGATCTGCTTGCATAAACGCTCTTGAGATTTTTTATTCTTCCGAGAATTTTCTGCTCTTCGACTTTAAATTTATTAGGAAACTTTTTATACTCGTCAATCACCATTTTCAAATCCTGATTGTCGCAGAGATAGTTTGTGAATTCATTTATCGCGCTTACATACCGCTTTTTATTTTCAGATGTCGCATTTGTGAAAAAGTTCCACCTCTCCTTATTATAATTGCAGATAAGGTCTCTGACAGAGTCGCTCACCTGAACAAGTTTTTCCTGAAACTTTGAATTCATATCATCTCCTTTTTTATTAAACTATAATCTAAAAAATATTGCATTTCAAGAAACATGACGCAAGTGCCGATAAATTCGTTATTTATAAAAAGGTTAAAAAATCCTGTTTGGCTGTTGCTTCTATAAAGCACGGCTGTACAGACACTTACCGAATGCACAAATTGTCTTTATCCGGCGGCAGGTAAGCGTAGCGTCGCTGGTGGCTGGTGAAAACAGTACGCTGGTACGCTAGTGGCTGGTACGCTGGTAAAAGACAAAACAAAAGAGTAAGCTGGTGAGCTGGTAAAAGACAGTTACAAGTTACGAGTTTAAAAGACAAAACACATTTGATTAAATTGCTTGACTTTACAATAATCTTCGAAAACCATAGGACAGACCTTATTGGCTTCATGGGGACGTGTCCCCATTACACCCGCGCCAATGGTTTTAGAAGATTCAAACAAGTCAAAATTTATTGATGCACGTAAGCTGCAAGTCGGCGAAGATGCTTCGCGCAGACGCCCATCGAGGTCTTCCGAGATAAAGCGGCGAAGCGAAGTGTGTGAGCCGACGCTACGCTCACTTGCTGCCAGATGAAAGAATCAAAGAGTAGCTGGTACGCTGGTGAGCTGGTACGCTGGTAAAAGGCAGTTAAGAGTTGAAGAGATAAACCACATTTGATTAATTTGCTTGGCTTTACAATTTCTCGAAAATTGCCTGTCAGCTCCGCACTGCTATTCAATGCATTTTTCGAGAACAAGCAAATCAAAACTTATAGAAGAGTGAAAGCTAAAGCGAATGAGGATATCAGTCAAGACGGCTCAACGAGGTCTGCCGAGTTATGTCCGGCGAGACTGATGTGCGAATGAGCGCTTGACTTACCTGTCGCCAGATGAAAGAATCAAAGAGTAAGCTGGTACGCTGGTGGCTGGTGCGCTGGTTAAAGTCAGTTAAGAGTTGAAGAGACAAAACACATTTGATTTGATTCTGCAGGGCGGACACACAGGTCCGCCCCTACGATACTGATTCAATCTATGCGTCTATTGACTTTTTTTATTTTTTATTCATAATCATATAATTATGAAAAAAATAAAAGGAGGATTAATGAGGTATATACGCTTCATTCTGATAGCGCTTGCAATAATCGCGCTTTTTGCATCTTGTGAAAAAAAGGTTTCACGCCTTCCCGAAACAGGAGAGGCAGGAGGAGAAATTGTTGTTGGTATGATAGGGGAGCCGGAGAATCTCACTCCGTTATATCCTTCATTCATTTATCATAATGAAATAACAGACATGCTCTTTCTTCCGCTTCACAAAAAGGATATGAATGACAAAATAGTTCCGATGCTTGCAACTTCATGGGAGTATTCGGAAGACCTTAAAAAAATAACCTACAATCTGAGGAATGATGTAGTGTGGGAAGACGGAAACCCGGTAACTGCATACGATGTGGAATTCACATTCAATGCAATGAAAAATCCGGCGAACAATTACCCGCTGATAATGAAGCTTCAGAATATTGATTCCGCAAAAGCAATTTCAGATACAAGAATAGTATTTTTCTTCAATAAAGTTTATCCGATGGCTTTGTTTGATTCTGACATCAAAGCTCTTCCAAAGCATATTCTCGAAAAAGAAAAGAATCTTGCAAATGCTCCTTTCAACAGAAAACCTGTGGGCAACGGGCCGTATAAGCTTGACAAATGGGAGGCGGGAAAGTATGTATCTCTTGCAAAGAATGAAACATACTCTCTTGAAGACAAACCTTTCATTGAAAAAATAGTTTATATGATTTATACAGACCAGTCGGTTATGTTTGATGATATAAAACAGGGAAAGATTGACATTGCCTATGATATTTCTCCAGAGAAGCTCGGAGAGCTTGGAAAGCTGAAGAATGTCACTGCAGTGAGCAAAAAAGGAAACACATATACATATCTCGGATTCAATACATCAAGAAAACCGTATGATTCAAAGGATTTCAGAAAAGCAGTGTCAATGCTCATAGACAGAAATGTTCTAATAAAGAACACCCTTCAGGGAAACGGAATACCTGCAAACGGACCTATAACACCTTCATTCTGGGCATATGCTGAGAATGTGAAACCTGTCGCATTCAGCAAAACTGAGGGCGAAAAAATTGTCAACGGAATATTAAAGAAAGACGCAAAGGGCTACACATACAATGGCAAGCCTTATGTTCTCAATATTATCACTGACAGAAATGACGCAATGATGGTAAATGTGGCAAAAGAGATAGAACTTCAGCTCACAAATGCCGGATTGACTGTGAAAGTGACTGACCTTCCGTCAGACTCTCTCATTCTGAAGCTGTTTACGCGCGACTATGACATGTATGTTCTTTCATGGCAGGTGAGCGAGGATTTCAATCCTTTCCCATTCTGGTCGTCTAAGAAAGAAATAGGAAGATTCAATTTCGTCAATTACTACAATTCTGAAGTAGATTCGATAGTGAATCTTGCAATGACAACTATGGATAAGGATGAGGCATTCGGATACTGGGAGAAATTTCAGTCAATAGTTGCAGATGATCAGCCATATGCGTTTTTGTATGTTCCGAACAGGACAATAATCGTGAACAATACTCTCAAATCTTTTGAAAATGTCTATGCAAGCGCAATAGAGCCGATTTCAAATCTTGATTTGTTCTTTGTAGAAAAAGCAGGGCAGAAGAAGGTTGATATTGCTATGCTTACAAAGCCTGTAGAAAAGATTGAAGAGAAGACTGAGGAAGTTAAAAAGACAAACAATAAGACTGAAGTGAAAAAGACTGAAGTGAAAAAAGAAGAAGTAAAGACAACGACTCCTGCACCCACTGCGGCTCAGCTTTTGTCACAGCAGGTTTCATCACAGCAGACAGCTCCTGTTGATACTGTGAAAAAAGAAGAAGAGAAGAAGCCCGCTGTAATCGTTCAGCCTCAGCCTATAAAGATCATTCAGCCGAGTTATCCGGAAGCGGCCAAAAAAATCGGCGCAGAGGGAACAGTCTATGTTGAAGCAATTGTCGGAAAAGACGGAAGCGTAGTATCCGCTAAAGTCATAAAATCATTGAATTCTGCATGCGATGAGGCGGCGGTAAATGCGGCATTGAAGGCGACATTCAAGCCAGGCACATCAGACGGAGTTCCTACTGAAATGAAGACTACAATACCTTACAGGTTCAAACCTTAATGGCGAGTTTTGATTTAAGCCAGCTCAAAGAGCTGTTGGGAAATGATGAAGAAGCCCTCAAAGATATATTGAGGGCTTTTGCAACGGACTATGAAAGATATATTTCAGAGCTCGAAATTTCCGTAACATCAAAGAATTCAGAAAACATAAGAAAGAGTGCGCATGCACTGAAATCGGTTGTGGGCACATTCAATTTGACTGATTTGTTTGAATATGTAAATAAAATCGAAAATAAGGCAAAGGAAAACAGTCTCGAAAACATACCCGAATTATTCGATAAATTCAAATCAGGGATTCTTGATTTCCGAAGCTGGATAAAGAAAACATATCTGATATAATGAAAAGAGCCGCTTGAAGCGGCTCTTTTCTTATAGAGAACAAATGATTGAAATCTATTTGCTTTCCTGTTCTTCCTGATACTTCTTTGACTCATCAATCACTTTTGCAACTTTATCGCGCGGCACCTCTTCGTATGTTTCAAATTCCATTGTGAATGTGCCTCTTCCCTGTGTCATTGATCTGAGCTGTGACGAATACTGGTACATCTCAGCTTCAGGCACAGTCGCTTTTATCTTCTGATACCTTCCCGCATGCTCCGTTCCGAGTATTCTTCCTCTCCTTGAATTAAGGTCACCCATGATATCTCCCATGTATTCCTCAGGGACGGTTATCTCAACTTTGACTATGGGTTCAAGAAGAATCGGGTCTGCAAGAGGCATAGCCGCTTTTATTGAAAGAGAGCCTGCAATCTGGAATGCTATGTCAGAAGAATCGACATCATGATATTTTCCGTCAAAGACAGTCGCCTTTATGTCAACCACCTGATAGCCTGCAATAGTGCCTCTGTCGAGAGAATCCCTGATTCCCTTCTCAACAGAAGGAACGTATTTCGCAGGTATCGATCCTCCGAATATCTCGTTTCCGAACTGGAATCCCGTTCCCCTCGGAAGAGGCTCAAACTTGACATTACAGACTCCGAACTGACCTCTGCCTCCGGACTGTTTTTTGTGCTTTCCTTCTGCTGATGCGGTTCTTTTTATTGTTTCGCGGTATTTTATTCTCGGTTTTTCAAGAGAGACATTTACTCCGAATTTTTCCTTGAGTTTGTTTATTATCACTTCAAGATGTATTGTTCCGAGACCGTGTATAAGAGTCTGCTTCACTTCAGGGTCAAAATTGAAATAGAATGACGGGTCCTCTTCGTGAAGCTTTGAAAGACCCGTGGAAATCTTCTCTTCATCGCCCTTTGCAAGAGGAAGTATCGCCATTGCCACATTTGCATGCGGGAAATCAATTGAAGCGAATTTGGCATTCAGGTTCTTGTCGCAGAGAGTGTCTCCTGTCTTTGAACCCTTCAATTTCACCAATACTCCTATCATTCCGCAGGTCAATTCGTCAATTTCCTTTCTCTCTTTTCCAAGGGAGATGAACATTTGATTTACTTTCTCGGAGATTCCTTTTTCAGGATTGAATACTTCCACTCCGCCTTTAAGTGTGCCTGAAAATATTCTGACAAAATTCATGTCTCCTATGTGTTTTTCAACATTTGTCTTAAATATGAATCCGGCAAAAGGAGATGACGCATCCGCCTTGTCAGGGTATTTGTCTGATGCTGACAAAGGCTTTCTCGTCAAAACATCCGAAGGAGCAGGCAGATAATTTGTCACTGCATCAAGTATGAGGTCATTTGCCGTGTTTTCAAGAGAATCCGTGAAGCATATCGGGTAAAGCTGACCTGATTTTACTGCATTTAAAAATCCGTTGTTTATATCTTCCTGTGAAAGCTTGTCCTCAAAGAATTTTTCCATAAGCTTTTCATCAGATGAAGCGATTGATTCCAGAAGCTCTTTCTTCATGGAGTCGACTTTAGATTTCATATTGTCAGGTATCGCTGTTTCAGTCTTTTTTCCGCCTTCATATATGTATGCTTTGCCGCTCACAAGGTCAACAACCCCTTTGAAATCAGGGCCCTGACCTATAGGAAGCTGAATCATTGTGGCGCTCTCAGAAAGAAGGTTTTTTATGTCTGCAATGACTTTCTCATAGTCGATGTTCTCTCTCTTCATTTTTGTAACTACGAGAAGCCCGCCCATTTTCTCTCTCTTCATAAGAGCCCATGCATTCTCAGTGCCGAGGTCTACCCCGTTTGTCGCGTCAAGAATAAATACGAATGACTCAACCACTTTAGAAGCTGAGACCACCTCTCCGAAAAAATCCGGGAAGCCGGGCGTATCGAGGAAGTTGATCGTCTTTTCATTCCATTTCATTGTTGCGAGTTTCAGCCCTATCGTAATGCTTCTCTGTATTTCGTCAGCATTGTAGTCAAGCACCGAATTCTTCTCATCAACTCTATTTAAACGGGTTGTCTCTTTGGCATTGAACAGAAACGCCTCACCGACGCTCGTCTTTCCTGAGGCTCCATGTCCCACAAGAGCAATGTTTCTTATGTCAGCAGTTTTAATATCAGCCAAAATATCCTCCTTTTAGATATTGATATAAAAAACAGATTGATTATTTTATCATTAATTTCATATATGTCAAGAGGAAAGATGAATGTTTTATGCTTTTAGAGCAAAGAAACCAAAGATGCTTTGATTATAACACATAAAAGCAGTCGGTATATGACATTTCTCGGGTTTCTCGGCGAATTTTCAATTTATTGACTTTTCTCTTGACAAACCCGCGATTTTGAGTAAAATACTTTACTCTTTATATCAGTAAAATTATTTACCGAAAAGGTTAGGAGGTATCGATGAAACCGACTTATAATCCGAGCAAGATAAAACGAGTCAGAACGCACGGATTCAGAAAAAGAATGGAGACAGCCACAGGCAGAGCCGTTCTTTCAAAGAGAAGAGCAAAAGGCAGAAAGCGCCTGACAGTATCTGATCCCAAGGTATGAGGTTAGTGGGGAAAACCCCTGTAATCAAAAGCAAGGAAATCAAAGAAATGTTTGATAATCCAAAAAGATTGTCATCACTTTCTTTTGTTCTGCTTTTCAAGAAGTCGGAGAGCAGAGGGGTTGCATTCACAGTGAAAAAGCACGCTTCAAAAAACGCAGTCATGAGAAACAAGATCAAGAGAGTGCTCCGCGAAGCTTATCAAATGAGCGAATCGGCATTTCCTTCGGATGTAAATCTGCTTTTCATAGGATTGAAATCAACATCCGAGATGTCTCCCAATGATGTAAAAGAGGAAATGGCTGCAGCGGCAGGCAGAATAAATGGCAAATAAATTCATCATCATCATAATCAAAGCATACAGAAAATTCATATCCCCGCTTTTTCCGCCGGTTTGCAGATTCACCCCAACATGCTCCGAATACTCAATGCAGGCATTTGAAAAATATAATGTTTTCAAGGCTTTTTTATTGTCAATAGCAAGAATATTAAGATGCAATCCGTTCTTCAAGGGCGGGTATGACCCATTAAAATAGGAGAATTATGAACAACAATCTGCGCATGTTTATTCTTTTCGGTGTGATTATTTTAGTCTTCGGCTATTATGCGTACTTTGGACCGAAAACAACTCAGGTTATAACCACTG
>Ga0074195_1004211_pt1 | contig 12096 bp, 7 predicted proteins | sample EPASupsiteHSE623_FD_64525 | JGI IMG/M metagenome (GOLD analysis project Ga0074195, IMG submission 64525) | Bioremediated contaminated groundwater from EPA Superfund site, New Mexico - Sample HSE6-23 | ecosystem: Environmental > Aquatic > Deep subsurface > Groundwater > Contaminated ...
TCAAATACATTATTTACGGTAACACCCATAACCGGGACAATTACCCCTGGTTCAACACTAAAATTTTATATAACTTTTGCTCCACTCGTTGACGGGTTGCAGGTTGGATATATTTATTATATTCACAATGCCAAGAGTGCGAAAGATTCAATCAGTATCAGAGGTACAGGAGTATCTCCAAGGTTTACGGTTAGTCCTGCGAGCCTGAGTTTCGGAAATGTAAGAAATGAATTAACCAAAAGAGACTCGGTCACCGTAACAAATACCGGGACATCCGACCTTGTAATTAGCAGCGTTACAAGTTCAAACGCATTATTTACTTTTACTCCTGCATCCGGTACAATTACTCCCGGTTCAACCTTGAAATTTTATGTGACTTTTTCTCCACTCGTTGACGGGTTGCAGAATGGTTATATTTATTTCAACCATAATGCTTCGAATTTGAAAGATTCAATCAGTGTCAGCGGTACAGGCGTCTCTCCAAGATTCTCTGTTAATCCCCTGAGCCTGAATTTCGGAAACGTCAGAAACGAAACGAGCAAGAGAGACTCAGTCACAGTGACGAATACCGGAACAGCAGACCTTATTATCAGCAGTGTGACGAGTTCAAACACATTATTCACCGTAACTCCGGCAGCAATCAGTACAATAACCCCGGGCTCATCGCTGAAATTCTATATAACTTTTTCGCCTCTTGTTGACGGCTTGCAGAATGGTTATATCTATTTTTATCATAATGCCAAGAGTCCGAAAGATTCAGTCAGTGTCAGCGGTACAGGTGTCTCTCCAATGTTCTCGGTAAGCCCGATGGCTCTGAATTTCGGGAATGTAAGAGACGGATTAAGCAAGAGAGACTCAGTCACAGTAACCAATACCGGAACAGCAGACCTGGTTATCAGTATCGTAACGAGTTCCAACACACTGTTTACTGCAACTCCGTTATCCGCAACAATTACTCCGGGTTCAACACGGAAATTCTATATTACTTTTGCGCCACTGGCTGACGGTTTGACAACAGGTTATATCTATTTTATACATAACGCCAAGAGTGCAAAAGATTCAATCAGTGTAAGTGGTACAGGTGTATCTTCCATTTTCACGGTAAGCCCCATGACATTGAATTTCGGAAACGTGAACACCGGGTTAAACAAAAGAGACGTTGTAACGGTAACCAATACCGGAACAGCAGACCTAATTATTAGCAGCATAACAAGTTCAAACACATTATTTGTTATAGCTCCGGTAACCGGTTTAATCACACCGGGTTCATCAATGCAATTCATTATTACTTTTTCACCACTTGCAGACGGATTGCAAACAGGAAAGATTTATTTTAATCATAATGCTGCGAATAGGATGGATTCAATCAGTGTCAGCGGTACAGGTGTCACTCCCGGGTTCTCGGTAAACCCCAGGATATTGAATTTCGGGAATGTGATAAACGGCACAACAAAAATGGATAGCGTGACCGTAACAAACACAGGCACTGCCGACCTTATAATTTCGAGTTTCTCATCAAGTAATTTTCGTTTTATTGTAACTTCAATAAACGCGATTATTACGCCTGGTTCTTCGCAAAAATTCTATGTGACATTCACTCCGCTCGTATCCGGATTTCAGGATGGTTATATACACTTTAACTTTAATACTACGAATGCGAGAGACTCAATCTACGTCACAGGTACTGGTGTCGGAAATCCTGTCTTCCCAATATTCACAGTAAATCCCACGAGTCTGAATTTCGGAAATGTGATAGACGGTACAACCAAATCAGACAGCGTTACTGTTACAAACACAGGAACTGCCAACCTGGTTATTTACAGCATGTCGTCAGGCAATGCCTTTTATACGGTAAAACCGGGTATTGGCATCATTACGCCTGGAGCATCACAGAAGTTCTATGTTACTTTTGCACCGTTAACACCTGGATTCCAGTCAGGTTATATTTACTTCTACCATAATGCGACAAGTGCGAAAGACTCAATCTATGTAACCGGTACCGGTGTCGGTAACGATCTCGCTCCCAAGTTTTCAGTCAAATATGATTTGGATTTCGGCAATGTGTTCATCGGAAAAACAAAACAGAAAAGCGTCATCGTAACTAACATAGGAACCTCAGACCTGAAAATAATGAACATCACTTCAAGTGATGCCCAATACACAATGACACCTATCATTAGTACGATTACTCCCGGTGCTTCGCTGGAAATCTTTATTACCTTTGCACCGATGTTTGTGGGTCAGGCGAATGCAAAAATAATATTCATACATAATGCAGGCAGAGACACAATCAACGTTACAGGAATAGGTGTTAATAACCTCACGGTCATAACAATAGATTCTGCACGCAAACTCCCGGTTGGAACTGAATTTGCAATCGAAGGAATCGTTACGCGTACAATGGGCAGTTACACACGCATACAGGATCTGACTGCGGGTCTTACAATTGTTCAGACTTCGGGCTCGTTTTTCAATGATGTAGCAAACTTCGACATCCAAATGACTGACGTGATACGTGTTCAAGGACGCATTTCCGAAATTGACTATCTCAGGGTTATTAACAGTAAGGACTTAACTGGTTATTCGAGAATATCTCGCCTGAATATGCTTCCTGCTCCATTGAAAGTGACACTTTCTGAACTTGCAGCAAATGGCGAGAAGTACGAAAGCCGTCTCATTACACTTGTTAATCTTGCTATTACAAGCGGCGGTGATTTCACATTCAATCAAGATAAAACTTATCAGACGACAGATGCAAGCGATAAAACCAATGCTGTTGTGATACGCATCGGCAATCGTGCCGATACCGAGATGGACGGCATGCCTTTCCTTTCAACGTCTGTTGGCTTTGTGGGTGTATTGAGCCAGTCAAGTGTGTCTAGCCCAACAGCGGGGTACCAATTGACGCCTGTGCTTCCGACTGATTTGTTTTTTAACCCGGATAATGTCTTCGATATGCTCAATCCGAATCCATATTCACTATCTGACAACTATCCGAATCCGTTTAATTCTTCTACGACAATTCAATATTATCTTAGAAAACCGGAATTGGTCTCTCTAAAGGTATTCAATATAATTGGTAAAGAAGTAGCGACCCTAGTGAGCGGTTTCCAGGAGGCTGGTGCCCACACTGTGTTGTTCTCTCCCGAAGGTATTGCTTTATCTCCCGGAAGCTGTGTTTATTTCTATCGCCTGGAAGTTGGGACTTATGTTTCGACTAAACAAATGATTCTTGTGAAGTGAATACCTTAGGTTATAATCCAAAAGGAACTTCACGATTTTAGTCCACCCTCACCCCCCTCTCCCAACCAGGAGAGGGGGAAAGGGAAGAGAAAAAAAGTAAAAATCTTTATTATAAATTATTTTTCAAATAATCAGGAGTCGTAAAATGACAATAGCAACACAAAAAACCGTAACAACTTTTTCCATCAACAAGGAAAACTGGGAAGTGAAGAAAGCAAAGCTAAAAGAAAAGTTTCCCCACTTAACAGAGCCAGATTTGGAATTCGAGGAGGGCAAAGTGGAAGAATTACTCGGTAAAATCCATGCCAAAATCGGAAACACTATCGGAAAAACCAAAGATGGGCTGCATAAGTTTATCGAATCGCTTTAAACATCATTAACTGACGGTGAGCAGAATGAAGAACACTTATATATTTTTAATCGCCCCAAAGCACTGGCTCGGGAACAAGCGGAAGCACCTGAAACCTGTATTTATGCTGTTCGGACAAGCTGTTAGTTACCAAATGAGAAACGGTCCTTTCTGCCAGGTTGCCGAACGATGCTTTTTAAACCTGAAACGAATTAATTTTAAACCTTTTAAAGGAAGAACAATATGAGAAAAAAGTTAATAATCATTGCAGCATCTGCTTTTATAGCAGGAACAATTCTAATCGGTTGCGACTCTTCGGCTAAAAAAGTTGAGGAAGCAAGGGAGAATGTGCAAACATCAAAAGAAAACGTCGGTGTTGCCAATCAAGACTTAAACAAAGCCATTCAGGATTCGGCTGCTGAATTCCAAAGATTTCAGCAAGAATCCGAAGCCCGGATAATCACTTATGAGCAGAACATTGCCGAATTAAAAGCAAAAATAGCAAAAGATAAAAAAGAAGGTAAAACCCAATACCAGAAAATGTTAGCCGATTTAGAGCAAAAAACCGCCGACATGAAGAAGAGCCTGAAAGAATATAAAGTCGAGGGTAACGACAAGTGGGACGCCTTCAAGGTTAAATTCAATAAGAATATGGATGACCTTGGAAAATCAATATCTAATTTTTTCACAAATGAAAAAAAGTAGCAAAATAAAGTAAATTTTTATTATCAAACATTTAGATGATTGTCATAGCAGGACGGGCAAATATCATGAAAAATTCTGAACTCGAAAAATCAACGGCGGTCATTATGGTCGAAATTATTGAATATGAACCACATTCGGTTGTCAGCAAAACCATAATCAACAAGACTACCGGCAATGTAAGCGTTGTGTCATTTGACATTGGTGAAGCGTTAGTTGAAAAAACCATACCTTTCGATGCCTTTGTTCAAATAATAGACGGCAGGGCTGAAATAGTAATCGGTAAAAAATCGAATATGCTGGATACAGGTCAGTCTATCATCATCCCGGCACACACGCCGAATATCGTAAAAGCAAACGAGCGGTTCAAAATGATACTGACTGTCATCAAGAGCGGCTACGAATAACGGAATAAGTTGAAAGTTTATAAAGTTCATAAAGTGAAAACGTAATGGCTTTACAAACATTCTTAACTTTCGACCTGAAAATTATCATTGTAAGCAAAAAAAAACTTTCAAAGTGAGAGTATTTTAAAAACTTTTTTAAAGGTAAAAACTATGAAACATCTTACAAGCAAAATCATTGTAAGTTTCTTATTTGCATTTTTTGGCGGATTAATATTATTCGGCACATTGAATGCAGAAGACACTAAATTCCGCGACCAGGCATTGCGCTTCGGTTTGAACGCAGGATTGCAATTCAATAGTGTATCCCTCGGACTCCAAAATCTGGAAAGACCATATCCGGCTTTTCAAGACAATGGAGGGAAATTTAAAGACAATGCCGATGGCAAAGGTTTGGGAGTATATGGTGGACTATTTGGTGAGTATCTGTCGGATAGCTGGTGGGGTATTCAACTACGTGCTTCTTATGATATGAGAGACGCTTTTATTAAAGATACTACAACAATGTTGTTTCCTAATGCTGATGACCCAGGTCGCAAAACAAGAAAATTAGGTGCCGAATATGACTCTTATATGAATTATCTGTCATGGGAACTATTATTCAGGGCTGACCAGCATCTGATTCCAAATTTGAACTTTTATGTCGGCCCGATTATAGCAATCAATATTCACGGCACTTATCGTTATAAGAATAAAGAGGATGGTTCTGAGACAACCAGTAAAGTCGAAAACCGTAATATCGTTTCTTATGGATTGTCCGGTGGATTGGCTTATGACATAGAAATCAGTAAAGGCGAAAAATCGTCTTTCTATTTATCCCCCTTCGCAGAGGCATCCTGGATAGTCAACCAAAAAAAATCAGATTACTCTTCATCTCAAAATTCAGTGTTAGACGTCTGGTCAACTTTATCTTACAGATTTGGCATCAGAGCATCTTTGGAATTCAGGAATAAAGAAGTAGAAAAAATAGTATATAAAGAAAAAATAATTTACGTTCCCTATCCGGTGAATATTGCCGAGCCACCGGCAGGTAAGAAGGTTTATGTTGTTATGCCATACAATAATGTCATAACTACAAAAAATGTCACCGGTTATTTCCCGATACTTCCGTATGTGTTTTTCGAAAAAGGGAACAGAGAAATACCTTCCAGATACATTATGCTATCAAAATCTGATGCACAAAATTTCAACGAATCGGAACTTGGTAATTTCAAGAAGGGTGATTTAACAATAAAACAAACGAATATCAATCAATTGATGCTCACTTACTGCAATGTAATGAATGTTTATGGCGCCAGAATGAGAAATAATCCGAATGTGCAGCTAACACTAACAGGTAGTGACCCTGAAGAAAAAGATGGGGAAGCGTGTGCTATTAAAGTAAAGGCTTATTTAGTTGATAATTTCGGAATTGATGCCGGCAGAATAAAAATTGTTGTGGAATCGCCAAGGAAGCCGTCCGGAAGTGCTATGACAGACCCGGCCTTTAGCGGTATGATTGACAACGAAAACCATCGGGTTGGCTTTGTATTTAGTAACCAGGACATGTACAAGCCGATACCTTATACTTTCATGGATGAATCTTCCATTGATAATGATATGGTTTTTTCGATAAGTGATAATGTTCAGTTCAAAAGCTGGACTTTAACCATTACCGGTGAAAATAACACAATGTCTTTTGGCCCCTTCAAAAGTACCTGGGAAAGAATCAACCCGGCACCGCTAATGAGAGGAATTGACGAAGGCAAATTTAATGCAACAGTTGTCATTAAACTGCAAGATGGCAGCCAGGTAACAGAAGAAGTTGATTTCAAGCTGTATAAGGAAAAAGAATATAAGAATGCTACCAGGTACCTGATGGTTTTTGAATACAATAAATCCGACGCTGTTCAGGCTTATGAAACAAAAATCAGGGAAGAAATCGTTCCGGGAATGAAAGCCGGTAACAGAGTGATAATTCATGGTCATACGGACATAATCGGTAATGAAACAGCTAATCAAAAGCTATCACAAGAAAGAGCAGACCAGGCTAAGAGAATAGTTGACGACCAATTGAAGAGAGATGACAAAAAAATCAATGTTCAGGCTATCGGTAGTGGCCAGACTAAAATGCAATATACTTTTGATAATCAACTTCCGGAAGGAAGAATGTATAACCGAAACGTATTTGTAGAGACGATTCAGTAATTTAATCTTTAACTTAGGGTTATTTCCAAGCTGTTAAAAGCGAAGGATTTAACCCTAATGTTTAAAAAATTCCATACTATTTTGAAATAAATAACTTAGAAACAATAATGAGAAATAATATGTGGTATATCATAGCTGTAATAATAATAGTACTATGGTTATTGGGTTTCTTAACTCATACTATGGGTGGTTTCATCCACATTCTCCTGGTAATTGCCATTGTAGTTATTCTGATAAGGCTCATCAGGGGCAGAAGTGCATTCTGAAATAACATCTGAACAAGCACAAAAGGTCAAACGGTCAATGTGGAAAATTGCAAAATATGCAGGTCTTGCAGCCGGAGTGATTGTAATAGCTTGTATCGTGATATTTTATTTTTTTCAGGAAGATTACATAAACAGGTACTTTAAATACCGAATTATAAAGGAATTCACAACTTTGTATCCGGGATATTCTATAGGGATTTCAGACCTGCATTTCAACAAAATGAAGAACAGGTTTGAATTAGGCTCAGTTGTCATTAATTCGGACGATTCGTCCTTTTCGTGCAGTATTGATAAGCCGTCACTGAGCGGTATTAATTGGTTCCGGGTTATTTTGAAAGGGGACCTTGTTCCGGATGTTCTTGCCAACTCGGTTGCGGATGCACAAAAGATTGTAGTGAAATTACGGAAGTCGCAGTATGAATTTCGTTGTGGGAAACTACATATATCATTGCATGACGGTGAGATTGCGGTTGATGGTTTGGAATTACAACCCACGGTGGGCGATAATCGTTTTTTTGAAGAAAGCAAATTCAGTCGAACAAGGTTTCGTATGGTTTTACCTCAACTCAAAATAAGTGGTCTGAAAAGCAGCCAAACACCCCAGGGAAATAAATATCATGCCCGTTTCATCCAAATCCCTGATGTATCTCTCGATATTCTGGTCAATAAAAGCAAACCAATCGAACAAGAGGCTTCAAAGACAAATATACGGAATGACATATTTACTACTCTAAAAGATATATTTCAGGCTGATAGCCTCAGTATCTTAAAGGGGCGGATAATTTACGGTGAGAGTTTTGCCGGTTCTGATATGACAGCGAGCTCCTCAAATTCTTATTCGGGATATTTGTCAAGTTTTACCGACTTGAGTTTTAATATTTTGGTGAACCGTATAAAAATCGGCGCTATGGTATTATATTCCGCCGATTCTTCTTTTTCGTGCAGAATGAATAATTCATCCTTAGAAGGTATCGGTTGGCTGAAGCTTATTGGGAAAGATGGCTTTGTGCCTGAGGCTTGTAGCGGTTCAATAGTTGAAGCACAGAAAATTGTTCTGAGTATGAAGAATTCACAGTATAAATATAATTGTGGGATGCTCCGTTTTTCATTGAGAGATTCAGAAATAGTGGCTAAGAATATTGATGTTCAACCTTTGGTAGATGATAATCAGTTCTTCGATGATAGTAAGTTCAGAAAAACAAGATTCCGCTTGGTCATACCCCAACTCAAAGTGAGAGGGCTTGCCAGCCTGGGGCTGTTGCAAGGGAAGGCCTACCGTGCACCATACATCCAAATCCGTGATGCGTCACTCGATGTATTGGTTAGTATGTACAAAGCATCAAAACGTGGAACATCAAAACCCTTAATGCCCAATGAGTTACTCACTTCAATAAAAAAAATAATAAGTGTTGACAGCCTTAGCATCATAAATGGGAGAATAAAATATTGTGAGAGCTATTCTGCCCGTTCAAAACCGGCAGTTATAACATTCGATAATCTGCATCTGTTAGCCGAGGGTATATCAAATAATGACAATAACGGCGATACGGTTGTTATCCGGGGAAATGCTTTATTTATGAAGGCAGGAACCATGAAAGCAATATTACACATACCGCTGACATCACCGAAATTCTCGCTGCGATATTCCGGTTCCATTGGTTCGATGGAAATGAGCAAACTCAATTCGTTTCTTGAGATTTCCGAGCATAAACGCATCCAATCGGGTACCGTTCAGTCCGCGAGTTTTGATATTCAGGTGAAAAATGGACATGCAAAAGGTTCCGTTCGTGCTGTTTATAATGATTTTAAATTAGCACTTCTCGACAGTAAAACCGGAAGTGAAAAAGGCATCATGAATAGAATAAAATCTTTTTATGCTAACACTTTCATATTGCAAAGCAAAAACAGGAAGGACAGCACCGGGTTGTTGAAATCAGGCATAGTGAAATACTCACGAAAACATGATGATACTTTTCTTCAATATGCGTGGTTTGCACTTCGCAGTGGAGTTGGTGACGTAATCGGGTTTTGAAAAAAGAGCTGAAAGCCCTGGAATTGCATCATTTTGTGAATTAGGCAGTGATAGCTCTCAAAATTCAGAAATTAAAAATTAATAATATTCATTTATTTGAAAAGGAATTCAAAATGAAACAAACAAACCACTCGGCAGTTATCCTCTTCGCCATACTTATGGTAGCAGGTATTAGCATAGCCGGTTGCTCTTCTACGGGCATTCAGCGTTCGGAAAAAGCAACAACAACTATGCAAACCGTGGATGACGATATTAAATTAATTGTCGAACAACTGGATGTCACCGGAGCATCGCTGGATGAACTTACAAAGCCCGGGCAAACTAACGTTAAAAAGGCTTTTGATTTTTATACGGAAAACGTATCAAAAATGGTGTCAATGGAGAAAGACTTTGCCAATCACGCCGATGAAATGAAGGCTCGGGGCACGGAATATTTCGAGGAATGGCAAAAGGAAGGCAGCGAATACAAAAACTCGCGCATAAAGGAACTAAGTGAACAGCGACGTATCGAACTTGGCAAAATATACGGAATGATAGCGCAAAACAGCATTGGAGTTAAGGACGCTTTCAAAACCTATGTGTCCGACGTGAAGGAAATTCAGCTTTATCTTTCGAACGACCTGACTTCAAAAGGAATCGAGTCAATTGCTCCAACCTCCCTTAAGGTGGTCAATGACGGGGACAATCTTAAATATGCAGTTAAAGGTGTCCAAAATGCAATTGAAAATGCAAGAGCAGAGATGGCACAAAGTGGTGGTAAGTAAAACATCATAAGATCTCGATTGAAAGGTACTATATGAATATTCTCCTGATATATCCTGAGTTTCCCGATACTTTCTGGAGTTTTAAACATGCTTTGAAATTCATTAAGAAAAAGGTATCCTCGCAACCGCTCGGGCTTTTAACAGTCGCTGCACTATTGCCCGAAGAATGGAACAAACGGTTGGTTGACCTTAATTGCAAAAAATTAACTCACGAAGATTTGAAATGGGCAGATTATGCTCTCATCAGCGCTATGAATATTCAGAAAAAATCAGTTATTGAAATAATTAAACAGTGTAACGAGTCAGGTACCAAAATAATTGCCGGCGGTCCGTTATTTACAGCAGAGTCCGAACAATTCCCAACAGTTGAACACTTTGTGTTAAACGAAGCTGAAGTTACTCTGCCGGACTTTCTGAAAGATTTAGGACAGGGAAATCCCAAACATTGCTATACTTCCGGGGATTTTGCAGACATACAACAATCACCCCGCCCACTCTGGGAATTAGCAGATTTTAAAAGCTATGCATCAATGAACATTCAGTATTCGAGGGGATGCCCTTTTAATTGTGAGTTCTGCAATGTAACGACTCTTTTCGGGCACAGGCCCCGCACAAAAAGCGCCGCTCAGATAATAAACGAACTTGACTCTTTATATAATTTAGGATGGCGAAAAAATGTTTTTTTCGTTGATGATAATTTCATAGGAAATAAACAGATTCTAAAAAAAGAATTATTGCCGGCTTTGATTGAATGGCGAAAAGGTAAAAAAGGAATCTCATTTTTCACCGAGGTTTCAATAAACCTTGCGGATGACAAAGAGCTAATAAAGTTGATGGTGGATGCCGGCTTTGATATGGTATTCATCGGAATTGAAACACCCGAAGAACTCAGCCTTGCAGAATGTAATAAAAAGCAAAATCTGAACCGTGACCTTCTGGGTTGCGTACAACTCATACAACGTTCCGGGCTACAGGTGCAGGCAGGTTTTATACTCGGTTTCGATAATGATACTCAGTCAACATTCCAGCGACTGATTGATTTTATACAAAAAAGCGGAATTGTTACTGCAATGGTTGGTTTGCTGCAGGCACCTACAGATACATTGCTTTACAAACGGCTTAAGCATGAAGGGCGTATTCTTGATAAAATGTCCGGCGATAATGTTGACGGTACTACTAACATAGTACCAGTAATGGACATTAATGCTTTATTAGCGGGTTACAAGCATGTTATTAATCAATTGTATTCTCCAAAGCTTTTTAACAAAAGAGTAAAAACATTTTTTAAGGAATACAAAGCACCAAAGGTCAAACTAAAATCCGGGTTCAATAATTTTTATAAGAACATACTTGCATTTCTTCGTTCGATATACATTTTAGGTATAGTTGATAAGGAAAGAACCCATTACTGGAAACTATTCTTGTGGACACTCATGAGAAAACCCGGTATGTTGAATCTATCAATAACATTTGCTATCTATGGTTTCCATTTTCGTTTAATCTGTGAAAGACATATACAATAAAAAATAAAACAATTAGAGAATCAGGGATAAATAAACACATGACAAATAAAACAATTAACCGTATTGCATTCATTGGCAATTACCTGCCCCGCCAGTGCGGCATAGCTACATTTACTACCGACTTGAGTGAAGCTATTGCTACCGAATTTCCGAATACAACCTGTATCGCATTGCCGGTAAATGATATCGAGGAGGGTTATAATTATCCACCACGCGTTAGATTTGAACTGACCGAAAAGGATATTGAATCGTATCGCCGGGCATCCGATTTTTTGAATATTAACAATGTAGATATCGTGTGCCTTCAATTCGAGTATGGTATTTTCGGAGGCAGGGCAGGTAGCCATATAATTGCTCTTTTGCGTGAGTTAAGAATGCCGATAGTAACAACATTACATACTATTTTGCGCGACCCTAATCCGGAACAGCGGATAGTGCTGGAAAAAGTCGCCGCTCTCTCGGACAGATTAGTCGTTATGAGTGAGAGGGGTTCCGAATTCCTGCAAGAAGTATATAATGTTCCGCCGGCTAAAATAGACCTGATTCACCATGGTATTCCGGACGTTCCGTTTGTTGACCCGAGTTTCCATAAAGACCTGTTCGGTGTCGAAGGAAAAATCGTGTTG
>Ga0074195_1004212_pt1 | contig 12090 bp, 14 predicted proteins | sample EPASupsiteHSE623_FD_64525 | JGI IMG/M metagenome (GOLD analysis project Ga0074195, IMG submission 64525) | Bioremediated contaminated groundwater from EPA Superfund site, New Mexico - Sample HSE6-23 | ecosystem: Environmental > Aquatic > Deep subsurface > Groundwater > Contaminated ...
AGGATTGTGTAGCCAATGACGATGACGGCACCCAGGATGAGGGCTTGCTGGTAGGATATATCGAAGAGCCAGCTTAAGACCATGCTGATGGAGACGTACTGCCCGACCAGGTAGATGATGGATATGAGTATCCCTATCACGGCCGAGGTGGTTCTCATTCCCCGCGGGCTGTAGAACCTGTGAGCCAGATAGTCCTGGACTGTCATGTAGCCTGTCCTGGCTGCAACGGCATGAATCTTGGTTCCGAAGAGAAGTATGCAAACAGCAGCAGACAGCGGAACGAAAACCTGCTCCCAGATGCTTGGCCAGCCTGTAGCGTAGCCCAGGCCCGATACGCCGAGGATAGTCATACCGCTGCAGATGCTGGACACTATGAGCAGAGTGAACGTCCAGAAACCAAGGTTCCTTCCTGCAACCAGGAAGTCCTCAGAGGTCTTGATCTTCCTCGAGGCCCATGCGCCAATGGCTATGAGGCCGACCAGGTATGCAATTATGATTATTGTTCCCAATGCATCCATCTGGCCGTCACCACCTCAGGCCCCAGGCCAGCAATAGTAATGATATTATCAGGGGTACGATCAGCACCCCGATGAATGTCTCAGTAGGCATACCGAATAACATAGTGAATCCTCCTGCGTGAAATGTGATAGCGTGTACCAGTGTAGCACTTATAAAGCTAACCGCCAGAGGGGCTTTATATCGGGCATGCCCAGTAATTTTTGATGAGCGAGCAACTATCTCAACGAGGTTTTGATCTCAAGAAGCTCTGCGATTCGATAGCAGGGGCCGTCCTTGAATCCATAAGGGAGATGGTGGGCACTCCCGAGAGCGGTTTAATGGTAAAGATGGGCGCAGACGGCACGCCTACGAAGAGAATCGATCGCGTAGCAGAAGACGCCATTCTGTCCCGGCTGAAGGCCACTGGTCTAGGCTTCAAAGTCCTGAGCGAGGAGATAGGTGAGGTCCAGATCGGTGAACGGCCGGAGTATCTCATATATCTGGACCCTCTGGACGGGACATTCAACGCCATAAAGGGAATTCCCTTCTACTCAGTCTCCATTTACCTCAGCGAAGGCGACTATCATTTCGGCTACGTCTGCAACCTAGCCAGCGGCGTCAAATATTATGCTGAACTGGGCAATGGGGCCTATTCAGAGCCGGGAGGACGCCTGAGAGTCTCAAATAACTCGAACCTCACCGATTTCAGCATCTCTGCTTACACTCTTCGGCCAAACACTTCGAGGATCGTTGGTATCGGCGATCAGGTGAGAAGGATACGAACTTTGGGCAGCACTTCTCTGGAGATGGCACTGGTCGCCGCGGGCAAGCTGGACGCCTTTGTGGATTTAAGGGGGATGCTTCGCGTGGTAGATGTGGCCGCAGGCAAGCTCATCCTGAAAGAAGCGGGTGGAATTATAACCGATGCCGCAGGTAGGCCTCTGGAGCTTAACGGCGATATGTGGCAGAGGACCGATCTCATAGGCTCAAACGGCCTTCTTCATGAAGAGCTGCTTCATCTCATCGGCGGTGGTTGTCATTAGGATAGGCTTTGTCTCCCGCAGGGAGGAAGAATCGGTCCGGCTCGCAGAGATGCTGATAAATCAGCTTAAATCCCGTGCTGAGATACTCGTGGAACCCGACCTGGCTCAGCGTCTCGGGCTTCCCGGAACTCCTGTTGAGGAGATGGAGAGACAAAAGGCCGATTTCATAGTCTCTGTTGGCGGCGATGGAACCATCCTTCGCACTATCCACAGGATGGCAGATCCAATTCCCATCTTGGGAATCAACATGGGCACTTTGGGGTTTTTAGTGGACGTAGAGCCCAAGGATGCCGTTAAAACTCTTGGAGAGCTGCTTGGAGGCTTTGAAGTAGACGAGCGCTCACGGCTGAAGGTCTTATTGAACGGCAAGAGCTTGCCTTCGGCCACAAACGAGGTTGCCCTCATAACCGCCAGCCCTGCAAAGATGATAGAGTTCATGATAATAGTGGACGGCTCCCTCATGGAGGACTTTCGTGCCGATGGCGTCATCATAGCCACATCCACCGGCTCAACTGCCTACGCCATGTCCGCCGGAGGCCCCATAGTCGACCCGCGGGTGGACGCCGTAGTCCTGGTTCCCAATGCGCCCTTCAAGCTCTCATCAAGGCCATGGGTCATACCCGGAGATAGCATAATTGAGGTGCGGCTGAAGCTTCCTGAGAAGGAGGCCCTGGTTGTTGTGGACGGCCAGAGCATGGACACAATCTGCGTGAACGATTCAGTTATCATCAGTAAGGCAAAGACGCCAGCAAGGTTCGTGAAGGTAAGCAAGGACGGATTCTACGAGAAGGTGAAGAGCAAGCTTACCTGAATCTTTAAAATCCTTCTACTCCCCCTCAGCCTTCCCGGAAACTAAGAGGCTATCTGCATCTCAATCTCGGGACGAACATGGGAACTTTGCGCCTGTATTCTTCGTACTCTTTCCCAAACTCCTTTAAAAGCGACCTTTCCTCATGCAGTGCGCCCACATAGAAGTAAATGCTGGCCAGGATGTTGAATGTGAGGAGGTTTGTGGTCATTATTGGAAATAGCCAGAGGAATAGCGCGCCGAAGAAGAACAAAGGGTTTCTCAGATGGCAGTAGAACCCGTCTGTCACCAGGCCGCCTTCCTCCTCTCGCCTTCCAGATATCTGGGCAAGCCCAAAAAAGTATGATACTCCCGTCTGGCGAAGAGCGCCCAGAAGGGCAAGAGCCGCTAGAGTCTGGCCTGCCATCATCAGCCATCTCCAGGGGGACAGGACTATGTAGAGGGTCCTGTCGGGAAAGAAGAGCAATATGTAGAAGAAGGGCAGGACCATAGCTATGGCCAGGAGCACATATGCCAGCCTGTACCAGCGATCTGCGCTTATGATGGTTTGCCTGGACACGCTTTTGGCAGCTGAGTCTGCCAGGAGGCTGTGGACTGCGGCGAAGAAGACGAAGTAAACTACCATGATCAAAGGTCCTGAAGGCATGGTACTCTCCGTCTAACCTCGTATCCTTACGGGCAGGTAGAAGATCACTTCTTCACCGGCAATGCAGCTCATGGATAGTCCTCGCTTCTCAAGCCTCCTGCCTATCAGCTCCAAAAGCTCTTCTAACGGCTGGTTTCTCATCTCCACTGATAGGCCCTTGAAAGCCCCGAATCCTCCTGTGATCATGTTCTCTCCAAACTCAGACTCAGGAAGACTGACCTCAAGCTCGGTCATGGCCTCCAGGCGGACTCCGGCTTTGGAAGCAGCAGCGGCCAGCAGATCGAAGTACTCTTCTGGGTCATAGAAGCAGACAACAGCAGTCTTGCCCTCTTTCGCCTCCGGCGCCATGTAGAGCTGGTACTCCTTCACGTCGATCTCATGCGGAGCACAGCCGCCGGCAATCTGCTCTGCAGCTGTTTCCATCGCTGCTATCAGCTCGCCCATCATCTCTATGGCCCTACACGCTACTAAATCAAGCATAGTGCGGGAATCTCCTGGGGTCATGGAAACTCCTGAATTGATATTTTAAGAATCTCTATTAACGCTGGCAAACTATTAATAGGTCTCACCATACATCGGCCTTTCTCGGGTTTGGGGTGAGATGCCTCATGAGTGGATCGTGCGGTGTGGGGATAAAGAGCCTTCGAAAGGATGAGCATGTGTTCTGGGAGCGCCTGGAGAAGAATGGCGTTGATGTCGAGCTGAAATATGCCCGAGACCTTCCGGATGATACACCTGAATTCATACTGCATACGCTGGCAGAGTTCGAGAGGGATGTGGCCGAGTTCTGCTTCTCGGGCGCCAAGGGTCTGATCCTGGATGCCGGATGCGGAAACGGAAACCTGCTGATGAGGGCAATGCCCTCGCTGAATGCGAACTACGTCGGCACTGATTTCTCCAAGAATATGCTTGGAAGGGCTGCCTCAAGGGCCAGGGATGCAAAAGATGCTCTGTTTTTGCAAAGCAGTGTAGACCAACTTCCATTCAAGGACCGGTCCTTCGATCGAGTGATCTGCAGCGGAGTCCTGACCTGTCTTCCAACAATAGGCGATGCGGCCGTTGCACTGGATGAATTTCAAAGGGTCTTGAAGCCTGGCGGAGTTCTGGTGGTGGATTTCTTCAACAGAATGTCTCACTTCACAATTGTGCGCAAACACATTTTCAGAGAATCGATCAATCCCCCTGAGTACGTATCGCCCCTTGCATTTCGATCTGAGCTTGAGGATGCGGGCTTTGAGGTTTTGGAGTATCGAGGCTTTGACTTCAAGCTATGCCAGGGATACTTGTTCATGAGCAGATTGCGGCCAATCATTGATCCCTGCTTCTTCCAGGAGAGGTTCTCCCGCTTTCTCGAGTCGAAGGTCGTTCCAAGGCTTCCACAAATGAGCCTTCTTGGCTATAGAGTCTACGTGAAATGCAGGAATAAGGGCATTTGATATTACATCGTCAGCTCGCCTTTCTCCAGCATGTTCTTGATCAGGTATTTGGTAGAAGATGCAGGATAGCGAATTATCTTGGCGATCTCTCTTTGTGACGGCCGGGGGTCCTGAGACCATAGCACCTTTATTTGCTCTATTGCCTCTTCGTTCTCGGATATCCTGAGCCTGCGTGTTCTGGTCTGGCCCTCGTGCTCTAAAGTATCTTCGCTGTAGCCGGTGCTGACATTCTCGCGTATGAACTTTAAGGCCTTCTGAGAAATGCCCTTGAGTATCAGCTCGGAGGCCAACCTCTTCAGAGTCTTTCCCTGAAGGATAGCCTCAGCCTCCAGCCCCATGTAGGCTTCAGGGGTTATTTCTATACGAGTATATCTGCCGCTTGGCATTATTATCTAAACCTCGCTTTATTTTAATTTGTATTATCTCTTCATTGGTCTTTTCAGTCCCAGGTTATCCGGGGTTGCGGCCTGAGGAACTCGTCTATATCCCTAACCTCGAAGAATTCTCTCTTTCTATCCCATACGCGCTCAGCGGCTTTCTTGCGCATCTCAGCGATGTCTCCCTCTGTGAGGTATTTTCTGGTCACCATCGTCTCTAGCATTGCCTCTACCATCTCGGCCTGAGACGCTACTGCAGACTGCATCCTGGACATCTGGGGCTGGAAGAGCCTGGCTAAAGGTCGATCTCTTTCATCGTAGCTTTTGTCCACTAAGATGATCTCGTATTTGAACCGGTTGCCATGCCTGGACCAAAGGATTGTGTTGGAGAACCTCATCTCCCTCGGTTCATCATTGATGCCGCGCCTGATTACCTGAAAGATGCCGCCTTCCCTCATCAATATGCGCAGCCGAGCATCCTGCTCGGGGGTGACCATTACCCTTGATCTTATGCTCAGGTCGTCGCAATCGAACTCCTCCTCGTAGAAGTAGGGTGAAAGGGTGAGACCGTTGATAGACAGAGTTTCCAGCTTAAGCTCTTCCAGCTCCTCAATCTGTATCTCATGATGGTACTCTGGATTATTCTCGGCGCCTAGACTGCAAAAAGAGCTATTTGCTATCCTCCATTTGCCTGTGACATTGCCCATCTCATCGGTGGAGCAGATGGCTTCGTTCTCTGCACGTCGAATCTTTAAACGCAACGATCTATGGGCATGAAGGGTTTGGGCGATAAGGCCGATCTTGATCCTTCTAAGCCTAGCCCCTGTGTGTTTGGAGCAAAAAGTCGACTCCTCTTCCATGTCGACTACCAGCTCCTTTCCTGAGAAATCAACATGCATCGTTGTCTCACTCTTTTACCATGATTGGAAACGGCCTTTTTGGCAATATCTCGGCTGCATAATTAATTAAGTTTCGCCCGCACAGGTCGGTTTTCAGATCGCAATCGCCTTTGGCCAATCTCGATTCAAATCCTTTAAAGCCTCAGGGAAGCACAATTGCTCCCACTACTCTCAACTTGCCGCCCTCTGGGTAAGTCAGAACTGCCCGTGCGCCCGGCCGGTAGACCAGCATCTTATCGAGCTTCAGCGTCAGCTCCGGCCTGTGCCAGTCGCCTTCCGCCTTAGCGCCTTCGACTCGCGCAGGGACGAACTGCATCCAGTGGCCTATGTGTAGAACCATTCCCTCTTTTAGAGGAGATGGCCAGTACTTGACGATCTCAGCCTTTACAGATAGTGATGAAGCTGATTTGATGGACTTATCGTTTGTGAGAATCGTGCCCCTGTCCAGATCGTCTACCTCGATGCCTTTTAAGGCGATGCCAGTTCTGTCGCCGATGCCAGCGCAGTCGAAGTCTTCATCGTGCTTCTGAATGGACCTGACCTGAGCAGTCTTGCCTCCGGGCAGGACCATCAGTTCAGCATGCTTTTTGATGGCTCCCTCGACAACGCTTCCAAGGACCACAGTTCCAATACCTCTGACGTTGAAGAAGTGATCTACCGGCATGGTTCCTGTCTCTAAGTCGCAAGGGGCCTCCATCTTGGTCGCCTCCTCCAAGAGGCGCTCTCTTATGGCGTTTTTATCATCCTCGACGAACTCATAGCCCTCTATCACAGTTCCCTTGATGAGGGGAGCAATCTGGTCGCGCGAGAGATAGTTTCTCAGTATGACGAGGCCGTCTTTCAGGCCTATGCAGTCCAGCATTATCACGCATTCGCCGAAAGTCGGCGTGATCTGGTCGACGATGAGGATGGCCTTCTTGGCCATTGAAACTGCATAGAAAAGGGGCGCGAGCCTCTCCGGATAGCGGGTTGGCTCAATGATGGTGACGGTATCTTCTCCCTTCTTCAGGTTGTAAAAGGTCAGATCGCTAGCAGTGCCCTTCTTTCCCAGGTCTTTGGCATAATCCAGCGATCCAAGGATCGCAACGTTCAGGTTAGCCATAAAGGCCTGGAATCGTGCCCTGATAATAGGTTTTGCGGTTAAGATTGCGGTCGTCTATTTATAGATGCGAACTTGATATACGCCGGTTATGTGCGGAGCAGATCTCTCCGATCTCCCTGAAGAAGGGGCAAAAGAGGACGAACCTCTGGAAGACAAAGGGCAGAAGAAGTCCCGGCCAAAAGAGAGCCGCTAGGGGATACGTAAAGCCTGCTATTTTACCAACTTAGCTTGAAGAGGCGCCAGAACCATCTTTCTCTTGCGGTGTTTCAGTTAGGGCATTTTCCTTGATTGTAAAACGAGTTTTCCTGGGCCTAAAGGCCATGGTTCAAAAGATATTTATTGTATAATGTAAAGATATAACTAGGGCTTCAGGCATCTAAAGCGATGTCTATCTGTTTGGAGAGGCGATTCAATTGGCAAAAATGATTATAAAAGATGACAGCGTGGCAAGGGTGATCGAGGAGATCGGCACCGGATCTGCATGCTTTACTCAGGGAAATATAGATGACCTTCGAGAGGCACTGCGAAAAGGGGGCTACACGGCTGCAGAGGTCAAAGCAGCACAGTTTGCGGGAACAGATGCATATACAGACCTGCTGCGCGTAATGGAGATAATGCGCAGGCATAACCTTAGCCCCGAGGCGGCAGATGAAATTCTCAAGAACATATTCCAGATAAAGGAAGGGCACTGGTAGGCCTTTGAGTTGTGTCTGTGAATCTATCTTGCCAATAGATTCAGCACTTTTTAGTTCATACTCTCGGCTTTTTGGCTTAATGCTAATGCTTTATAATCGCAGCTGCAGTTTTTCGGAATTGCTGCCTGTAAATGGACGGCTTGTTATGGCTCTTACCTCGGCCGATCTGTCCTGGATCGAAGGGAATCATCTCCTTTTTCTGCTAGTATCCATGCCTTCTTTAACTCTCACGCAGGTCAGGGTAAGTCTCTTTTGGGCTTTATGCAGCTGGACCTCTAAAGCCAGCTTCTTGTTGTACCATGCTCTGACTAACAGAGGCTCGACTTCGATGGCCATATCATAGCACTCAATTGCCTCGTCGTATCTGCCAAGTCTATACAATGCATTGCCCTTAGTGTTCCATGTGAACGCGTTCTTCGGATTGATTTTAAGGGATCTGTCGCAGCATTTCAGGGCACCATCATACCTCTCTTTAAAGTAGTAGATATCAGCCTTGGCGGCTATTGCCTCCCAGCTCTCTGGGTTTTTATCCAGCTCCCTATCAATCAGCATTTCAGCGCCATTGAGCCCATCTCCAGACAGAAGTTCCAGTGCTCTTCGAAAGGAGCCTTGGTCAGATGGCGGGTTTGAACGCGTTTGCCTTTCCATATTATTATCCTATTCTCGCGAAATGAGCAAGATGCTCACAATTTTTTTCGATTATAGACGTTTGTGGTGACCAAAGGCGTCCATGTGCCCTCTGGCTCCATGAACTTGCTTGCAGAATACTTTTCGCGGCATGATGTCTTGACATAACCTTCAATGCACAAACCTTAAATATAGTGTATTCTTTAATCCAGTAAAGTACAAGATTATACATTGAAGCTGGTGGTTCATTTGAGTTATCTTCAACAGATCGTGGACGGGCGCGATTTGAACGCTGAAGAGGCAGAATCGCTCCTGGGGGAGATCTTCAACGGGTCGACTGATGCGCAGATAGGCGCTCTCTTAGTTGCCCTGAGGATGAAGGGCGAATCCGTATCTGAGATCGCAGGCTTTGCCAGGAAGATGAGAAGCTCTGCCATCCGCATCCATCCCCAAGTGATGGGCACTCTCGTCGACACCTGCGGCACTGGAGGAGACGCCTCTAACACGATCAACATCAGCACGGCTGCAGCAATTGTGACTGCGTCCTGCGGCGTCCCCGTGGCCAAGCACGGAAACTATGCCGTGAGCTCTAAGTGCGGAAGTGCGAACGTCCTCTCTGAAATGGGAGTGAACATCTCTTCCAGGCCGGATGAGATCCAAGCTGCCATCGAGTCTCTTGGGATCGGATTCATGCTCGCGCCCCTCTTCCATCCCGCAATGAAGCGCGTGGCACCGATAAGGAAGGAGCTGGGCATGCGCACAGTCTTCAACATTCTCGGTCCCTTGACCAACCCAGCGGGAGCGAAGGCTCAGGTCATGGGAGTCTACGACCCGAAGCTCTGCGAGAAGCTGGCCCAAGTTCTCAGTTCTCTAGGATCAAAGAGGGCAATGGTCGTCCACGGCCAGGGGATGGACGAGATCACCAACACAGGCGTTACTTTGGTCTCTGAGCTAAGTGCGGGTTCTGTCAGAAGCTACAGCCTTCATCCAGAGGACTTCGGCTATCCTCTGGCTAGAGCTGAGGATATCGCCGGAGGGACTCCTGAGGAGAATGCCCGAAAACTCGTGGACGTACTGAAAGGTGAGCGGTCTCCTGCAAGGGACGTCATAGCCATGAACTCAGGCGCGGCCGTCTACATCTCGGGACTTGCCTCCACATTGCAGGAGGGGGCTAGAATTGCGGAGTCGTCCCTGGACTCTGGAAGTGCTCTACAGACTTTAAAGCGCATGGTGGAGATGAACGGCGAGCCCGAGAAGCTGAGGCGGTTCCTTTGACAAGGATTAAGATCTGCGGGATAATGAGTGAATCAGATCTTTCTTCTGCAGTTCTCGCAGGAGCAGATGCAGTGGGGTTTGTTGTGGAGATCGATGACTCCAGGCACAGCATCTCGGCAGGAGTGGCTGCAGATCTCGTCGGTCTTGTGCCAATATACACCAAGAGCGTGGCTGTGATCGCTCCTGAGAACGTGGATGAAGCCGTAAAGCTGGCTGCCAGAACAAAGGCAGACGTCCTGCAGGTTCACGGCTCTTTAGCCCCGAAGGATCTGGCGGAGCTTAGATCCAGGGTCCATCAAAAGCTGATAGCAGCCGTTGCTGCTGGTAGCGATGCGAAGGAGGCCGTTCGCTTTGGAATGGTGGCTGATGCCGTCCTTCTGGATACTATGGTGAACGGAAAGCTGGGAGGAACAGGTGCGGTTCACGATTGGGATATGAGCGCAAAGATCGCCAGAACTCTGAAGGTCCCTGTAATTCTGGCAGGCGGACTTCACCCCGGCAATGTAGCAGAGGCCATAGTTAAGGTCAGGCCTTATGCAGTTGACGTGTCCAGCGGCACAGAGACTGGGGGCAAAAAGGACCCTGAAAAGATTCGTTCCTTTGTCAGCGAGGTGAGATCATGTCCTCAGTAGAGCCGGTGTTCGTGGACGTTACAAATAAGGTGAGCGTTGACGCTCCTCTGTCCCTTTATCTTGCCCTTCGGGGACGCAGGTATCCCTATCTGCTTGAGTCTGTAGAGAAGTCTGGCCAGAAGGCCAGGTTCTCTTTTGTCGGAGCCGATCCTTCAGCCATGGTCACAGTGAAGAACCGCTTTCTTACCATGGAGTTTTTCAACGGCGGCATGGATAATATAGAGTCGCGGTTATCGAAATATGTCGATGTAGAAAAGAAAGGCCCGACGCTCCAAGGCAAAATATTAGACGGCTATGATCTCTTCGATGCCCTCAGAGCGGCCATTCCCTGCAGCCGCGGCCTTCCAAACAGCTTTGGCAGACAGGTCTTCACAGGCGGAGGAATAGGGTATCTGGCCTACGATTTAGTCAAAGAGCGTCTTTGCAGAAGCTCGACATCGAAGACGCCCGACGCCCAGTTCAGCCTGGCACAGAGCACATTCATCTTCGACCACTTGGACAGGAAGGTCTACTTCACTATAGCCCCGATTCTTCCAGGACCCAAGGTCAACCTGATAGAGACAATAGGCGGGATCGATCCAGACTACGACCAGGCTGAGGATCTGGATGCGAACGGCCGGGTTCTATCGGCAGGTGACCAGCAGGAGTATCAGGATTCTGTGCTCAAAGCCAAGGTCCACATAAAGGATGGAGACATATTCCAGATAGTCCTTGCCAGGTCGACCAGAGTCGAATGCCCTGACCCTGTCAAGCTTTACAGAAAGCTAAGAAGCATCAACCCCAGCCCCTACACCTACCTCTTCGAGTTTGGAGATCTGGCAATTGTTGGAGCCTCACCTGAGACTCTCTTCAACACATACGACCGCAAGCTCAAGGTCAACCCAATAGCAGGAACCTGTCCCAGGGGAAGGACAAAGGCTGAGGATGATAAATATGCCATGATAATGCTTGGAGACGAGAAGGAGAGGGCCGAGCATGTGATGCTGGTGGACCTGGGGAGAAACGATGTCAGATCTGTTTGCAGGTCTGGTACAGTCCAGGTGGAGGATTTCATGTCCGTATTGAAGTACTCTCATGTCCAGCACATAGAGACGACAGTATCAGGAGCCCTCAGGGAAGAGTGCGACCAGTTCGATGCTGCCAGATCTGTCTTTCCTGCAGGGACTCTTTCAGGTGCGCCAAAGCTTCGAGCCATGGAGATTATAGACGATCTGGAATCGACGCCCAGAGGAATCTACGGCGGCGGAATAGGATACTTCTCAATAGACGGCAGCACTGACTTCGCTATCGCCATCAGGAGCGTTCTTGTCAAGGACGGGGTGGCCACAGTACAGGCAGGTGCGGGAATAGTGGCCGACTCGGATCCCGAGCGGGAGTACCAGGAGACCGAGCGAAAGATGGCTGCAATGAAGAGGGCTCTGGGGGTGGCAGTATGACAAAGACGACCAGGCCAATACTTTTCGTGGACAACCAGGACTCATTTGTCTGGAATCTAGTGGACTACGTCTCCCAGTTCTACGAGAACACAGTGGTCCGCTCCAACAGGGTCCATCTGGAGGAAGTCGAGGCCATGCAGCCCCTGGGAATCGTGATCTCTCCAGGACCAGGCCATCCAGCCACTCCCAGGGACATCGGGAGCTGCCTGGAGATCATAAAGAACTTCGACCGCACTCCAATCCTTGGCGTCTGCCTGGGCCACCAGGCCATGAACCTGGCCTATGGCGGCAGCATCTCCCACACCAGGCCTCTGCACGGCAAGACATCGCAGATAAAGCATGATGGCAAGGGCATCTTTAGAGGTCTGGAGAATCCTCTGCAGGGCGGCCGCTATCATTCCCTGGCTGTGGAGAGGCTGGCGCCGAATCTGGTGATATCCGCAGAGACCTCGGACGGGGTGGTGATGGGGATCAGGCATAAGACCCGACCTCACTGCGGGTTGCAGTTCCATCCCGAGTCTGTGCTCACGCCCTCCGGAAAGAGGATCATCTCCAACTGGGTTGAGGATGTTGTAGGATGCACCCCCTGATCGACGGCATACTGGACGCCTCAAGA
>Ga0074195_1004213_pt1 | contig 12088 bp, 13 predicted proteins | sample EPASupsiteHSE623_FD_64525 | JGI IMG/M metagenome (GOLD analysis project Ga0074195, IMG submission 64525) | Bioremediated contaminated groundwater from EPA Superfund site, New Mexico - Sample HSE6-23 | ecosystem: Environmental > Aquatic > Deep subsurface > Groundwater > Contaminated ...
CACTCGGAGGTGGTTACACAATCGCTGCTGCTCGGACACCATCCGCCAGTTGCACAGCCGGCACAGCTTGCGCACTGAGTTCCTCCACAACTGGAAAATGAGATGCAGAGGGGACCGGAAGGACTGCTAGCACCGGAAATATCGTTGGGATTATCAGCAGTGCCAAGTCCGATTAACATTAAAAAAATGATGTTCGCTACTGATATTATGAACTTAAGTCTTATAATTATCCCACCTACTTTTTTAATTAAATCACTCTTTGGATTTCTAATAAAGACATAGGAACAGGACCTTCTAATGTCGCATCTTTATGTGAATTACAGTACAGAAGTACGTAACTTTATTAACTAAATTAGTAAGATGTTTTTTGGAGAAATGTTTTAAAAATTAACGGGACTTATCAATATAAAAAAATTTGTTGGAAGTCCTCCGGCTTTCAATACACGATCCTGCACTGTTTATAGAATAGCAAATCAGCAATAATAATATCTATCGACATCTCTAAGAGGCATTACTCTTGATTGGGTCTTTCACCAAGGTCTAAATCACTTCATTTACATGCCCTCTCTCCTTAACCGGTCGCCATAGATGAGCGATATGCAATTGAAGGTCGAGGAGGAATCGGATTTCACTATGCTGTATCCACCTTTGAACATTTTTTCGACAAAACCCAAATGCCGTAAGCTCCAAAATACGGCTTTACAGCTTTCTTTACAATCCTTCTTTGCAGCTTTGGAGATAAATGACCCCATAAAGTATCAGGATTTGACCTGCCATCCGTCATTTACTTTTCAGTCCCGGCTTTAGGAGATGCCTGCGATTATCAGCATAAATAGCGTCAGGTCGTATGCAGCATGGGCAATGGCGCAGGTGGATGTATTGGAGTACCTTCTCAAAAACGCAAAGGCCATGCCTGCTAAGAACACGGAGAGAAGGGCATCCCAACCATACTGATAAGCATGAAGGGAGGCGAAGAGGAGAGATGGCCATATCATACCAAACCTTGGTTGAAGCACTCCTCTAACAGCCACCTCCTCTCCAACTCCTGCCGTTATAGAGAGGACGAGAGCACCAACAGGCGTAAGAGCAGATTTGAAGAGCATCATGACCAGCTCAGGATCGGTCGTCTGCCAGCCCATGAGTTCCCAAAACTCTCTGATGCCTTCATCGATGACGGAAAAAGCCACAACCATTGCCAGAGCGAGGACCAGCGCTATTAGTGTCTGCGATGCTGTCGGCAAGACGAGGGCCAGGCGCTTTAAGGACTGCCGAAGATCCCTCTTTAAAAAGAGCCCCACAATCATGAAGGACCCCAATATTGTCCAGAAGAGGGAGTAAGCGAAGAGCTTGATCGTCTCAGACTGTTCCATCTGCATCTCATCTAGCGATTGCAGGACAGACGGGGAGAGCAGCGGCGGAGTTCCAGTGATAATAAGAGGCACCATTGGCAGTAGGGTGACGGCCATTACCATGACCAGGGCAAGGGCATGCACAAACGATCTCGGGTCCAACGGAAGATATCTGGCGCAGAACATGCGAAATCTCTGAAGAAATCCCAGCAGGCTGATGAGGGCTGCCAGAAGACACAGACCAGCCATTCCTGCCGCCTCTTCCCAGGGGATGTTCTCGGGCCTTGATGGTTCAGAGATGCTCAATACCCCCAGGCCGAAGGAGAATAGGGCTACTGCAGTTACCAATAGCAAACACCATAAGACTGCAAAAGGCCGAAGGCACATGTCCTTCTCACCTAAATAAGCCAGAACCGCTAGAAAGACAAAGGGAATGACCTCTGCAGAGCTCTCAATGAACAGGGCCAGCTCACCTCGTGCGACCTCTGATGCTGTGGAGAGAAGATAGAGCGCTGTTAGTAGAGCAGCAGATGCCAGCAGAGATTTTGCATTTAGCAGATTCGCTCTGTTCATGAGAGGGTCTCTTGAAGAAATTATGGAGGTCGCCGTATTAGTAGATTGTCTTTCCAATATCCAGAAGGCAGATTGGCTGCAAGCTCTCCGGCTTGGATCGTATAATCATAGTACAATCGTTGTATAATCATCATACTATGATCTTTATGCCTCTAGCCTATAGCGGCAACCCGACAAAGGTTTCTGTCATTTTTATCCTCATACCGACCGGCTTTCAATAGATTATTTATGTTATGAACTCAATCCCCGCGATCATCAGCTTCCGGCTGCCAGATATATGGGGGACTGTATACGTTGGAACGATCTACAAGAGGCACTACCCTTTCTGATCTCCCACCTGCACCTCTGCCACAGGAGGAAGAGCGTAGGCCAGAGAGACCGAGGATCACGGTCATAGACTACGATGAGTACCACTATCACGAGGCAGAGGTCAAAGAAGTCAGCGAGTGCTTCGTCTTCAAGGAGAAGCCCACAGTCACCTGGATAAATATCGACGGCCTGCGCCAGGGCGATATCCTGGAGAAGCTCGGAGCTTGCTATGGCATTCACCCCCTTGTGCTCGAAGACATCCTCACCGACCAGAGGCCGAAGATTGAGGACTACGAGAGCTACATATTCATCGTCCTCAAGATGATTTACTATGACGAGAAGAAGGAAGAGGATACGATAGACTTCGACCAGGTGAGCCTCATTCTCGGCCCGAACTTCGTCATATCCTTCAAAGAGAAAGAGGTGGACGTATTCGATGCCATTCGCGAACGCCTGCGCACAGGGAAAGGCAGGATAAGGCGGCTTGGGGCTGACAACCTAGCATATTCAATGATAGATGCCATTGTGGACCATTACTTCGTGATCATGGAGATGCTGGGAGAGAGGTTCGAAGATCTGGAAGATGCGGTGGTGACCAACCCGGATACATCGACGCTTCCTGAAATCTACAACCTGAAAAGGGATATGCTCTTCCTGCGCAAATCAGTATGGCCACTTAGAGAGGCCATCAGCAAGATGCAGAGGTTGGACTCGCCTCTGATATCTGAGGTTACCAAGATCTACCTGAGAGATGTATACGACCACACAATCCAGGTGATAGAGAACATAGAGACGTTTAGGGATATGTCAGCCTCCCTCCTGGAGACATACCTGTCCTCACTTAGCAACCGGCTAAACGAGGTCATGAAGGTGCTCACAATCATCTCCACAATATTCATCCCTCTGACCTTCATCACCGGGCTGTACGGAATGAACTTCGATTACATGCCGGAGCTGAGGTCTCCCTTGGGATATCCCATTGTGGTCACAATTCTGTTCGTCGTCGCGCTCATAATGCTGATCAACTTCAAGCGGAAGGGATGGCTCTAGCAACTTTCATCTATGTAGAGCCTCTCTCAATTTCCGTCTCTGTTCTGCAGGAAATAAACACCTATTTCGGCTACTGAATCCCAGTTCGTAGGATTATGCCGTAAAAACTTATATAAAATGTGAGCTTTAAAGTGAGATGATCTTAGAGGGGCGTACGGCTATGAAAAATAATTTGACATATATTTTGCTAGTTATAATATCACTATTTATATTGGCATTAGCTGGAGAGATGGTCTCTTCATCTGCATCGGGTGAGGCTGCAAAGTTCGTTCATATCGATTCCAGAGATGTTGATATGCTCTTATATGGCTATCTTGGGGGCGATGGTGGGATCGTAGAAGACCATGAGCCTGAGGAGCAGGTGCAGATAGTAGATGATGGCACGCTTGGCGATGCCAGAGTTTACGATCTTCAGCAGGCTTCGGCCAACAGCTATGAGGGCAGCTCTGCAGGATCTGACTGGGTCGATGCCCTGATGGTTGAGAGTTCCCTAGAGGATATGACCCTCCCAGGATTAAACGAGGTCGTCGTCTCTGACTATAAAAGCCTGCTCAGCCAGATGGCAAATCTGTCTCTAGAGAAGGTCAGCAGGGCAAAAGTCGCAAAAGCTCTCCGCGCTGTGGCTGTAAAGGGAAGCGATCCTGAAGACTGCCGCGTGGGTCTGACCTTTGTAGACAGGAAGATTCGATACAATATTGGCTCTTCGGCAGATGCTTTAAAAAACTCCTCCCTTACATCCAATAATCTCCTCAAGCAGCAGAGCCAGTTCTTAAATAGAATACGGCTGAAGGCAGATCTGTCGATTATCCCTGCTCTGCCTCTGGCCGTAATGTAGTCTGCCTTAGGATAGTCCAATGCAGGTGAATTATGAAGATGGACACTCCCTGAGCTGGTCCCTTCTAGTGTCGGATAGCCCCTTCAATGTCCCAGGATCTTCTCGCAGCGCTGCTTAATCCGCTCTAGGATGTCCATATCGTAGGGCTGGTGGGTGGGCACTATTATCTCGCCCTCGATTGCCGAATAGTCTGGCGCAGCCAAAACCCCCTCCTCTGAAATGGGGACCCTGAGGTCGCGGGCGATCTCCTCGATCATTGGTGTGAGGGGCTTAATAGGCCGGGAGGCCTTTGCCCTCTCCCTGTACTGCTGCAAAAGAGCATCAATCTCCGCTGCCAGTGGTTCGATATCGCCGCTTCCGCAAGCGTGGCATATTCTCTCAGCGCTCTCTTTTAGCTGAGAGAGCGTTCGCACCCCTGCCTCAATCACCTCTCCTGAGTAATGCCCTCTTATGTTCTCTGCATATCCCGGAGCCGCTACCAGCAGATCTATCTCCTCCAGGCGCTCCAGATCCTCTTCAGCCGGCTTGTAGGGATTGACGACCAGGTAGTCGAGCCCCAGACGCGCGCTCAGGCTCTCGTACATCGGCGTCACCCCCAGGGGCTTCTTGTCTCTCATAATCGCCCGACGAACAGCCTCAGGGCCCACAGAGCTGAGGCCGAAGTATTCCGAGAAGGCCCTGGTAGTAGTGATAACCTTGGTCCTTCCCTGCCGTACGGCGCTTATCAGCCCCATCCGCTCAAGCTCTTTTACATGGGCATAGCTCTTGTTGCCCCGAATCTCGGCCAGAACGCTCTGCTTTAGGGGCTGCTTGTAAGCAATTATGGCCAGAGTCCTGATGAGGGGAGCTTCTATCTCTTTTGGGGCGATGGAGATGATCTGCGGCGTAAGGATCGACCTGACCTGCATGGCGTACCCCTCTCCAAAGCTCCTGATCTCCAGGCCACCAGAGCGGGAGGCGTACTCGCGGGCCAGCTCCTCGGCCAGAGAGCTGGCTTTCTCTTCGGACAGGCCGGAAAGCTGCGCTAGCTCTTTAGGAGAGAGCGTTCTGCCTGCGGCAAAGAGCGCAGCTTCGATCACGGCCTTGGAATCCTGCAATGTCAAAGACATCTCTTAGGTCTATACTGCGGCGCGTATCTGGCTTTAACCTTGTGCCAGATATGCAGGCCTGTAAGAGTAATACTTGAAAATCATAATCATCGGCGACCTACTGCTGTTTCTAGCAAAGTTAGCTATAAGTTGGCTATAATATCCTTTGTGCGTCCTTTGTGAGCTTTGTGCCTTTGTGGTGAACGTTAGTCGTTAGACCTGTACTAGACCTAGCCAACTACTTTCTCACCAAAAAGACACAAAGAGCACAAAGGACACACAAGAACGTTTTAAAGATTGAAATCTTATGACGATGATCAAAAAATGAGAACTGCTCAGTTGAGTGGGCTCTAAAGGAAAAACTCAAATGCGGCCTCCAGGCCCTCTCATCGCTCTGCTTTGCTGACCGCCTTTAAGACGCCCTCTGTACATAAGTTGCAGCCCTTGGCATGCTCTGCGATATCTTCCACGGATATTATGCCTACGAGCTTGTTGCCCTCAACTACCGGCATCCTGTTGTATCCGTGCTCCCCCATCATCCTTGCGGCCTCGCATATGCCCATATCAGGGCTGGAGGTGAGGGGATTCTTTGTCATGAACTCGCCTACATTGAGCGCAGCCGGGTTCTCTCCTTCAGCTACTACCTTCATTGCAATCTGTCTGTCAGTTACCAGCCCTTTCAGCATTCCTCGATCCACGACCAGCACAGTCCCCACGTTTTCAGATCGCATCTTCGATGCAGCGTCCCTCGCTGTGGCCATGGGATCTACTGTAACCAGATCTCTGGTCATCTTATCGCTCACTTTTATGCTCTCGCTAACTTTCATAGTATCATCCAGATGTATTTATAGCAGCAATGAATAAATAATTTGCGACTTTTATATTTTATTGATAATGCTGGGTACGATTGTTCTTTTAGCCATCTGGAATCGTGCCCGAAAGATGAAAAACCAGGCAATTTTTCCCGAGCGATCAATCACCGTATTAGTGTTGCAGGTTATTTGCTTGGGCTTGTTTGGTACGAAAATGACCCTGATCCTGAGACCATTTTCATCCTCATGGGTGACCTAAAGCCATATAGGTTTCTCTGTTTAGTGCCCGGCGTGGTCTGGCTCCTCTGCGCTCGCAGATTAGCTTTTGCAGCATCTTCATCTCAGCCCTCGGCTCTTCATCGAAGTAGAACACGTGGTCGGCATTCTTGATCGGCTTCTCCAGGTAGGGATCCGCCCCAGGTGCGTAGAGCAGTATAGCAGCCTCGTTGGCAGCCTCCCTCATGGCCTGAGAGACATACTCAGTCATCTTCCGGGCGCCCTCGTAGAGTAGGGGATCATGCTCAATGAAGATCAGAGAGTGGTGTGCCTCTTCCAGAATGGTCATGAGCTGGAAGACTGTGAAGCCTCCGCGGATATCCAGATCCACGAACCTGCGGTCCAGCCTCGAAAGGATGGCTGAATAGTTTTCACACTATTTGCAATGACATTCGGCAAATATTACTTTTCCTGTTTTAGGATCCCTCTGAATTGAATTTAACTGGCATCTTTCGCCCTGAGGACAGCTGCCTACACAATTGCCCTGCTCGTAGTCATAGCGACATGGTCTCTGGACTGGCAGCTTGAAGCAGTACTTGAACACGCCCTTATCTTTATCTATGACCTCACAGGTGATTGCATTTCCTGTATCATCTCGGCATACATCTGTTAGGCCCTTGGCCTTAGCTTCTTCTTTGCTGAGACAAGTACAGCCGGTAGGACAAGCAGGTGCCGGCACTTTGAAGCAGTACTTGGCATCTCCCCGACCGCATTCTATTCTTTGGTTTTGGCATAACTCATTGTAGCCCAATTCCTTGGCCTCTGCCTCTGTCAGACAGCGGCATCCAGGTGGACAGATTAAGGCAGGAGTGAAGCAGTACATGGGTATGCCTTTTAGATCAATGCCACAGGAGACCATCTGATCGGAACAGGGTTGATAGCCCAGTTGCTTGGCTTCCTCCTGAGTAAGACAGCTGCAGCCCTTTGGACAGGCCTTGATACAGAACTTGGAAATGGTTACGCCCGGGCTGGACTCCTCCTTACCGCAGGGGGTTTTTTGACACATCTGATAGTTTCCTTCGCCAAACATCTCCTTTGCCTTGGCTTCACTAATACATTGGCAATCTTCTGGACAGATCTGAGAAAAAGCAGACCATGGATATAATACAAATATAACTAAAAACATTATAAGGAAGGTTCTTCCAGACCATTCTCTTAATAGCATTTTATTCGCCTCCGATGATGCCGTGATCTTTTTAGCTTATGGTGGATATTTCGTCTTTGAATTAGCTTACGTTGGTACAAGCTTTTCATATTATATAGTATATTTATTAACTTGTATAGCCCGTGTGCTAAGAATTCTAGCTACAAAACCTCCATAAGGTTACCTATAATGAGGATAACGATCATTTATTAAGGTTTTGCTTACCTTGTACTTCATGAGCATATCAAATCGGGTTTAGAAGGCAGTTAATGAGACGCAGTCTATCTTTTATTCTTCTTAATGGCTAATGATCGATACAGCGTGGTTCTATCTTAGATAAGCGATGACTAAGGGAAAGCAATATATACGTTAATTGTCGTAGTAATTTTTGATGTATGAAATTAAAACAATCATGGTCGTGACTTTATGAAGGGCATTATTATAATCTCCTTGCTTCTCCTAGCTGGACTGGCATCTGCATACACCCCTGAGCAGCAAACCACATTAGACGGCATGAATCTTAGCTTCAGGCTCGGTATGGCCTACGAGAAGGCGAGCCAAGGGCAAAATGTGGCTGAGTTCAATGCCCTAGTAGACGAATATAATGCATGGATTCGACAGCATTTTGGCGAGGATGCAAGTTTGCTCATGTCTAAACTAAATGAATCGACAAGCATGGGAACGACCACGGTGGTAGGAACTTCAACCATGAGAAATCCGTTCAATGCAAGCAGCGAGCTCTCCAGATTTGGAAAACAACAAGTATATCAGTTCAATAGAGCCCAGACACCGGAAGATATTTCCCAGCAAGAGCTTCAAAAATTTCTAACCACTTGAAAGAAAATTCAATTATACCTGAGACTTGAAGGCCATTACAGAAATATGATTGACCTCCAGGACAATGATGGTTGAAACCCTGGCGATCAGGCCTTAGTTTATTCTGTGATATTATTTGATTTTCTTGTCAGTACCCGGGATTCGTTGGTAAGACTCAAGCTTTCTGTTTAGACTTCCATGCATACCAGACAATCAGTGCCGAAGCCGCAACTGCTGAAAGAGTCATTAGTGCCCCACCCCAATATGCAGACAGTACCGCATCAACTACCCCAACGAACCAAAGGGCAGCAAAGACTGCGCCCGCAACGATGTTTACCCAGCGATTCATCGAATCCTTCAAGGTCATGGACAGGAAAGCTATCACCAATGGAACCAACATTAAGATTGCAAAGAACAGTATCAATTCAGGACCTATTTTCTGACCTTCTGCAACTCCTGCCATTAGCTGTGCTATAGATGAGAATACAATCGCTAAACCACAATAACTTAAGGTTAGTATTAAATACTTAGTCTCGCAATATCAAATAGATGGCTGATTTCAAGACGAGACTTGACGAGGCTAAGACATTAGCCGACATCTTCGAAGTAGTCAAAGCAATAGTACTCAAGAGCATGAAGAAGAGCCGCGGCGGATTGATGCTTGGCATGGCAGACCTGGGCAACCATCCTAAAGGCTTCTTAGGCGGCTTCTTCACAGTTGGCTCAAACGTCATCGTCCTGAACAAGAATCCCCTGCAAAGGATCACAGAGACCAGACCGGAGCTGTATAAGCCCTATGCGTTTCACGTTCTGCTCCACGAGTACATCCATTCGCTCGGATTCCTGGACGAGAGGATGGTCAACTCGAAGGTTTACGAGATCACAAAGGAGGCTCTCGGAGAGGAGCACCTTGCCACACAGATAGCAGCCAGCACTGAGAGTTTCATTCCGCATTTGGTGTATCCTGACACGGCATGGAAGGCGAATGATGACAGGATGGAGCTGGAGAAGGACTTTGATAGGTCTAGCGTGTCGTATATTGCGTAGGTATTGAGGGCATTAGCTGTCAAAAGTTCATTGGTAGTGTGTCTCATACTTGCTGAAATTTGGAATCGGCTGTGTCAAGAACGGGCGCGAATGATGCCGACATTAGCGAACGACATGAGCTAAATTTACAGCAATTATTGCACGCTGCCCAAGGATTTGATTGACACTTTGCCCGTCCTAATGACTATCTCTTTAAATCGTTCTGGTTGTTCTACTCTTCTAATTAAATGACTCGCCTCACAAAAGGCATAACATTTGCCCAAAGATATTAAATACAACAATATCAAACATAATGATAATGATCAACCAGGTGGGAAATTTATTAAAGAAGTTAATGCATTCCGATATATTGTCGTATTGATCCTTGTGATTATCTCGATAGCAGTCATCCCTTGTTTGGCCGCTGATCAAACAACTTCAGCGAGGGACTTGACTTATATAGCCGATCCAAAATTACCGCCTTACAACTATCAAGAGAATGGCAAGTTGCAAGGCATTACGGTAGACCTGCTTGAGAAAATATGGGAGAGAATGGGGGTAGACTTGAATAGGAGCGTTATTAAGGCTCTGCCTTGGACAGAAGGATATCAGATGACATTGAACGAGAATAATACAGTTCTCCTAGCGACTACCCGTATTCCCGAAAGGGAGCTGCTATTCAAATGGGTAGGGCCAGCTGTACCAGGCAAGTATGGCGATTATGTGCTCTTAGCGAAGAGCGAGAAAAATATTACTATCACAACTCCAGAGGATCTGAAAAAATATAAGATAGGGACTGTTAAGGATACTATAGCTGTTCAACTGCTCCAGCGGCAAGGCGTAAACCAGGGGGGTTTGGTTCTAGAGACTACGCCGACTGCAGTTATTGAAATGCTAAAGAATGGAACAATTGATGGCATGGTATTTAACGAAATATCTAGTATCTGGCTGCTCCAACAATTGGGCGAAAACGCCAGCGATTACAAAGTAGCTTATAATCTCAACCAGGGTAGCAGCTATGATGTCTATTATGCCTTCAATAACGGTACATCGGATTCTCTAGTGCAGTCGTTCCAACAAGCTCTAGATTACATCAAGAGCTACAAAGATGCAAATGGAGTAAGTGACTACGATAAGATTCTATCCAAGTACATTCCTGCGACATTACAGTAATTCAACCACTGTGGTGTAAGATAGCAATCCAGGCGAGCAGAAGTAGCATGATAACTTTCACTTGCTGATGAAGGTGGCAGAGATACTTTCCCATATTTATTTTGGAACTCTTTTGTGCTATCGTAAATGGAATATCCCTGAAATTATGATACAAATGAGAGTGCTTAAATGAGAGTCATTCTGCACGTGGATCTAGATGCCTTCTTTCCCTCTGTGGAGGTTCGAGAACATCTAGAATTAAAGGGAAAACCAGTTGTAGTAGGCGCAGATCCCAAAGGAGGAACTGGACGAGGCGTTGTTAGCAGTGCCTCTTATGAAGCCAGGAAGAATGGATATTCTAAGGAGCCATGCCGATAAGTTCGAACAAGGCGGTATAGACGAAGCATACCTCGACATATCAAGTCACGTTAAGGACTTCGATGAGGCCAAGGAGTTTGCAAAACATCTAATGGAAGAAGTACTCGAAAAAGAAAGGCTGACCTGCTCGATTGGAGTGGGGCCTAACAAACTTGTAGTTAAGATTGCCTCGGATTACAAGAAACCCTATGGTCTGACAGTAGTCAATATCGCGGTCTTCTTTTATGCTCCAATCCACCTTCAATTTATCTTCCCTTTTCACGCCAATAAGTCAGATATCCAGGAACCATATTAAGGATGCTTCCGGATAAACAGCTCCCCAAATATCTCCTCCTGCTCCAGCCATACCTGCTTCCTCTGCGCCATGAACAGCAGGGACACATAATTCATGACCTTCTCGCCCTCCTTGATCTCCCCGAATGACACCTTCTTGCTTCCAGTGAACATGTCGTCCAGGAATGGCCCCAGCACCTTGATCCTGTCCTCGATCCCCTCCTCATGAGACAGGTCCAGGGCCTTCTCCGTCGGCGAGACCCACCGCTCCCTCATGGCCTTCCTTCTTCCAACCATCTCGGCCTTCTTCAGCTCGGCTATCAGCTCCTCCAGGGTGACGGGCCGCTTTGTGTGCCTTCTCACGGGCGGCCGGGGAAGGCCCTCGATCATCTCCTCTTCCTCGAAGGGATCCTCGCCCTCTTCAAGCTCAGGCAGAGGCTCCTCCTCTCGCGGCCCCTCAACCGAGTCCGACTTCATGCGGAGAAGGATGCTGGCGTAAAGCAAAGTGCGTGCCGGGATGCGAAGGTCCCTTTTCTCCAGGGTGTCGATGTACTCCAAAAACTTCTCAGTGGCCCTGGCTATGTCGATATCCCAGGGATCGATCTCTCCACGCTTGGCAAGCTCCACCAGGACTTCCGCAGGCTCGCCGAACTCGAACTCCCCATGCTTCTCTTTCGCTGGGTCTTTATCGTTTATCGGATCTTTGTCCTTTGAGGGCAAATCTTCGTCCTTGAAGTTCTCGTTCACGACAGCCTCAGCCAAGAGCTATTCCAGTCACGCTGGATATGTTGTTCTCCTGCATTGTCACGCCTACGGTGTACTTCGACTGCTGGATCATGGGCTTTCGAAGGGATACTACTAGGAACTGTGCCTGGGCTGCAATCTTCTTTATTAGCTTGGCTACACGCTCCACGTTCACGCCGTCTAGGAACATGTCTATCTCGTCCATTGCGTAGAAGGGAGCCGGCCTGAACATCTGTATGGCGAAGATGAAGGAAAGGGCGGTA
>Ga0074195_1004214_pt1 | contig 12088 bp, 13 predicted proteins | sample EPASupsiteHSE623_FD_64525 | JGI IMG/M metagenome (GOLD analysis project Ga0074195, IMG submission 64525) | Bioremediated contaminated groundwater from EPA Superfund site, New Mexico - Sample HSE6-23 | ecosystem: Environmental > Aquatic > Deep subsurface > Groundwater > Contaminated ...
TTTTTGTTTAAATGCCGGCAAAAAAAGTGGGAGAGAAGTATTTCGACATCTCACATCCCATTACCGCCCAGAGCCGTTCCACCCTTATCGATACCGTCCTCAACGAGTATCGCCAGCTGGCGTGAGACAGTGGTGAGTGGAGGGTGGTGAGTGGAGAGTAATGTATGAAAGGTCAAGACAAAGATCGCAATAGTACTCCCAAGTAAAGTACATATAGCAAAAATTTTAGGTAGGAGTTAAAGCCTACCTAGAATTTTCTTCGTAACAAATGTATTTTAATTTTGTATGCTTTAACGTGGCGCATCGTAATAAGCTACTAACACCAACATTAACACTCACCACTAATCACTCGCCACTCACCACTTTTTCCCGACTCCCGGCCAGGACTAAACTCCTCACCCGCCACCGTTGAAACCAACAGTCACCCGGCCGTTGTCCACAATAACCGGCACTTTTCTTACTCCTGCCAGTTTAACCAGTTCACCGATCTTATTGGGATTATCAGATATGTTTATTTCAACAGAGGGGTTTCGTCTAATCAACAGCAACCTCCTTCAGGTCTGCCGTCGATCTTCCGGTTATCAAGATATAGCCGGCGCCAACCAGGCCTGAAAGGAGTGAACCGACAATTATAGAGAGTTTCGCCAGGGACAGGTCAGCGGAGCCGCCCAGGGCCAGGTCAGCAACAAAGAGGGACATGGTAAACCCGATACCGCCAACGATGGCTGTTCCGTAAATATGCTTCCAACCGACTCCTTTCGGCAGGCTGGCCAGCTTAAGTTTCACAGAAACAAACGAGAAAAGGGTTATACCGAGCTGTTTTCCGGCAAACAACCCGACTGCAATACCAATAGCCAGCGGTTGTGTGATGATATCCCGCAGCAGCTGCAGGTCTGTTTTGATACCGGCATTGGCGAGAGCAAAGACCGGCATAATGAAAAAGCTGACCCAGGGCAGAAGCGCCTTTTCGGCCCTGTGCAGGGGTGACTCCCGGTGGTGTTTTCTGTGTCTTACCGGTATAAGTAATCCTAATAAAACCCCGGCCACAGTTGGATGAATTCCCGATTTAAAAAACGCGAACCACAGGATAATGCCGCCTATAAAATAGACATGCAGGGCGGAGACTCTAAACCTATTAAGCGCCAGCAATAATGCTGTAATAAGCATTCCTATGGCCAGGGTGGAAAGGTTCAGTTTAGATGTGTATACCAGAGCGATGATTAGAACTGCTCCGATATCGTCCACGATGGCGAGGGCTGTCAGGAACACGACAGCAGACCTGGGAATTCTTGAGCCAAGCAGTCTCATCACTCCCATAGCAAAGGCGATGTCGGTTGCCGTGGGAATGGCCCAACCGCGTATATTATCCCCATTCCAGTTCAGGGCAATAAAGATAAGGGCCGGCAGCAGCATTCCCCCAAGAGCTCCGGCGACCGGAAGGGCCGCTTTGCGTACCGAATTCAGTTCGCCTATAATCAATTCCCTTTTTATCTCCAGCCCCACAGCAAAGAAGAATACAGCCATCAGTCCATCATTTATCCATAGTTTCAAAGGCTCAGTAAGGCTGAATTTGCCAAAGCCAATGGTTATATGGGTATCAAATATCTTCTCATAAAACCCGGCAAGGGGAGAATTAGCCCAGATCATGGCCAGAACAGCAGTCATAAAAAGCGCAATTCCACCGGCGGATTCATGTTTAAAAAACATTTCAAAAGGTCGGAAAATGTATCTCATTAAGATTGCACCCCGTTATTAATAGTGTTATTGTAACCAAAAAGTCGTTTGTTCAAATTAAAAAGGAGAATAGTCCTGTACGGACTTCTCCTCTTTGAGAAGTCATTAATCTTCGGATTTTTTATTGATACTGCTATCAAAACTGCTTTGCCGGCTGCCCTTTTTCTGTCTTTTCATCCGGTCGCCGATTTCTTTCTCGTACCCGTTTGCGTAGGGCTGATAATATTTTATACCAATCAGTTCATCAGGCAAATACTGCTGTTCTGTATAGTTGCCTGGAAAATTATGTGGATATTTGTATCCCCTGCCGTGGCCCAGGTTTGCGGCCCCTTTGTAATGAGCATCCCTCAGGTGTATCGGGACAGGCCCCAGCTTACGTTTTTGGATATCACCCAAGGCCCTGTCGATACCCTTGATGACAGCATTGCTCTTGGGAGCTGTGGCTATATATAGAGCCGCCTCAGCCAGTGGCAGGCGGGCTTCCGGCATGCCTATGTATTCCAGCGCATGGGCTGCCGCCATGGCCACCACAAGGGCATTGGGGTCGGCCATACCAACATCCTCTGCGGCATGAACAATCATCCTGCGGGCTATAAACCTGGGATCCTCACCGGCATAGATCATCCTGGCCAGCCAGTGGAGAGCCGCATCGGGGTCCGAACCCCTCAGACTCTTGATAAAAGCGGATATTATATCGTAATGCTGGTCCCCGGACTTATCATACCTGACAACTCTTTTCTGAATGGACTCCTCTGCCACCTCCAGGTTTATTTCCCTAATCCCTTTTTCCCCCGGCGGGGTTGTAAGCACCGCCAACTCCAGAGCATTAAGGGCCGACCGGGCATCCCCGTTGGCAATATCGACTATATGCCGTAAGGCATCCTCCTTCAGATCAACCTCAAAACGCCCCAAACCCCTCTCATTATCGGCCAGCGTTGTTTTTAACAGTTTACCGATATCCTCTTCCCTAAGCGGTTTAAAACCAAAGACCCGCGACCGGGAGAGCAGCGGGGCATTAACCTCGAAATAAGGGTTCTCCGTGGTGGCCCCAATGAGAATAACTGTTCCGTCCTCTACAAACGGCAGCAAGGCATCCTGCTGTGATTTGTTGAAACGGTGGATCTCATCGATAAATAGGATTGTCCTCTGGTTATTCATACCCAACCTGTCCCGGGCCCTCTTAACCACTTCCTTGATGTCGGCAACCCCCGAGGTGACAGCGTTTAACTGTTCAAAAAAGGCCCTGGTGGTATTGGCAATAACCTTGGCCAAGGTGGTTTTTCCGGTGCCGGGCGGCCCATAAAAAATAACTGAAGACAGCTGATCGGCTTCAATTGCCCGGCGTAGAAGTTTACCCCTGCCAACTATCTCTTCCTGGCCGACAAATTCGTCAAGTATCCGCGGACGCATGCGCACGGCCAAAGGGGCCTCTCTTTTCAACTGGTTCTGCCTGTTGGCTTCAAATAAATCCATAATGCACATCTCCAGATTCTAGTTTCCGGGAATAAGTTTCCTATGGATAATTATACCACGGAACATGTGTTTGGTAAACAAAAAAGAGTTGGCAGAACATACTCCAACTCTTCACCGGTCGCTAGTACCTCATCAGGTAACGTTACCTTGTTTTTTAGGTTTCCCAGGGGAATGGTATAAACGCTCGTGACTAATGCTCCGCGGCGTAGTCCTGCTAAGTCCCACAAAAAACAAGCTCAACGTTACCAGAAGAGCGGCTAGCCGCTAATTACAGATATTTATCCAAAATGGCTTTCAGTTCGTTTTTTGGTTTAAACCCAACAATCCGATCAACGGCCTGACCGCCTTTAAATACTATCAGCGTAGGAATACTCATAACACCATATTCTATAGCAATTTCCCGATTATCATCAACGTTAACCTTGCCTACCTTGGCTTTTCCGTCATATTCCGCGGCAAGTTCGTCCACCACCGGAGCGATCATCCGGCAGGGAGAACACCATGGCGCCCAGAAATCAACAAGTGCGGGTTGGTCTGATTCAAGGATAGCGCTTTTAAAATTGTCCTTGGTCAGGGTCAGTACTTTTTCACCAGCCATTGTATTTTCACTCCTTTCATACTGTCTTATGATTAATCGGCAAAACGGGTTATGGTCTGGATAAGCTTCTGCAGTTCCTCCAGCTTTGTTTTTTTGTCCTTTGCTGATACGGTACTGCACAAGCATTCGCCTGCGTAATGATTGAGCACGAGATTGCCTACCATTTTAAGGGCTGACTTGGCAGCGGCAACCTGGGTCAGGATATCCTGGCAGTTTTTGCCTTCATCGATCATCCTTCTGATGCCCTTGACCTGGCCTTCGATTCTCTTCAGTCTCTTATCCAGATTATCCTTAACATCCTGAACCTTTTGCAACTTGCAGATCCCTCCTGGGTTACCCTCCCCGGGTATTAGTATTTTCATTATAATACCATACCCAAACGTTGTCAATTTCTTGCAGGTGTTTAATAATAAATTTTCAAGTTTTCTATATTCCCACTATGTCCCTCACTACTACCCCGGCCAGGATCAGGCCCATCACCGGGGGAACAAAGGAGATGCTGCCGGGTATCTGCCGCCTCAATGTACAACTGGAGACGGCGTCCTTGTTGGTGCAGATGCAGTGACGTTTACAGTCCCCCACATTTTGCCTGGGCTCAAGAGGCTGTTCTTTGGAATATACCACCTTGACGCCTTTGAGGATACCTGCCTTTTTAAGCTCTCTCCTGACCACCCTGGCCAGGGGGTCAACCGAGGTTTTAGATATATCAGCAACCTCGAAAGCGGTGGGATCCAGCTTATTACCGGCTCCCATGGCCGATACTATTCTTATTCCTTTCTCTACCGCCTTTTTTATTAGATCAAGTTTGCCCGTGACGTTATCGATAGCGTCTACTATGTAGTCCAGGCCATCGGATATCAGTTCATCACCCTTGTCGGGTGCATAAAATTCCCTCCATGCTTCCACCTGGGCTTTGGGGTTGATCTCCAGCACCCGTTCTTTCATCAGTTCTACTTTCGGACGACCGATGGTCGACTGGAGAGCGTGAAGCTGCCTGTTTATATTGGTAAGGCATATGTCATCATAATCGACCAGCACGAGATGTCCTACCCCTGACCTGGCCAGGGCCTCAACGGTAAAAGACCCGACACCGCCGATACCGAAAACGGCAACCTTGCTCCCTGCCAGTTTTTCGAGCCCTTCGGGGCCGATAAGCAGTTCTGTTCGCGAAAACCTGTGCAGCATCAATAACTCTCCCAACATCTAAAAAACTGTTGCCGAGGCCGAGTCGTACATATATGTGTACGCCGAGGTCTCGGTAACAGTTTTAAAGCAGATAAGCGACGTTTTTCAACGGTTTAACAGAAAAACCCCACTTATGCCGTGATGGCTGAGGTTAATTGAACCTGTTCTCGACAGGTGGGTGTCCCCCTGGTTGATTTTTGCTTCCTCTGATAATTGAGGCCTGCAAGCCACAACCAGAGCAGGACTCCCTTAGTATTGGTGTTGGCTCAATACTAATCAGCTGATCACGAGCATCGTAGGGTGCTTTGTTGTTGTTGTTGTATTAACTATAGCATAGGGGCTATGGCCTTTCAAGTACCAATAAATGTCGCATTTTGGTGCTATCAATAGTATAGGTGCTGATATAACAGTTTATGCGTTTTAATCTACTTTTTCGCTATTGCCACATTTAGCTTGATATGGAGTTCCTGAAGCTGCCTGGGTGTTACCTCCGAGGGGGCCTGGGTCATCAAGTCGGTAGCGCTCTGAGTTTTCGGGAACGGGATAACGTCTCTGATCGTATCCTTTTTGGCCATCAGCATCACCATCCGGTCGAGTCCGAAGGCTATCCCGCCATGCGGAGGCGTCCCGTATTCGAAAGCCTCCAGCATATAGCCGAACTTTTCGCGGGACTCTTCTTCCGATAGTCCCAGCAGGGAGAACATTTTCTCCTGAATATCCCGCCTGTGGATCCTGATGCTGCCTCCACCGAGTTCAACTCCGTTAAGGACCATATCATAGGCTCTGGCTCTCACCCTGCCCGGGTCTTCGGTCATAAAACCTAAATCTTCCTCCTTGGGTGATGTAAAGGGGTGGTGGATAGCCACCCAACGGCGTTCCTCCTCATCATATTCCACCAGGGGGAATTCAACCACCCAGGCGAACCTGAAAATATCGGGGTCAATGAGGTTTTTCTTTTTGGCCAGTTCAATCCGTAAAGCTCCCAGGGACGCAGCTACCACAGAGGGTTTGTCAGCCACAAAAAACAGCAGATCCCCCGGCTCGGCGCCAAATTTATCGACAATAGTTTTAATCTCGTCCTCTTTGAAGAATTTAAGAATTGGGGATTTAAGACCCTCTTCAGATACCACGATATAGGCCAGGCCTTTGGCGCCGTATATGGCCACAAACTGGGTCAGGTCGTCGATCTCCTTCCTGCTGAAATGAGCACAGCCCTTGGCATTAATACCCTTAACCTGCCCCCCGGAAGCCGCCACACCGGCAAACACCTTAAAATCCGAGTTGGCCACAATGTCGGTGAAATCCTGCAGCTCCAGGCCAAAACGCAGGTCCGGCTTGTCGGACCCGTAACGCTCCATGGCTTCCTTATAGGTAAGCCTGGGGAACGGGGTATCGACAATGATACCGGCGGCTTCTTTAAAAGTATAAGCAATCATTTCCTCCATCAGAACAAGAATGTCGTCAACATCAACAAAGGACATCTCCAGGTCAATCTGGGTGAACTCCGGCTGCCTGTCGGCGCGGAGGTCCTCATCCCGGAAACAGCGGACAACCTGGAAGTACTTGTCCATGCCGGAAACCATGAGGATCTGCTTAAATATCTGCGGCGACTGGGGCAGGGCATAAAACTTCCCGGGGTTAACCCTGCTTGGTACCAGGTAGTCCCGCGCTCCTTCCGGGGAACTCTTGGTCAGCATGGGGGTCTCAATCTCCAGGAAATTCTTTCTGTCCAGGAAATCCCGCACAGCCTTGGTCACCTTGTACCTGAGGATGATATTCCTCTGCATGTCAGACCTGCGGAGGTCCAGGTACCTGTACTTAAGCCTGATGTTTTCATCAACGTCGATATCCTCTTCAATATAGAAGGGTGGAGTTTTAGCAGCATTCAAAACTCTTAGATCTCTTATATATACTTCTATCTCACCGGTCTTAAGCTTGGGGTTGACGGTCTCCGCGCTGCGCCTGCGGACTTCCCCCACTGCTGCCAGGACATATTCTCCACGGATTCTCTCGGCCTTGGCAAAAGCCTCCCGGTCTACTTCCGGGCTGAAGACCAGCTGCACCAGCCCTGTGATATCCCGCAGGTCGACAAATATCAGACCGCCGTGATCCCGGCGGGTATCTACCCAGCCCATCAGGATAACGTTGTCACCCACGTTGGCCGGGGCAAGCTCTCCCACCATGTGCGTCCTCTTTATTCCATGCATCGATTCAGCCATTTCCTTGTTTCTCCTCCTGCCGTAATCATTTATTGATTGTTTTAATTAAGTGCTCTTCAATACCTTCAAGGGGTACTTCCGCCTGTTGACTGATGGCCATATCCCTCACTACGGCCACACCCCTGTCCAGTTCCTCATCGCCGAGGATTACAGTAACGCCGGCATTTAACCTGGCGGCATTTTTCATCTGGGCCTTGAGGCTCCGCCCCAGCAGGTCCATCTCGGCTGCCAGACCAGCGCGCCGGAAAGAGTAGAGCAGTTTAAAGGCCTCTTCCCTGGCCCGGTCTCCAAGGGTGGAAATAAATACATCTACCGGTCGGCCACCCGGGAATTCAAGGCCCTGCCGCTCCATAGCGGCTAAAATTCTCTCCAGCCCCAAGGCATAGCCTATCCCGGGTGTGGGCGGACCGCCGATATCCTCTATCAGCCCGTCATACCGTCCGCCGCCGCCAATGGAACTCTGGGCGCCGATATCGCTGGCCATAATTTCGAAGGCTGTGTTGGTGTAGTAATCCAGCCCCCGGACCAGCCTCTCATTGACGATATGTTTTATCCCTACATGATTGAGGTATTTTTGCACCATCGCAAAATGCCCGGCGCAGTCCTCGCAAAGACAGTCGGTTGTCATGGGCGCCCCCGCCGTAGCTTCCTGGCACCTTTCTTCCTTGCAGTCCAGGATTCGCATGGGATTCCTGGCAAACCTCGACCGGCACAGAGTACAGAGATTGTCCACGCTTGATTTAAGGAAATCATGGAGTCTCTCCCTGTGAACAGGCCTGCACTTGGGACAGCCCACGCTGTTGATGTGGAGTTCCAGGCCCTGAAGACCCAGGCGGCTGTAAAAATCCATAGCCATTGCAATAACTTCGGCATCTACAGCAGGATCCTTGCTGCCCAGGACTTCAACACCAAACTGGTGAAACTGCCTGTAGCGCCCGGCCTGGACATTGGCGTACCGGAACATCGGACCTATGTAAAATACCTTGATAGGCTGCGGCTGGGCATAAAGCTTATGCTCAACATAAGCTCTGACCATACAGGCCGTACCTTCAGGCCTCAAACTGAGGCTTCTTTTTCCCTTATCCTCGAAAGTATACATCTCTTTTTCCACAACATCGGTTGTCTCTCCCACCCCGCGCAGGAAAAGCTCGGTGTGTTCAAAAACGGGAGTCCTGATTTCATTGTATCCGTATTCAGCACAGATTTTTCTGATAATGCCCTCAACATGGCGCCATTTCTCTATTTCGCCCGGTAGAATGTCATTCGTACCTTTTGGCCCCGCCGTAAGCATAGCACAACCTCCTTGGATAATCTTTCATAATTTTAGCGGATTGTTACAGGGTTGTCAATGTGGAGATTTTTCGTGCAATCAGTTCATCAATGCGCTCAATGTAGTTCTCCGGGTCCTTGGGGTTATAATGACTGGTCAACAACCAGGTTCCGGGCTCTACAAATTTTGAACCGGCTCCTCCGCCAAGGCCGATAATTGTCTGGCGCTCTTCAATAATCTCAATATTATAAATGCAGTCAAACCCCGCCCGGGTATAACCGATATTTTCAAGGGGGCCGACCATCTTTTTCTGCCTATAAAGGTAATAGGGATGCATATCCATATTTCGTGCCGTTTCCATTACCAACTGCAGCATTTTTTCAACCTCATCGCCCGGCGGCAGGTCAAAGTCTGCCCTGGTTTCATTGATGCGGGACGCGCGCTTGACGGCCAGCGTATGGACTGTAAAGTTTTCGGGTTTTAGTTTGCTGATCTCCTCCATGGTTCTATTGACGTGTTTTACTGTTTCCCCGGGCAGCCCTATAATGATATCCATATTTATATTGTTATAGCCCAGTTCCCGGGCCGTGTTGACTGCGTCCAGGATATCGCCGGGGGTATGCCGGCGCCCGATTCTGCACAGGGTCTCCGGATTCATGGACTGGGGATTAATGCTTAATCTGGTAATGTATTCCCTAACCGCTTTAAGTTTTTCGGCATCAAGGGTGTCCGGTCGACCGGCCTCCAGGGTAATCTCGACTGTGTCATCCGAAACCAGAAATTCCCTCATTACCCGCATCACCCGGGCGAGTTGGACTCTATCGAGAACTGTCGGTGTCCCTCCCCCGATATAGATCGTTTGGACGCTTATACCCTCTGCTGCTAAAAAACGGCCAATAGCGGCCATTTCTCCTTCCAGTGCTTTGAGAAAAGGCTCTACCATGCCGGTGTACCTGTCAACCGGATAGGCAGGGAAAGAGCAGTAGGCGCACCTGGTGGGGCAAAAAGGAATCCCGAGATAAATGCAGACCATCCTGGCAGCCTGCTGTTCTGTAAGGATATAAGGTCGCTGTCTCAGCGCTATTTCTACCAGCAGGCGGGCTTTCTGAAACGCCATATCGTAACCGGTGGTAAGGTAATCTATAATATCATCATTCTGCCAATTTAAATCCAGTAAGCGGTGTACAATCTTGGTAGGCCTAATTCCCGTCAGTATCCCCCAGGGACCGGGAACAGTCTTTGTATAACGACACAATAGTCTGAACAAGGCCAACTTGGTCAGCCTCTTCAGATGTTTGCGTTCATCCCCGGGGATCGGTATGTTATCCGAAAATGCCTCTTCCGACAAAATAGTATCACCTGCTGTAAGCCGGGCCGTTGCAGCCAGTTTCTGGCCCTGTCCGGAGGCTGAGACTGTTAAAGTGAGTCTGGCCTCACCGTTAAGTTCAAGCAGAATTTTATCATCCGGGAAAAAGAGTCTGGCCACATCCTGCCCGGTTATGGCCAGGTCTTTTTCCGGAGATATGATAACAATGGACATAAGGGCTCTCCTATCATACGAATTTACCAAGGATTACAGTCGAGCAGGACAGGTCTCTCACGTCTTGTCGGTGTCAGCTCGCTACGGATTTTTTAATGCCTTGTCATGCTCATCAATATTGCGCAGCAATATTCCATCCTCGGTATACTGCCATGTTATCCTTATAACCATTGTGATACTTGCTTCAAAAATGCCTTCTTGTCCCTGAATTTTTTTAGCGCGTAGCGAAGGATGCCGTGGATTTTTCATCATCAGAGAAATTTTCTTCTTAAGCGCCTTTTTAACCTCGGGTGACAATTCGCTGACCTTTTCCACAAAGTATTCCGTATAGTGGATTTTAATCATTCATCCAGCCCTAAATCCTTAAATAGTTCTTTTTCAGATAAGGCGGTCCTGACCTTTCCTTCCCTTATGTCTTCATTCACCCTTGCTTCGCCATTCTGCCATTCTTTTGCGTAAAACCACATCTGGTCCCTGGGAATAATAACAACGGGAGTAATAATAAGGCGGCCATCCTGCTCTATAACTTCAAGCTTGTCACCAGGACGGAGGTTCATTTTTTTAACCAGTGCAGTGGGTATGGTGACCTGTGATTTTTGCTTTAATTCAACTAGCATTTTAATCAACTCCAAGTAATAAAGTTTAACTTTCTAACTTTATTATACTAATTAATAATTAAAATATCAATCTTTTCCAAAAATAATTATCAAAAAAACGAGAGCACGGGTATAAATGATTTCCGGAGGAATCATTTATACCCGTGCCTTTACCTCAGGCATTGTCAACAAGCCTTTAATAGACAGCACCTAAATTTCATTGATAGGTACTATTTTAAACCCCCTGGTCCTGATCTGGCTGATAATCCGGTCGAGACCGCCCACAATATCTTCCGAGTTGCCGTGCATCAGGACAACAGCGCCGTTATGGAGCTGGCCGGTTATTCCCTGCACGGCTTTCTCAGAACCGCCCATCGGTATCCAGTCCCTGATGGCAACGCTCCAGAACGCCGTCCTGTAGCCGAGGTCCCGGGTAACCTTAAGGGTCCGTTCACTATACTCGCCCATGGGCGGCCTCATATACTTGTTCTTAATTATATAACCGGTTACCTGCCTGGCTATTTCCTCCCAACCCAGAATCTCCTCTTTAACCCGGTCGTCGGAGAGGGTTGGCAGACTCTTATGTCTGATTGTATGATTGCCCAGCAGGTGGCCATCCTTGATAAGTTGTCTGGCCAGTTCCGGGTTTTTTTCAATCCAGTGAGTGGTTACAAAAAACGAGGCCTGCACATTTTGTTTCTTCAGAATTTCAAGAATTTTCGGGGTCAGACCCTCTTTTTCGTATCCCATATCAAATGTAAGGGTTACCTGCTTTTTAGCTGTATCTCCAACGAACAGGGCATTGTATTTTTTGACCAGAGCGCGCTGGTGGGCTGTAATCTCCGGCGTCTTGCCGTCCCTGGACTTCACAAAGCCCCATCCCTCTTTTCTGTTAAAAACATCCTCCAATGTTGCATGTTGACGATTACCCGGCAGCATGGAACCTTGTTTCTGCGGCACATAACGGTCAAGCCAGATGCTGTTGAGGCCGGCTGTACCGGTAATCAGCAGCAGCATCAGGACCAGGAAAATAAGCTTGTTTCTCAACATTTTGCCGCCTCCCGCATCGACTTTTGTCACAACTGTCGGTAGTGTGTGTCAAACCGGAGGCAGATATGTATGGGGGAAATAATAACCAAGCGGGGACAAGAACTCTACCGGCAGAACTGTCCAAATTCACCGGTCTTAGGCCGGTTAGTATATTTACGCCCCTTTTTTGCAAACTGCTCCCGCTGCGCGGTCGCAGGCCGGTAGATGTTCTAATCGTCCCCGCTTGGTTATTATTTCCCCCTGAAATCACAAATAAGGAAGACTTTCTTAAAAGAAAGGAGAGGCAGATAACCGGTCAAAACCATTAACGCAGCTAGGAGTCGTGACCGGAAAAAGGCGGTTAGAAAAATCGGCCGCGGTACACGGATGTACCGCGCTCGCCGTCAGGGCAAGGACGCCCTGTCGGCGAGGGAGCCGATTTTT
>Ga0074195_1004215_pt1 | contig 12086 bp, 6 predicted proteins | sample EPASupsiteHSE623_FD_64525 | JGI IMG/M metagenome (GOLD analysis project Ga0074195, IMG submission 64525) | Bioremediated contaminated groundwater from EPA Superfund site, New Mexico - Sample HSE6-23 | ecosystem: Environmental > Aquatic > Deep subsurface > Groundwater > Contaminated ...
TCGCGGCGGCGAGAACAAGGTCGCCTTCGGATCGGCCACCACCGAGACATACCGCCATTTCGGCCGTCTCGGGATGGGCGCCGTGATGGGCAGCAAGAAGATAAAGGCGTTCGTCATATCGGGCGAACGGTCGATACCGATCGAGGACAAGAAGAAGTACCGCGACCTCTACGACCAGATATTCAAGGCGGCGGTCGAATCGCCGGTCATGAAGAAATACCACGATCTCGGCACTGCCGGGAACGTGAAGACGATGCAGGGGCTCAAGGCGATGCCGACGCGCAATCTGCAGAGCGGAAGTTTCGAGCACGCCGAGGCGATATCGGGCGAAGCGCTTGCCGCGAAGTACCTCGGCCGCCGACTGGCGTGCGCCCACTGTCCGGTCGGCTGTATCCATATCGCGGCGGTCCGCGAACCCTACGAGAACGAACAGTACTTCTATAAAACGACGATGGTTGGCTACGATTGGGAGCTCATCTACGCGCTCGGTTCGATGCTCGGCATCGGCGATCCCGACGGGATGTTCCTCCTCATCGACGAGGTCGAGAAGGTCGGCGTCGATTCGATGTCGGCGGGTGTCTGCCTCGCGTGGGCGACCGAGGCGCAGGAAAAGGGGGTCATTACCGAGAAGGAAACGATGGGGCTCAAACTGGCGTGGGGCGACTGGAAGACCTACATCAAGGCGATGGAACACCTCGTCAACCAGCCGAACGATTTTTACAGGGCGCTCGCAAAGGGTGCGGCACACGCGGCATCGGTCTACGGCGGTGCCGACTACGCGCTCGCCTTCGGCGGCAACGAGATGCCCGGTTACCCGACCGGTCCGGCGAGTTACCTCGGCTTCCTGCTCGGGACGCGTCACAGCCACCTCGACAACGCCGGATACAGCCTCGATCAGAACGCGATAAAGAGCGGCAAGGCGATGACGCCGCCGCAGATAGTCGACGAACTGATGAAGGAGGAGTTCTGGCGGCAGATACTCACGAGCCTCTGCATCTGCCTCTTTGCGCGGGGCGTCTATACCCCGGAGGTGGTGCGTGAATCGCTCGCGGTGGCCGGCTATTCCTTCACCGACGCCGAGATACTGGCGCTCGGCCGCTCCATCTACCGCGACAAGTATGCCTTCAAATTGAAGCACGGGTTCAGCTTTGACACCATCGCCAAGCCGGGCCGTATCTTCGAGGCGGTCGCCCCGACCGGTCCTTTCGACCGCGCCTTTATCGACGAGGGGCTTGCCTACGCGAAAAAGAAGATAGGGGAACTTATCGCCGAATGACCGGTCCCGGTCAGAGGAACAGCCGGATAGCGTAGTACGACAGGGCGGCGCAGGCGCCCGATGCCGGGATGGTCAGTATCCACGCCCAGATGATCTTGCGTGCCGTCATCCAGCGGACCGTCGATGCGTGTTCGACGGTGCCGACCCCCATGATGGAGCCGGCGATGACATGGGTGGTCGAGACCGGGATACCGAACTGAGCGGTGCCGAAAAGCACCAGCGCCGACGAGGTCTCGGCGCAGAAACCTTCCATCGCCTTGATCTTGGTGATGCGGGTCCCCATCGTTCTGACGATGCGCCAGCCGCCGAACATCGTGCCGATAGATATCGCGACATAACACGACAGAATGATCCAGTGGTCTATCTCATAGTTCTGCTTCATCCCGGCGGCGATGAGCGCCATGGTGATGATGCCCATCGTCTTCTGGGCGTCGTTGGTGCCGTGGCTGACGCTGTAGGCGGCGGCCGAGATGAGCTGGAGCCGCTTGAAGATGCCCGCCGCCTTGACCGGATGAGCCTTCCGGAAGAGGCGTATGATCAGGATGGTGAAGAGCACCGCCGCGACCATGCCCAGAAGCGGCGCTATGATGATGAAGGAAACGATCTTGATGACCCCGGCGCCGACCACGACCTGCGTTCCGGCGGCGGCGATGGCGCCGCCCAAAAGACCGCCGATGAGGGCGTGCGAACTGGAGGTGGGCAGGCCCCACAGCCAGGTGAGGATATCCCACAGCGCCGCGCCGATGAGTGCGGCGAGGATGACCAGAAGCGAGGTCGTCGCATCATACTCCTTCATGATCATGCCGATGTTGACCACATCCTTGCCGATGGTCTTGGCGACCGCGGTCCCCAGCGTGAAATAGCCGAAGAAGTTGGCGAATCCGGCGAGCAGTACCGCCTGCAGAGGCGTGAGGGTCTTGGTGATGACCACGGTGGCGATGGCGTTGGCGGCGTCGTGGAACCCGTTGAGGAAGTCGAAGACAAGAGCGAGCGCGACGACGATGACGACCAGAAGAAATATCAGGTCCATGTTCTCACCCCAGTTTCACGATGACGCCGCGGATCGTCTTGGCGATGTAGTCGATGCAGTCGGTCATGTTCTCGAGATGTTCGTACACCTCCTTGAACTTGATGATCTCGACCGCATCGGCGTTGTTCGCGAACAGGTCGGCCATGCTGATATGGAAGAGGTAATCGGCCTTGTTCTCGAACTGGTGTATCTTGCGGACCGTTTCGTCGACATTCCCCTTTGCGCGGAAAAGTCCCATCAGGACACGCAGCTCTTGGCACATGTCGACGATGATGTCGGCGAAGTGGAGGACATGTGCGGGAGCGGTGCGGATCTGGTACATGTCTATCTTGTTCACCGAGCTGTTGAGGATGTCGAGCGCCCGGTCGATGTTGACCGCCATTGCGTGGATGTCCTCGCGGTCGAACGGGGTAAGGAAGGTCTCCGAGAGGTCGTCGATGATCTTGTGCTCCACCGCGTCGCCGCGCGTTTCGAGCTCCTTTATCTCGCCGATCTTCTGTTTGATCTCATGTTCGGCCATCTTGTCGAGGTTCGCGATCAGGTCGCGGAACACCAGTGACGCCTTGATGAGGAAATCGGCCTGCTCCTCGAAGTGATCGTAGAATTTTGTTTCACGAGGAAGCAGGAGGTCAAGGATGTTGAACTTCATAACGGCACTCCGTTCATTAAAAAACAGTCATCTAACGGTATGCTTTCTACAATGCTATTGTTAAAATACCGTTAAAAGAGAGGCAGTTTTCGGTGAGTGTTGGCCGGGGGTCCGTTAAAAGGAGGAGATGAAAAAGTGGAAGCTCCAGAGGTCCTCTTTGTAGTTGCGCGACTTGTCCTCCCGCGGGAAAAGGTTGACCCCCGCTTGGAGGTTGATCGAGCCGATGGGCGAGGCGAACATGATGCCGCCGCCGGTACCGTAGCGCAGAAGCTCGCCCTGTCCGATGCTTTCAAGTTTTTCCCAGAGGTTCCCGGCGTCGAAGAAGGTGACGAGGTAGAGTCGTTCCTGTATCTTGAGCCGTACCTCGTTGCGCAGAAAGATATAGTATTTACCTTCGGGGTGGTCGTTGGTGTCGTCGGCCGGTATGATCGAATTTTGGGCAAAGCCGCGCACCGATGTCGAGCCGCCGAGTTTCAGGGTGTCGTCGGGGGTCAGCGTTCCCGAATGGAGGATCAGTGCGGCGTATTTGAGGAACGAATGCCACACCAGCGTGTCGCGCGGCACATAGTCGCCCGATGCGGTCTGCCGGTACTGAAGCGGCAGGTAGACCGAGGCATAATTCTCGAGAAGCGTGTACTTCGTGTCGTCACCGGCGAGCGAGGTGACATTGCGGGCCCGGATGCCTATCTTGAACCCACGGTCGGGACTCACCGGACTGTTGCGGTAGTCGGCCCACCCTTCCAGTTCAGGGCTGAAGAGATAGCGGGTCGACCGGTCCAGGGTGACCGTGCTGGTGTCGGTGGTCTCGTTGTATATCTCCTTATATTCCTCTTCGTCCTGCCGCGATAGTTCGGTGTTGAGCGAAAGGAAAAAGTGATCGCCGAAGCGCTTGTAGAACGAGACCGTCAGGCCGTTCTTGTCGAGCAGGTAGGGCAGGCCGCTCGACGAGCGCGAGTCGTGGATGTGGAACACCTCGGTCTGCATGGCGAGCGCGAAGGGGAGAAAATAAAGATCGGGAACGATGATGGCTCCGTTCAGCGTCCGGTCGAAACGCTCGAAGAACGAAAGATCGTGCAGGAAGTAGTCCTCGAAGGCGCTGTTCATGAACCACGGTATCTTATGAGCGAACTTATAGCTGAGTCGCAGGGTGAAAACGCGGCCGAGGACATTCTTGTATTCGAAGGCGCCGAACAGCCGACCTCCTTCGTCGGTCGCGACGCCCGCACCGATATCGATGCGGAAACGCCACGCCTCACTGATAGTGATGATGATATCCTTGACGCTGTTGGGGGCGTCCTCATCGATGATCGTTATCTCGGCCGCGTCAAAGGCGCCGGTGGTCAGGATGTTCTGCCGTGCGTCGTGGAGCAGGCCGGTGGTCAGCCGCGTCCCGGGGTCGAAACGGACGATGCTCCGCACCACCGGTTCGGCGGTCAGAGCGTTGCCGCTCACCACCAGTTCGCCGGCGGTGACCGGGAACAGATCCTCGGCGCGGAAGACCACGCGGACGCTCGTCCCGTTCACCGAACGGTCGTCCCGGATACGGGCAAAGAGATAGCCGCGTTCCCGGAGCAGGACGTTCAGGCGTATCACCGCGTCGTCGACAAGTGTCGGGGTGAAGGGGATGTTCGGGGCGAGGTCGAGTTCCGAGAAAAGTTCCTCGTCAAGTGCCGGATCGCCGGTGTCCACGCCGACCCACGTGAGCATCGAACGGGGGCCTTCGGAGAGTTCGATGCTGAGATAGAGCAGTTCGCCGTCGCGGATTATAGATGCGTTGGTGACGTGTGCCGTCAGACAGCCGCGTGCGGCATAGATCGTCTCGATGTGTCGCGCGATGTCCTCAACATAGGCCGTCGGTATCGCATAACGGGCCTCCGGCAGAACGGCGCGGTCCTTGTTGGTGCGCTCTACCGTGGTCGAACGGGTGCCGTCGGTGTCGCGGTAGCCGCCGCCGATGATGGTGCGGTCGAGCGTCGTGGGGGGGAACTCCTCGGTCTCCAGGCGTGTCTCGACATATTCGAAGATACGCTCCTTGATCTCCTCGGGATCCTCGGCCGCGATGCCGCTGAAAACCACACCGTCGAGGAATCGACGTTCTCCTTCGGCGACGGTCAAAGCAATGTGAACGTCCTTCAGTTCTCCCTTGCCGAGTCGTTTGGTGGATGCGGAGACGGCGGCGTCGGGGAATCCGGCGGCCTGATAAAAGAGGGTGAGACGCGTCGTCACCGCTTCGGTATTGTGCTGCCAGTTCTCGATGCGGGTGGTGAGGGCGCGCATCGTCGCTTCGGAGAAGGTGTTGCCGCCGCTGAAGGTCAGTCGATAGCGCGGGCCGCGATTGACCGTCAACATAACGGTGCCGTCGGCGTTCATCTGATGGCGTACGGCGGCGTCAAGGTGCCCGCGGTCGCGGTAGTAGCGTTCGACGCGGTCGTCCATTTCGCGGACCCGTTCGTCGGTGAGTGGGGCGAAGGCGTTGGCGAGCGACAGTTCGTTCTCGAGTTCCCGTTTTTCTGAAGGAAGCGCTTCGCCGACGAGCTTGACCGATCGTACCTGGCGCCGGTCCCCTTCCCGTATCGATATCGCCAGATCGACCTCTGAAGAGGAGCGTTTCTTCACCTCGATACTCACCAGTGCATCGGCGTAGCCTTCGCTGCGATAGGCGAAAAGTATCTCTTCGCGGATCCGTTCGAGACTCGACCCGTAGAACGGGGAGAAGCGCCGCAGGCCGCCGGCGAGCTTGATGCGGTTATCCGACAGACCGCTGTTGCCCTGCATCGTTATCTCGTCGATGAACAGGAGCGGTTGGGCGGTGACGGTGATGACGAGCGAATCTTCAGCCGTTCCGGGGGCGGCCGACACGGCGATCTGTTCGAAACGGCCGGTGGCGTAGAGGAGCCGCACGGTACGCCGCACGCTTTTCTGCGACAGCGGCGCGCCGGTCTCTATCTTGACGAGCCGCGAGAAATCGTCGTAGGACAGATCGCTTTTCCACTGGACGCGTTCGACCGTGGCGCTCAGAAGCGTTGTGGCGATCAACAACAGGAGGATGAATGTCACGATCCGCATCGCATCACTCGAAAAGGTAGTTGAGGATGAAGTTCACGCCGACTCCGCCGTAGGTCGTTTCGAGCTTGTTCTTGTATTTCCAGTCGAGTGACAGGTCGAAGTTCGATCCGCGGTACGATAGACCGATCATCTGGTCGGCTGCGTCGGCGGGATTCGATTCTATCGACATGACGAGGAATGGGTATATCTCTTTGACGGCGATTATCTTGAGCACCGTCTTGTAGTCTATCTCGCTGTATTTCGGCGTCAGTTCGAACCGCGCCAGCTGAAAATTCTTCTTGACCTCATCGGATATCCCCATGATGTCGGTCACTGCCACCAGTGCGAGATTCTCGACCCCCGGCTGGGTCGGATCGAAGAAATCGCCCCACAACAGCAACGAATAGGCCTGCGTCTCTTCCAGCTGCGGCATCGACGAGATGCGTATAGCGAGATCCTCGGGGTAACCGCTGATGCCGAGGACGAGCTTGTATTCGGTCTCCTTGGAGCGGGCGTAGACCCGCGTGGTGCCTTGCAGATCGAGGTAGGGGCGGATCCGTTCCTCGGTCTCGATGGTCACCAATCCGCGGTCGAGCGCGAAGCGGTTCTGCTTGAAGGTGATCTCTCCGGCGTTGAGTTGCAGGGAACCACCCACCGCCGGACGGGAGAGGGTACCGGTGATGCGCGTATCGAAAGTGATGTCGGCCTTAAGCAGATTGTTCATGACCCGCAGGGCATTGCGGCCGGTGAGACGGATATTGAGCCGCGGGTCAAAGCTCGTGCTGCCGACCCCGTCTTTGGCCGTCGCCATATTGCGCGGCTTGCCGAGCAGTTTCACCAGCTCGTTGTCGAGCGACAGATCGTCGCGGTAGGTGATGTTCTTTATCTCTACATCGCCGCTGATCGACGGCTCTTCTCCCGCCGCCGTGACGATATCGAGATAGCTGGAGAAGGAGAACGCGCCGACGTGCCGTTCACGCGCCGATGCGTTAGTGATGGCGAGCGTCAGCTGGCCGCCCCACGCGGGGGTCAGGGTGCCGCTTCCCTTGATCTCCAGCTTGCCGCCGCCGATGAGGCCGCCGAGAGTATCTATTTTCCATGCGCCGTTGTTGAAAGAGAGCGAGCCGTCGAGTTTCGAGACCGGCAGATCATAGGGCGCGAGAGTGAATCCGAGTCCGCGGACGGAGAAATTGCCCGAAAGTGCCTCATCCTCCAGCGTCAGGCGGAAGGATGCGTTGCCGGCGACCTCGGAGAAAAGTTTTGTATCGACGAAAGAGTCGAGTACCGTCGGGAAGAGTGTTCCCACCGCTTCGATATACGGCTTGCCTTTGCGCATCTCGCCGCGCACTACGCCGTTGATCGTCTCGCCGTCGAAGGTGACCTGTTCTATGGTGAGACGATCCCAGAGACCCTTCACATGGAACGGCTGGGTGTTACGGACGAACAGGCCCCGTTTCTCTATCATCAACTTGCCGATACGAGCGTCGAGTTCGCCGTTGTCCCATTTCGCGTCGAACGAGGTCTTGAAGAAAAGATCCCCTTTTTTGTGGACGAAGTCTTTGACCTTCGCGGTCGCCGTGAGCGTTGTCGGGTCGATGCCGCGCATCTCGCCGCGGAAACTGGCCGCTTCGCCGAGGTTTCCCGATGCGGTGAATTGTCCACTCTCCAGATCGTAAGCAGCAGTAGCCGAGAAGTTCCCCATCACCACATCCTGATACTGCACCCGGCCGAGAAACACCTCGGCGGCGAATTTGGGTGCGGTCAGCGGACCGGTGGCGCTGATGACGGCACGCGGCGCGATGAAGGAGGTCTCGTCGAGGAACGAGAAATCCTTACGGAAGAAGGCATCGAGCGTTGCTTTTGCATCGAGTGTGAAGGTGCGGCGATCCATAGTTCCTGATAGGGCGAGTGAACTATCGCCGATCATGATCGATCCCTTCGCGATACGCAGCGCATCCTTATCGTCGACGAACGAGAAGGAGATACGGTCGGCGATCGGCATATCGTTCCAGCGCGTTTTGTCGGCCTGCATGCGGCCGGTCAGCGAGGTGAGCCGTCCCGCGTACTTGCCTTCGGCGGTGAAGGAGAATCGTCCGTTGAAGTCGGGCAGTTTGCGCCGCAGGATGCTGCCGATATCGTTCAGTCCGCCGTTCACGTTGTTGAAAAGGAAGGCTATCTGGGTCGGCGTCTTGTTGAAGTCGAGCGCCACCGATGAGCCTTCGGAGCGGATCGTGCGGTTCTCGATGCTGTTGCCGAGGAACGACAGGACGAAATCCTTCAGTTCGACGGTAAGGTCGCACCGTTCGAGATCGAATCCCTGTACCGAACAGCTGCTGCCTCTGAAGTGGCCGACGATGCGCGGGTTCTGGTAAAAGGAGGTGATGGCGACATCGATGTTGCCGCGTCCTGCGGAGGGGAGTTCAACGATCTGATCGACCCTCCCGATATCTATCCACGAGTTCGGGCGGACGATGATCCGGAACTTCTGGTCGCTGTCGAGGTCGAACCAGCTGTCGTGCAGGAAGAGATGGGTCGTATCGTCGCGTAGCGTCACTTCGGCTTCGTCCAGAGTGATGCGGTTCGGCCGTATCTCGCCGCGGCCGACGACATGATAGGTGTCCTTAAGGTCGAGTATCGAGAGTGTCCCGTCGTCGTGCACCGAAAAGTCGCGTGCCGCAAGATGAGGCCGGTACTGGGCGATAAGCGTCTCGAACGAGAACTCGTAATCTATCGTTCCCGACACCCACATGTTGACCCAGCAGGAGACATCGAAACGGTTCAGCGTGTCCATGAAGTCGAGGTCCCACAACGTCACCTTGCCGCGCAGCATCGCTTCGCGCCAGCTCATCATGCCGCCGAGAGAAAGAAAGGGTTTGCTTCCGTTGAAGAGCAACAGTTGATCGATCGTGAGTCCACGCGGGTCGGCGATCAGGCGGGCCGCGATATCCCAGATGCGGAATTCATTGTTCCAGCCCAGCCCGGTGGCGCGGATGTCGGCTTCGATCTTGGGAATGCCGCCGAAAATCGTCCCGGTGATGTCGGCGACGATCTCACCCGACGCCGGACGGTCATCGAGCCGTTCCACGATCTGGTCGAGCCGTGCGACCGCTTTGCCGGTGAACCCGGTGGGAGTCGCCGTGCCCGAAAGTTCAAAGCCGGTGCCGGAACCCTTGAGCGACAGGATTGCATAGTTGCGCTCCTTTGCGCGGAACGACAGTGTGGCGGTCGAGAGGACCGCGGCGCGCAGACCCTTCTGGGTATAGACGGCTTCGGGGATCGTGAAGGTGTAAAGGCCGTCGCCTTTGAGCGACATATCGTTCAGCTTCAGTTCCCGTCCCGCCAGCGACAGGCTCACCGAAAGATGGTCGATAGCCACCTGTTCGAGCGGAAAGTAGGGGAGTTGGGGGCCGAAGAGCGGTTCATCGGAATCGCCCAACAATGCGTCAAGGTCGACTATCGTCAGCTGTGCTTTGCCCAGCGCGAGACGCGGGATGACCGCCGCGATATCGAATGGTCCTTCACGTCGTGCCCATGCCGAGACGGTGAGCTTTTCGGCGTCGAAGCGGAACACCCCCGGCTGTTCTATGGAGAGCGTCGGTATGGAGAGGCAGGCGATCCCGCAGATGCCGGTTTTGCCCATTTCCACGCGGATATCATACTGGATCTCAAGGTAGCCGCGCAGGAGCGGATAGAACGAAAAGCGGACGATAAAGAGGGATGCAAGCAGAAAGAGTAAAATTACTGAGAGAAACCGTACTCTTTGCACATCACCAGGCAAAAAAAGTTTGGAGCGGGCGACGGGACTTGAACCCGCGACTTCCAGCTTGGGAAGCTAGCACTCTACCACTGAGTTACACCCGCTCAGTACGGCTTGTATATCCTATAATTAAAGAAAAGTCAACTGGACGGTTGCTATTCGGTGCGCTCTTCGCTATTATTTCACCACGTAACGGAGGGGTCATGAAGATATACCGGGTAGGCGGTTCGATACGCGACGAGATACTGGGTCTGCCGAAGGGTGACAACGATCTCGTCGTGGTCGGCGCGACCGAGGAAGAATTTCTGAACCGCTTCCCGAAAGCTCAACGCGTCGGCAAGGCGTTCCCGGTCTATATCGTTGAAGGTGCCGAGTATGCCTTCGCGCGGCGCGAGTCGAAGAGCGCTCCCGGCTACCGCGGTTTCGATACCGACGCATCGCCGACCGTGACGCTCGTCGAGGATCTCAAGCGGCGTGACCTCACCATCAACGCCATTGCGCAGGACCTTGAGACGCGCGAACTCATTGACCCGTGGGGAGGTCGCAAGGATATCGCGCAGAAACGGCTCCGCCACATCAGCGACGCCTTTGCCGAGGATCCGTTGCGGCTCTACCGCGTCGCGCGGTTCGCGGCGCTCCTACCCGACTTCACGCTCGAAGATGCGACGCTCGAACTCATGAAGAAACTCGTCACCGAACTCGATACGCTGTCGCCTGAACGGGTCTGGCTGGAGTGCGAACGGGCGCTTGCCACCCGCGCTCCGTGGCGCTTCTTCACGATACTCCGCGACAGCGGTGCGCTCGCCATCCACTTCCCCGAACTGCACGCACTCGTCGGGATGATCCCGGGACCCGACTACTATCATGAAGGAGAACGCGATACCTTTGACCACGCGATGCAATTGCTCCATCGTCTGCCGGCGGCCGACCCGCACCTGCGGTTCGCGGCACTCTGTCACGATCTCGGCAAGGGGCTGACCGACCCGGCGATATTGCCGCACCACTACGGCCACGACGAGGCGGGGGTGGAACTCGTCACGGCGCTCTGCGACCGTTTGCGGATACCGAACAGCTTCCGGCTGGCGGGGGAACTGGCGGCGCGCTACCACATGGCGGCGGCGAAACTGCCGGTGATGCGGGCGGGGAAGGCGGTGACGCTCCTCAAGAAACTGCGGCGCTTCCCGGGCGGCGGCATCGCCGGATACTTTACGATGATCTATGCCGACTCGGCGGGGAAGGCGGTCGACCTCACGCCGCTCGCGCCGGAGTTCGAGCGCATCCTCGATATCCCGCTGCCGGAAAAATACCACGACCTCGGCCCCAAGTCGGGCGAGATCCTCCTCAACCTCCACGCCGAAGCCTTCAAAGAGCTGCGGGAACGGGCGATGACCATTTGAACTACACGCACCGGGCGGTGATTCTCAGACAGGTTGTTTTTGATATCTCTTTCCCTTATTAATATGTTGCCCTTTGTTTTGATTATGTTATACTGCACCGGTCGATGAGGTGTGTGAGCGACGATGCAGATAGTTTTCCTACACGGCTTTGCGGCGGGCGGCGCGATATGGGACCAGTATCGTCCTGAATTCCCCGACGCCCTCATGCCGACGCTTCAATTTTCCGATAATAGAACGCCTGTGCTTCCCGAACTTACCGGACCGACCATCCTCGTCGGTTGGTCGATGGGCGGGATGATCGCGGTTGAGATGCTGCGGCGTCAACCGCAGTTCGTCAAGGGACTGGTCCTTGTCTCATCGTCCCCGTCGTATGTCGCGAGCGACCTCTTCCCCGAAGGGAAACCGCTCTCGGTGCTCCATGAGTTGCGCGACGCCGTGGCGCAGGGCGACCTGAAGGTGCTGCAGGATTTCCAAAAACAGTTATTCACCCCCGCCGAGATACGCGACGGCTGGCTTGCCCGTTTCCGCCGCGCGGTCGGTCCGTCACTGCCGACCGAACCGGCGACGCTGCTGCCGCAGTTGGCATTCCTCGAGAAATGGCGTGTCCCGGCGGCGGAGCTTCCCGCGACGGTGCCGGTGGCCATTCTGCACGGCAGGGGCGATGTCATCGTCGACCCGTCGGCGGTCGCGGCGTGGCAGCAGATATTCCCTCAAGCAGAAGCAACCCCGGTCGATACCGGCCATGCTCTTCCCTTTGTCCACCGGTCGGTGGTCATTGCCACTCTGAACACGCTGCGAGGTATCCATGGAACATAAGGTCCGTAAAGATAAGGTCATCGCGAGTTTCTCGCGCGCCGCAGAGAGTTACGAGGCGGCGGCGGTCGTCCAGCGGCGCAATGCCCAGCAGCTCGCCGCCATCATTAAGACCCACT